>Ga0335083_10003243_pt1 | contig 21143 bp, 30 predicted proteins | sample Lox_Sample_42_FD_206716 | JGI IMG/M metagenome (GOLD analysis project Ga0335083, IMG submission 206716) | Soil microbial communities from Loxahatchee National Wildlife Refuge, Florida, United States - Lox_Sample_4.2 | ecosystem: Environmental > Terrestrial > Soil > Wetlands | place: USA...
TCGGCGTCGTCGGTGTTCGTGTCGAGCGCGTCTTCGACGTAGACCTCGGTGCCGTAGAGCGGCCCCTGGCTCATGTCGTAGACCTTGAGCGAGCACCAATCGAGGACCTTCTCCTCGCCGGCGATGCGCTTTTTCTTGCCGTACTTCCAGTAGCCGACGATCTTCTCGAAGTCCTCGTCCGGCTTCGGCTCGAAGAGCGGACGCGCAAGCTGGCCACGGCCGCCGGGGATCACGGCGAGCGAAGGCGCACCCGCCATCGCCCCAGGCGGCGGCGGGAACACAGGACCAGGACGGCGGCCGTCGTCGTTCATGCGTACTTCCAGATCAGGAACTTCACGCCCCCGTAGATCACGACGGCGATTCCGACGAAGACCGCGATCGTCGTCGTGATCGACCACGGCTCGGCGATGCTCGGGGCCGTCGTCGTTCCGCCGTTGTCGATGAACTGCGATCGGAAGTTGCTGTACTGCGTGAGGTAGCTCGCGATCTCGGCCTCGGTCGGCACATCTCCGAGCGCCGACGACGTCGCCGTCTTGTACTTCGAGTCGAACATCGACCACGAGTTCAGGAAAACGCCCCACTGATCACGAAACGCCTGCGTCGTGTGCGCCTGCGGAAGAAGCGGGCTGTCCGGCGTGATCGAGTCGCGCACCGAGATCGCGCAGTAGGCGAGCGTGCCGCGCGGCGTCGACGATGCGTCCTCGCGCTGCTTGACGCATTGGCCGAAGGCCGCGATGTTCGCGTCGCTCGCATCGACCCCTGCGGCTGCGAGAACGTTCGCGGCCGTGAGCGTCGTTCCGCTCGCTTCCATCGCCGCGAGCTGGCTCTGGAGCGTATCGACGACGGGCACCTTGCCGACGCACGCATCGTCGTACCACTGGCTGCAGGCATCCGATTGGACGTCCTGATCGAGCTGCGGGATCGCTTGCTCGAGCGCGGCGACGAGCTGCGCGCCGCTCGCCGTGATGTCGGCACCGAAGCCGCCGACGCGCACGGGCGATGCGTTCATGCGCCGGCCGACAACGACCTCTGCATCGGGCTCGACCCGCTCGATACGACCATGGGAAAGGCGCCTCGGAGCCTTGCGAATCATCGGCACTGCGTTCAATTGACGTCCTCCTTGTTCGGCGCCGAGTCCTCGGTCGCACGGAAATAATTGCAAACGCTGCACGTGCAGTCCGGCGGATGCTGCACGCTCGTCTTGTGCGCGAACTCGTCCGTCGGTTCCGTCGGATCGGGGGACTCGCCGCCCGATTGCTTGGCGATCCGCGTCTTCATGCCGAGCGCGTTGAAGAAGTCGCCGACGTACCAGACCCAGACGCCGAGCGAGACGCCTCCGCAGATCGAGATCGCAGGATCGATCCACGTGCACCGTCCGGAGAGGCTCACGCCGATCATCAGCGCCGTTGCGAGCGAAAAAAGACTCGCGATGAGCCGGAAGAGCGAGACGCCCTCGGTCGGACGATTGGGCGAGGCGAAGACGATGGGCTCTCCGCGGTAGGCCATCACGAACGCGACGTAGCTGCTCGCGAGGAGCGCCGAGCAGACGAAGAGCACGAGCGCGAGAAGGTCGAGCGCGATCTTCACGGCGCACCTGCCTTTTTCTTGCCGCACCCCTTGACGAGCACCTTCGGTTGCCGGCGCACGTTGTGATAGAGCAGCCGGCCGTCCTTGTTCGGCGGCGCGCTGTCGATGAGCCTCTTCGCTCCCGTCGAAAGACGAGAGATCACCGTCTGCGAGCGGTAGCCGACGAAGATGTCGCGCGGACTTCCAGCCGCACGCGTGATCTCCCTCCACGCCCCGTCGATGTCGTCGACGTACTCGAGCACGTACTGCACGAGCACGACGCAGCCCCCATCGGCCGTCGGGATCGATCCGGGCTCGGTCACGTCCGTCGGCGCTGCGCCGCAGACCGTGCAGCCCGCGACATCGACGCACGGCAGGTCGCCGCACTTGTACTGCGCGATCGATCCACGCACGACCCCGGAGCTCGGCGAGCCGACGACGACGAGTGGCTTGCCCGTTTCGGCAGCACGCGCGATCGCCCGACCGTACATGCCGCGGCGCTCGGCGAGCCGGCTCAGAAACGAGCCGACCTCCGTGATGCCCGTCGTTGCGACGTTGACTCCAGGGTGGAAAAGCATCGCTCGACCTCAGACGACCTTCTGGTATGCGCTTCCGAGATCCGCTTCGTACTTCTGGTATGCGAAGTAGCCGAGGACTCCTCCCGCCGCGCCGCCGGCGGCAAGACCGATGAGCGCTGCGGTCATGGTCTTTCCGACGAGAAGAAGACCGATCCCCGCGCCCGCGAGACCGAGCGCGATCGGACCGACGTACGGCATCACCGAGAGGACCGAGTCCGTCGTGATGCCCACCCTCACGAGGCCGCTCGTGCGGATCGCGTTTCCGGCTGGAGTGAGCGCCGTCGTCGTCAGCGCCTGGATCGCGCAAAGCGCGATGTCGTAGTCGGTGAGCGGGTGCATGTTCTTCTGCGGCGCGAAGATCACGTACGTGTACTCGCTGGTCATCGGCGTGATCGCCGGAGACGTGCCGGGATTGAGCGCGCGGCGCTTTTCGAGCGCGAGCTTGAAGAACACGTTCATCCAACTGAGCGGCATCGCGGTTGCGATCTTGCTCCCGAAGAGACACTTCCAAGCGATCGCTGCGATGTTCTGATCGGCAATCGTCGCGTTGCCGGTCTTCGCGTACGTCGCGGTTTTCGCCGCCGTGATGCACGCCGCGACCTGCGCCGCACCGAGAGGCTTTGCGGTCGTGAGCGGCGCGGGCCGCGCCGACGTCGTCATCGGGAACGCGCCCGTCCTCGTGGAGCTCTTGCCCGCCTTGAGCGGCGCCTTGTGACCGATCGATCCGACGTGCACGTCGGCGTCGACTGAGATCGAATCGCGTCCGTGCGCGAGCCTCTTTGCCGGCGAACGAGTCATGAGCGTCATCATCGCGATCACCCCTTGTCCTTCTCTTCGTTTGCAGCAGCTTCGGTCGGCGGATCGTCCATCGGCTTTCCATGCCGACGCTTCGGCGCGTGGTGCACCGTCTTCGGCTCGCGACGCGCGTAAAGACCGCTCTTCTTCACCGAGGCTGCGAGCTTTTCGAACGCCGCCTTGACGGGTGCTGCCTCGCGCTTGAATCCCTCGATCGCCGCAGGAATCTTCTGCACGACGTCGGCCGCTTGCCCCGCGACCTCCGCCGCCTTTTCGACCTTGCCAGCGACCTCCTCTTTGCCGAGGAAGCGCGCCGTGCTCGAGACCGCGCGCGCCGCGCTCGCCGAGACGTCGATGATGTCGCCGATCACCTCGGCCGCGCGCGGCCGCTCTTCGGCGACGACGCGCGTGCCGAAGCCAGCCGGACCGGACTGCTTCTGCTTCGGGTCCGGCTGCGTCGGTCGCGCCGTTCGCTCGCCGTCCTCCACGAACTCTGCATCGATGGGCTTTTCGGGTTGGCTGTTCACGTGCTCGGCTCCTCGTCGCTCGTCTGCGTTGCTCCAGCGTACCCCATGAGCACGTCGATGGGATAGTTCGCGCCGGGGTCCGTGTGATTCGACGCCTTCGGCCACGCCTTGCTGACCTCCGCGTGCGTCGTGATCCCTCCCTGCCCCTCGGGCCAGCCGGCCGCCGCGAGATTTTGGAGGTCATCGCCCGTGAGAAACACGAGCGGAATCCCGTATTGCTCCGCCCACGCTGCGACCTGACCGCCCGCTTGTCGAAGCGTCGCGTCGTGGGAGAGCCATTGATCCCTCGTCCAGAAGGAGTGGCCCGCCTGCTCGATGTGCAGCCCCTTTTCGTTCGCCGGGCTGCCCGCGCCGTAGGCGATGATCGAGTCGTCCGTCGTCTGAAAGCAGCCGTCCTCGCCGACGACGACGTGCGCGCTGAAGGGACCTCCGGCCGAGATCGGGATCTGCTGCGAGAACCAACTTGCGGTCGACTCGGCCGTCGGTTCGGCATCGGACGCCGACGGATCGGTCGCGTGAAGCACGATGATCCGGATCGTCGAGGTGTCCCGCGTCGCCCCGTGGTTGTAGGAGGTGTACTTGGTGGAACAGGACGGCGCGGGCTCGGCCTGCGATGATGAGGATGAAGAGCCCATGATGAGGTCGACGATCTCCTTTCCGAGAAGCACGGCCGCGACGGTCCCGAGGCCATAGAGCGCGAACTTCACGGCGTTCGAGAGGGCCATCTCAATCGACTCCTGCGTCGGGACATACGGCCTTGTCGTATCCACGATCCGTGCAGTCTCCGGTCGATGTGCAGTCTCGACCGGTCACGACGAACTCGACGCTGCACGTCTGATCGCCGACGCGGATCGTACGCTTCTGCTTTTCGGTCCGGCTCGCGACGAAGAGAATCAAGATCGCCGGGCCAAAGAGCGTGAGCACGATGATAACCGTCGATAGGATCGACGATCGCTTCGGCCGGTTGCCCACGTATGAGCATGGTTCCATCGGAACTCGGCGGCGGCGCATGCCCATCAACATGATTCAGGCTGCCTCCGGCAACTCGCAGAGTTCAGTGAGCCCCGCGCGCTTGCACCGCTGCTTGACGAGCGGCTTGATGTACGTCGTGCAGCCGAGCTTTCCTGCGTAGGCGCTCCACGCCGCCGCGGTCGAGCCGCAATCGGCCTCGAGCTTCTTGAGCACGCGGATCGCCACGCGAAAGCCGAGCACGCCATCGTGGCGCACCGCCTTGCAGGTCCACGTCGGATCGAGCACGCCCTTCCAATTCGAAAGCGATTGGATCTCGTCGACGTGCGTTTGCACGAGTCCGCATCCGTTGCCGTCGTCGTTCGTGCCCGCGAGCACTCCGCTCGGAAGACAGCCGACCGTTCCGACCTTGCATGCGTAGGGGCTGACGAACCAGGAGGACTCCTCGTAGCTCCATTCGAAAAGCTGGCGCGCGTACTTCTCGCGCTCGCCGTCCGTCGCATCCGGCATCTCGAGATCGATCGCCTTGATGCAGTACGCTGCCGCCGCGTTGTAGCGATGGACGAGCGAGTGCTCGGGCGGAAGGTCGTCGAGCTTGTAGGGATGGAGGATCGAGAGCGCGAGACCGATGAGAACTGCAAAGAGTGGTTTCATGGCTCGCCTCCTACCATCATTCCGCTCGGCCGCCGACCTCTTGCGGATCGCATGCGCATGCGGTATGACGTCTCCATGGCGACGAAGAAACGAGACGCGACCATCACTGTCCGGATGCTTGGACGCGAGCGATCCGAGATCAACAACGCCGCGCGACGGAGCGGATCGACCATCGCGAGTTGGATCCGCATGGTGCTTCTGCGGGAAGCGCGCGAGCCGCGCGTCGATCGCCGCGCTTCTCCGGAATCGGAGATGCGGGCCGAGGCCATCGAGGAGTCCGGGCGCGCCGCCAAGGGAAACGGACGATGAGCGAGTTGCTCAACGTGTCCATTCGGTGCGAGGGATCGACGCCGCTTCTGATGAACAAGATCCCCGATGGCGTTCTTCTTGAACTGCTCGACAAGTCGAGCAAGAAGCCGAAGAGCGCTGCAGAGACGCGGAAACCGCGAGAGATCGCCGAGATGCATGTGCACACGACGAAGGATGGTCGACCGATGCTGCCGACGAGCGCGCTCTTCGCTGCGCTCATCGAAGCTGGCAAGTACACGCGCCTCGATGGTAAGCGGCAGGTCTCGACGTCCTCGAGCACCGTACTTCCTGGTTTTCTGACGCTGTCGGATCCTTTCCTGCGCCTTATCAATCCGACAACCGAGAAGGATGCCGAGTGGGAAGTCGACATTCGACCAGGTCGCAACCCGAATGGAGGCGAGCTCGTATGCCTTGTGCGACCACGCTTTGACTCCTGGGCGTTCGACGTCCACGCGACGATCGACACAGGCCAATTGAGCGAGTCCGCGATGCGATCGTTGTGGAATTGCGCGGGTCAGCGTATCGGCCTTCTCGACTTCAGACCTGCTCGCAAAGGCAATTGCGGACAGTTCCACATCGTGAGATGGGATAGATCCGATCAGAAGAAGGGAGGGCATTGAACAACCGACTTTTTAGGTCATGTACCGTGGGGTTTCGTAGCGTGTTGTTGGCATCGGTCCGCTACGCTGCTGTTCTGTCGGGTAATCTAAGGTCTTTTCTTATTCTTACTTTGGTCACCAGGTTGGTGACAAACTCTGATCTCCGACAGCATCCCTCATCGCTTGCAATGCACCCAAATAAAGTGGATCGCTCGCATATTGCGAGAGATGCTGCGACAAATCCGAAACTGTGTACGTTCCATCCTTATTTGTGTCGAGGCCAGCATCCAACGGATATTCTGCGACGGTCCCGAGCACCGAGTCCGGCGCAGTTCCATTCGCTCTCGCTGGTCCAGGAAGGAAGTTGAACGCGTAGATCCCTCCTGCGGTATCGGGCGTCGCCCCTTGAAGCACCGATCCCATGTATTTTTCGAAAATTGGCAACTGCTCGGCGACGGACATCGTCGGAATCGTCGCGCGCGTTGCCTCGCTGATCCCCGCCGCACCGTCGGCCGCCGATGTGAGTTGACCGATTCCGACGGCGAGAGGCACGCCGTTCTTGTCCTTCTGCGGGAAGGCGGCCGCCGGGTTGAGTCCGCTCTCGCTTCGATAGATAGCGAGCCAGTTTGCGGGATTCAAACCTAGCCGCTGGGATGCAGCGACATGCGCTCGATAGTCGTCTGGCGTCCACCACGGAGAAGGCGTTCCGATCGACGTGTCGAGCGGCGGACCGCCCTGTGCCTCATCGTCGTCGCTTCCGTCATCGCTCGACGATCCGAAGAGCTTGCTGAGACCGTAGAGGACGCCGACGAACGCGAGCCCTCCTCCGACGATGTAAGCGATCTGCATGACACGCTCCTACCGGACACCGCTCAACTCTTTGAGCGCACGTTGATGGAATCCCGTCCACGACTTCGGCATGTTGCCTCCGCCGCCTCCAGCGATCCAGGCTTCCGCTTCTGCGACGCCGAGCCACTCATCGAGACCACGATAGTCGCGCGGGTTCAGATCGAACTCGCGCACGACGTCACCGGCATTGCGATTCGCTCCGAGCACGACATTCCAATAGACGTCGTACGTCCATCCACCGCTGGCATGATTCGAATCGACGCTATCGCCGACGCGCGCGTCCGAGTGCTTGCGAACCGAAATGATCTTCCATCCACCAGCCGGGAACTCTCGGTCGAGCACGTGCTTCGCATCCTCTTTGGCATCGTGCTGCGACTTCGACCATCGGCTCCACGAGCGGCGGCGACCACCCTCCTCGAAGGTGATGTCGTAGAGCTCACGCCAGTGGGCTCGATTTCCATAGAGATCCTTCTCGTCGCGTTCGTGCTCCGCGCAATAGTGATGGCCTGCTCTCAGCTTCTTTCCGCAGTAGTATGATCGAAAGCCATCGGCCTCGGTCTGCCAACTGCATCTGTGTTGTCGCCTCAAAATGGCTTCGGCCTTCGCTGGATCCATACCGCTTGCATCGAATTGCACACGGTTCAGCGTACGCAGATGATTCTTGTGACTTTGCTTGCGAAGATGGCCGATGACGGCCTCGATGCCGGGCGCGATCTGGATCGTGCGAAACGATCCGCTCTTGAACTTGCTCGGGTCGATCTGACGCAGACGGAAGCTTCGAACGTTGCGACCGCCGCGCGCCTTGACGACGTCGACCTTCGAGTATCGGAACCCGTGGCTCTTCGCCCACTCGATCGCGGCAGGCTGGCTGAAGTAGTTCGGGCTGAAGATGAGCGTCTGGACCGTCGTCGGCTGCTTGCCGTGCCGAAGGTGATTGAAGCAGTCGCGACCGAGTGCTGCGCGATCGCCCGTCGCGAAGACGACGACGACGCCATGGATCATCGGCTTTCCGCACCGCTCGCAGACGCCTTCGATCTCCTCGGCCTCGATCTTCATGCCCTCGTCTTCTGCTTCTTCTTGGGCAGCGACCGTGATCGCCTCTTCGACCTCTTCGAGCTCGTCGTCGAGCGCAGCGAGGACCTCCTCTTGCTCGATGGCGACGCTCGACGCGGGATCGGGCGCCTCGATCGACTCGACCTCGGCGATCTCTTCCTCGATCTCCTCTCGCCGCGCCTCGAGCGCTGCGACGTCCGATGCTGGCTCCGTGATCGGAACCATCTCGGGCTCGGAATAGGGCTCGGTCACGGGCGCATTGCCCTCGATGAGCGTCTGACGCCCCGTCTCGATTTCGTCTTGCTCGTCCATGACTCGATTGCCCTTTCCAGAAGACCAGATTCACTTCACTCCGCTGCACCTGCATCCGCCGCCGCCGTCGGAAGAGGAATCGCGACGGCCGACAGCACGACCGACGGCGCCGGCGCGTCGACGCCCGCATCGGCCTGCGGCGGCGGAAACGACGCGATCACCGCGACGGCGACCGTCGGCGTGATCTGCACCGTCACCGCGATGTTCGTCGGAAGGCTCGAGGAGGCCGCCTCCGGAAGCGCGTTGACGAGTTGGCAGACCCGCTGCGCCCAGGTGTCGGCGGTCTGGAGCGCGCTTGCCCCGCAGGCGAGCAGCGGCCCGACGGCGAGCATCGCGAAGACGAGACAGAGCTTGAGCATGATCTTTTTCACGATGCACCTGCATGTCGAAGGATGAACGCGATCAAGAGGATCGCGGTGACGGTCACGCACACGCGGCCGATCGCGCCGATGGCCGGATCGACCGCGGGGCCGCACAAGAGCACGCTCGCGACGAAGAGCACGGTCATGACGATGATGGGGAAGGTCATGACCCATCACCCATTCGTCAGAGCCGCACCGAAGGCCCCGACGCCTCCGATGAGCGACCCCCACATCGCACCCTGCGGGATCGGCAGCGTGCGAAGCGCGATGGGACCGGCGATCGCACCGAAGAGCGCGCCGACGAAGAGGAAGCGGAACGTCGAGATCTGGCACTGGAGCTCGGCGGCGAGATCGCCGACGTGCACGAGGCTCGCCGTGTCCCGCATCTCGTGGCCGATCCGTCTCGGAGCTTTGCGAATCATGATTGTTATCCTTTCCTGTTGGGCCACACGCCGCCCCAGCCACGGCGCTTTTCTTCCGCATCGATCAACCGAAGATCGTGCATGTTCGATACGGCCCATGCCTCCGCATGCCGCACCCGAAGCGCGCCATCGGAAAGATCGGCCACCCGCTCGCCTGAATCGAGCTCGCCCGACGCCGCATGCGTGCCCGCGCGCCAGCCGTAGCGCTTTTCGAAGATCGCCTCGCCCTCACCGGGATACGCATCCTCGAACATGCGCCGCATCGTGCTGACGCCTTGGGCGATGAGGTCCTCGCCGATCCATCGCTCGATGACCAACTCCTTCGAGGAGGCGTCGAACGGATACCGCTTGTAGGAGATGCGATCCTTCGAAAGCCCCGTGATGAGGATCGTGTCCGGGCTCGTGCTCGCCCCCATCGGATACTTGCGACCGACGACGAGTGAGAACTGCTCCGGCGCGACGAGACCACTCGATCCGATACGAAAGCCTGCGCGATTGAGCGTGCGGGCGTGCTGCTGCACCCTCACGCCATCTCGCCGCTTGTAGCTCCTCACCCGAATGCGTCGCATGAAACGATCTCCCTTTCAGTGCCCCGCGTATGCGCCCGTCGCGTACGCAGGCTTTCCGTCCCACTTCGTCGCGAGATGGCCATCGGCCCGGAAGCCCGACGAGGTCACGAGCGCGCGGAACGGCGCACCGACGAACTGCCCCGGAACGGGCACGACGTAGTCGGCGTCGCCGCTGCGATCGCTGATTCTGCCGGCGATCTCGCGCGCGACGATCTGCTTTCCTCGGACCTCCACGACCTCGTAGAAGTTCACGTTCGTCTGGTCGTAGCCCCAGTTCGTCTCGAAGATGTCGCCGACCTTGACCGCGTGCGCGAATGCTGCTCGCTCGGCCTTCTCCTTCGCCTTGTACCCGAGCACTTCCTTGCGCGCCGCGATCGACGCCTGGATCTTCCGCATGCGTTCGGCATCGCTTCGGAAGATCAGATACCAGAGCGGATCGTTCGACTTTCCAGCGAATGCAACGCCGCTGTAGAGCGTCTTCACCGATCCATCGGACTGCGGATAGCTCTTGTCCCAGACCCAGAGCGCGAGGTCCGTTCCCTCGGGCGTGAACGGCGGAAGGCCGCGCACGTCCTCGGGCAGGTACGACTCGCGCGGGCGCACCCGGCCGCGGGCGTGGTTGTCGCTCGCTTCGAAGGTCGCGCTCGACATGCCGCGAAGCGCGCGCATCGCATCGGCGAAGTCGTAGTCGTGGACGTAGATCCATCGGCCCGACCGATCGGTGTAGTCCCAGCTGATGACCGCGATGCCCGCGTCCTTGAGGACCTCGTGCGGATAGATCCCAGCGTGCAACTCGACCTTCTGCCCGCCGCCCATCGTCTGCCGGCCGCCTGCGTGCACGGTGACGGGGAAGACGTAGTACGTGCGCGGCTCGGACGATCCGGCGTGGTTGAGCGATCGCTCGTGCCGATGCACGACGATGCCGCCTCGCTTCTTGTAGCTCCGGACCTTCACCTTGCGTCGCATCGGAGTCGCCCTTCTTTCCTCGCGTGCCTTGTCCTCCGGCGCTGCGCTACGAGCTGTCGGCCGCGTACTGCTGCGCGAAGAGCACGCCGACGCCTGCGCCGCCGACGAGTCCGATCACCGCCGGCACGAGCCTCGGCGATCCGTCGCCCGTCAGCATCGGCGCGAAGAACGCTCCGATGAGCCCGAGCACCAAGGGGAAGCCGATGAGCGAGAGCGTCGAGGCCGCGCCGACGCGCACCGGCGAGCTCGCCATCGCACCGACCTGGACCTCCGGATCCGGATCGGCCGACGACGCAATGGCCATCGCGCCGACGAGGACCTCCGGATCGATCTTCGCCTTTGCGAGACGCTTCGGCTCTGCCCTGCACATGGAAAAGACGTTCACGGTTACCTCCATCCCTTCAAGAGCGCGATCACGGTGAAAAGAGCACGCGCGCTTCCGACCGTCGGCCGGTAGCCTCGCTGGCGAAGATAGGCCTGCGCGGGCGTCACGAGCAAGAGACCCCACGTCCATCCGAGCTTGCTCAAGACGAGGCCTGTGAGCGTGATGTCGATCGCCCAATCGAGAAGGCCGCCGTACTCGCTCGTCTGCTTCGTCGCGCGCGCGACGCGCCCGTCGGCCTCGTCGGCGACAAGCCCGTAGATCGCAAATCCCGGATGGCCTCCCCCGAGCCAGTAGATCGTCGAGGCGTAGCCCGAGAGCGAGATCGCGTTCGGAAGATTGATCCGCGCATCGGACTTCTTCGGTTCGCTCCCCGCGACCTCCGCGAGCACGCCCGCTTCCGAAAGCAGCGCGTTTCCGCCGCTCGCGAAAGACATGGCCTCGCGCAGCGCCTCGAGATCCGCCGGGATCTCGGGGCCGTGCGAGAGCAGCTTTGGCTTTGAGCGGAGCATGAGCATGTTCAGAGCTTGCTGATCGTGATGACGAACATCATTCCTGCAAAGAGGATCACACCGATGAGCGCGTACGGCGCGACGTCGTTCCAGTTGACCGACGATGGAAGGATCTCGGCGCTGATCAAATCGCCGACGCGCACGGCCCCCGCATGGGTGCGACCGTGCGCGCAGACCCGTGCGGGCTTTCGGATCATGGGCTCCCCGTCGCGGGCGTCGCCGCCGCTGCGGGCGGCGCGCTCGCCGCCGGCAGCATCGTTGCGCCCGCGGGCGGAGCTCCTGCCGACCCCCCCGACGATCGCGCAAGCGCATCGACGATCGGCCGAGCGAGCACGTTTGCGGCGATCGCCCCAGCGATGAAGCCGAAGAGGCCGCCGAAGATCGCACCCGAGACGCCACCGACGAGACTGATCGCCGCCTTCGTGTACGTCTGCGTCGTGCAGGGCATCGCCGGGCTGTCGAAGACCTCGACCCCCGCGGCGGTCTTGTAGTGGCAGTTGTCGCACGTGCCCGGATCGATGCACGGGCCGGTCGCGGCAACGAGCATCGATGCGAACGTCGTCGAGAGCGCCGAGGGCGGCGTCACCGATGGCGTCGTCGGCGGAAGGGCGGCGTTGACGACCGTGGGCGAGCTCGTCGACGGCGCCCCGACGTGCACCTCGGCGAGGTCCTCGCCGTGATCGATGCGGCCGTGATGGATCGACTTCGGATGGCGACGCACGATCAACCTCCTCTCTGCTTCTGCACCGTCGGCCGCACGGCCTGCGGACTGAGCGTCGGAAAATCCTGCTTCTGGGCCGCGGCGTGCGCGATGCCCGTCGGCGACGGTGCGTGATGCGTCATCGCCTTGTGAGGCGCGGGCGGGCTCGCTGCGGCGGGCGTTGCCCTCGTCGCTTGCGCGCGCGGAGGCTGCCGATTGACGCGCGCGGGACCTCCGCTCACCGAGACCGGGCTCCCATCGGCGTCGAAGACGAAGCTCCCTGCGAGCGGCCCGATCGCGAGCGACGGCGCCTGCGGCGCGTAGCGACCGACCCAGCGCGGCCCTTCGTCGCAATAGAGCGGGTCGTCGTAGTCCTTCGTTGCCGGAAGAAGCACCCACACGGGCGAGGCCTTCTTGCTGCCATTGAAGACGCACGCGGTCGCACCGCCCTTCCATTCCGACGGCGCCGTCGTCTCGTAGGTATTCGTGTAGACCGTCTGGCCCGCAGCGTTGACGCCGATCGGCTGCCAGCCGCGCGTGACCTGATTGCCGCGCTCGATCGCGGTGCGCACGATCGGGCTGCCCGAATACGCGGGCGGAGGCTTGCCCGACGACGAGTACGCGACCGGAGGCCCTGCGAGGTTTCGCGCGGGCTGGTTCGCCTTGACGAGCGTCTTCGGCGCGCCGAGCCCGACGCGCGGCACCGCGATCGCTCCCTTCTGGTTTCCGGTCAGAACGCGCGGCACCGCGATGGCCGGAAGCTTGGGCACTGCGATCGCTCCCTTGCGCCCGACGGTTGCGAGAGGTTCCGCCATCGGCATGAGGAACGTCGAGCCTGCGGGCGGCGCGCTCTCTGCGGGAAGCGTGCGCGCGATCGCGCCGACGATCGGTCGAGCGATCAGGTTGCCTGCGAGAAGGCCTCCGAAGAAGCCCCAGAAGCCTGCAGCGATCCCTCCGAGCGCTCCGACCGCTGCGGTAATGACCGTCTTCGTGTACGTCTGCGCGCGGCAATCGAAGCTCGGATCGGCGAAGACCTCGGTGCCGTCCGGCGTCTTGTAGTGGCAGTCGTCGCACGTCCCGGACTCGATGCACGGACCCATCAGCGCCGTGAGGATCGACATGCAGTCGATCGGCGGCGGTGGCGGCGTCGCGGGCGTCGTGGCCGGCATCGTTGCAGCTGGCGTCGTCGTCGTGGGGCTCGTCGCAGAGGGCGGCGCCGGTGTGGTCGTCGCTGGCGTGGTCGACGGCGCGGGCGATCCCACGTGCACGTCGGCGAGCTCGTCCTCGAAGTCGTCGAAATCGATCGCGACGATGCGCCCACCGTGCGTCAGCGTCTTCGGATTGCGGTTCATCGTCGTTGTTCCCTTCAGCTTTGCATCCCACCGATGAAGTACACGAGCAGCGTCCCTCCGACGACGTATCCGCCGAGCGCGCCGATGCCCGTGTAGGCTGCCAGGCGCAGTCCCTTCTGCGCGTTGTGCGCGGCGACGAGGTAGCCGATCGCGCCTCCTGCCGCCGCGCCGATGAGCTCGCTCATCGAGGTCGCCGCCGACACGGCGCTTCCGACGGTCACGGCCGTCCGACGGTTCCCCTTCGCAAGCGATCGCGGCGCTTTGTGAATCATGTCGATGCTCCTTGGCTCGGAGAGGCGAGTGCATAAAGACCGTATCCATAGGCCGCGGCGGCAACGCCGACGCCGACCTTGTACCCGGCCGAAAGGCCCCAGAGCGGAAGCACGTACTCGTATCCGAGATAGCCTCCTCCGATCAGAAGCCCCAAGAACATCACCGTGCGACCGGTGCTCGAGGTCACCGCATCGACGATCAGCGAGACCGGCGATTCGGAGCTCGACGTCGATGGCACCGCGCTCGCGATGCTTGCGTCGGTCACGCCGTACTTGCTAGCGGTCGCAATCCAGCAGTAGGCGAGCATGCTCGCATCGGCATGGCTCTGATTGCCGCCGAAGGCCGAGCAGTCGCGCACCGCGCAGAAGCCGTTGACCGGACCGTTGTAGAAGTCCATGAACGTCGCCTGCACGTCGCTTAGCGAGGCTCCTGAGACCTTGCTGAGGAGCAGCGACATCACAGCGATCTGATCATCGACGCACGGCGGAGGGCACTTCGCTCCGCCCGTTTTTTCCCCTCCGCTGCATGGGCATCCCCAGAGTGAGTATCCGACATGCGGAAGGTTCTTGATGCCAGTCACATACGACTTGATGGCCGTCTGCACGTCGACATCCGTGATGAGACGTTGCAGCGCAGCTCCGAATTGCACATATGCCGGCGCGAGATTCGGATCGAGCAATCCGCCTGGATTGCTCAGCACGCCAGGCGTCTTGGGAGGCGCGCCCGGAACCGGTCCGTAAATCGCCGGCCGACCATCTCCCCCGATCGTCGCGATCTGCTGGAGACTCGTTCCGCTGAGAATGCTCGGATCGGAATAGACCGGGCTACCCTGAGCGGTCATCTCCTCCAATTGACCGGTTCCGTAATTGTAGAGATCCTTGATGAAGACGACGTCCGCGAGACCTCCCATCTTCGGAGGAATCATTCCTCTTCGAAGATACTCGTTCGTCATCGCAGCGACTTCGTCCGCGTAGAACTTCGAATCGCCGTCGTCGCCGCCGAAGAGCGCCGATGCGACCGCGACCCACGCGTAGACGATGCCGACGCCCACCGCGAGAAACGGGATCGTCTCAGGCTGGTATTTGCCGATCGTCACCGCGTAGCTGTAGATGTTCTTGCGAAACGCATCGGCGTTCGCGTTGCCCGTCGACGTCGTCGGCGGTTGCGGGATGTCGGCCGTCGAGCCATCGGTCGTGGATGGCACGTTGTCGTCGCCGACGCGGATGGGCACCATCGTCTCTTCGTACGAAGCGAGCGCAGGCGATTCGATCTCCGCCTCGTCGTCGTCGAGGTCGAGGTCCTCGTCGTCGAAGAGCACTCCGGAGGTCTTCGTCGAAGAAGGCGCCGCCGGGTGCGCCTTCGCATAGGCGAGCAGCGCCGCTGCGTACTTCTCGAGCAGCATGTCCTCGATCTTGCCGTGCGCATCGATCGAGTTCGGCGCGCTGCCCGTCGGAAGCGGCTCGTTTTCCGAGATGAGCTCGAGATAGACGACGTGATCGGCCCGAAGAGCCGGCATGTAGAGCTTCTGGTCGTCGCTCGTCAGCACCGCATCGAACGCGGGAAAGAGGCGCTCGTCCTCCTCCTCGATGTGCGACTTCCACCATTGCCCTCCGAATGCCGACGACGGCGTGCCCGCTGCGATCCGCTTGTGCATGCTCGCTGCGGTCCGCATTCCGAACGCGGACAGCACCTTCGCCGACATCGGCGTGCTGCCGCACGCGCATCCCTTACCGACGCGCGTGCGATCGGAGAGCAGGCCCCTTGCAAGCACGTCGGCCATCGGGCCCTTCGAAAGAGCCCGCGCAGGCTTGCGGCACGTTGCAAAGAGGTTCGCCATTTCGCATCTTCAATTCTTCGAGGCGTTTTCTGCGATCACGACGACGGCGAGACGAGCAAGTCGACGCCGTATCCGACGAGCGCCCCGGCCGCAGCCGCGACGCCGACGAGCGAGATCCCGAGCGGACCCCAGACGCCGTACTTCATCGTCCAGATCGCGGCGCCGCCGGCGCCGATAACCGCTCCTCCGAGCGGATAGGCGATGTCGGCAGTCGTGAGCGCGCCGACGCGCACGGGCGATCGACCGACGTGGACGTCGAGCTCGGAGCAAGACGAGGAGTTCGTCTTTCCGATCCTGCGTGGTGCATTTCGAATCATGGCCGAACCCGCTTCCTTTCTCAGTAGCTTGCGTAGATGATCTCGTTCTTGGTGCTCACCTTGCGCGACGGCCAACCGAGCCTTCGGCCCGGCGCGCTTCCGACCGACGTCGCCTTGTGCAGCCGCCGCGGCATCCTTCGGCCGCGCATGCCCATCACCGCACCGACCTTCGTCAGCATCGTTCCGATCGCGCCCGTGTCGGTGTCGCCCTCGCTCGAATCGGGCGCCGTCGGGGCAGGACCGAGGTCGATCGTGTGCTGCACCGCCGCCGCCGTTCCGCCGCAGCCGATCGACGCGAGCGAATCGACGAGCGACGGACCTCCCCCTCCCGCGACGAACCCGTACGGATCGGCGAGATAGAGCTTGTAGGCGTTCGCGATCGCAGGAGGCCACGTCGAATCGTCGCTGCAGCTCGGACCACCGGTGACGACGCCACCGGCGTTGATCCACGCCTGGATCGTCGCCTGCACGGTCGCCGCGTTGCCGGAGCAACCGAGCGTCACGAACCGGCTGTAGAGCGTGCTCGCGTGGCCCGAGCTCGCGTAGTCGGACCCCGCGGCATCGCCCTTGTGGATCTGGTATTCGTTCCAGAGCGTCTGCACGTCGGTGGGCCACGTCGACATCACGCTGCAGTCCATCGCGACCTTCGCCTTGGTCGCGGTCGGAGCCGCAGCCGCAGCGGTGGGCGCAGCAGCCGCAAAGCAGCTGTCGTAGGCCTTGCCGTACTCGGCGAGATACGTGACCGGATCGCCCGAGGCCTTCGCCGCCGCAGCGAGCGTCGGGTTGCTCGAAGGGTCGTCCGGGTTGAGGATCGTGAGGTTCGCCTTGCCGTCGGAGGTGCCCTGCGCGCATCCGTCGGCCTGGCCCTTCTTCGCTGCGGCCGCCGAGAGCGCGGCCTGCGTCGCCGCGTTCGACTCGCTGGAAAAGAGCGAAAAGAGACCGTAGGTCACGCCTGCGGCCGCGATCCCGATCCCCACCTTGTAGATCAATTCCATGACGAATCGCCTCTTTCGCGTTCAGCCCGTGGCCAGATAGAAGATCACCGCTGCGCCTGTCGCAGCCGCCGTCGCCTCGAGCGAAAAGCCCGTCGCCCCATGCGCGATCGGCACGCTCTGGTACTCCTGCTTCTGCACGATCGCCTGCGACTTGAGGATCGAGCCGTTCAACGGCGCGGTGTACTGGCGCAAGATCGCCTGCGCCGTCGCGTCCGTCGTCTGGAGCACCGCGCCGTGCGCGAACCTCGGAATCCGGAAGAAGCCCTTCTCGACGTTCATCGTAAGGTCTCCGACCTTGATCGTGCGGCGCGGCGGCCGCTCCCCCGTCGCGCACGTGCCCATCGCGACGCCGATCGAGATGTCCAAGATCGGCTGGACGAGCTCGCCTTCGACCTCCGGATACAGAAGCGCGAACGTTCCCGATCGCGCAGCGAGCGGCACGATGGTGCCGTTGATCAAGTCGATGTCGAAGATCTGCTCGTCGGAGTCGTCGCCCGTTCCAGCGCGAATCTGGATCCATGCGTCGGAGTAGTCCTGGTTCGGCACCACGACCTGCTGCGTGCCGTCGAGGTTTCGCTCCGCGAGCCGCACGGAGATGACGGCCGAGAGCGTCGGCGTTTCACCCGGGCGAAAGAGCGCGTCGGGGATCCGATAGTTGAAGATCTTCTGCGGCTGCGTGTCGCCCTCGGGCGTCGAGGGCTTCGGACCGATCTGAGGCGCACGACCGCCCGTCTGCCAGGTGCAACCTCGCATCTTTCCGGGAAACGCCGGCGGACAATTGGCCATGATCGCTGCGGCTTATGCCGCTTCTCCTGGAAGAAGGAGAAACGACGGGCGCTCCTCCTCGACTGCGGGCTCGTTTCCGAACGGCGGCGGCGGCGCGGGAAGCGCCGGACGCGCGGGCTCGCTCGAGAGCGCGAACTGACGCGTTGCGATCGCTGCGCTCGATTCGATCGCTTGCCGGAGCTCGTCGGGCATCTCGGGCGCAAGGCGCGCGTCGTCGTCCTTCTTGTAGACGCCGACCATCTTCGTGTACTTGAGCATGTCCTTTTCGGCCATCCGATCGCGCCCGTACTCGTAGGCGGCGATCGACGGAAAGCGCACCGTGCTCAAGTGCGTCCGGAACTCGATGTCGCCGAACGGCGTCTTCTTGCGCGCAGCGGCGTTGATGACGACGACGACCTCGTCGCCGTCGCGAAACACCTGCCCCGCAGCGGCGATCGCTCCCTTGCCGGGAACCGCGACGAGCGTTCGGATGATCTTGCTGCCGCTATTGCTCATGCCGCCCTCCTTGCCTTTCCTGCGACCATGGGCCCGGGGTTCACCCGCTTCTGCATCGTCAAGAGGTAGCCGACGAGGCAGCTGTTGATCGTGTTGCTCATCGCATCGCCCGAGATCGCCTTGCTCATGACGAAGCCCGCGCCCTTCGGCGGTCCCGCCTTGAGATACGCCGTGATGGCCGCCTCGCTATCGGCTGCGAGCGCCGCCTTCAACCACGCGATGATCGGTGCCCACTGCGGATCCCACTGCCGGCTCGAAGAGAGCGCCGAGAGGCACTTGATCGCGCGCGTCGCCGCAGCGCTCTGGTAGCTCATCGACGCTCCGACGCGCGCCGCCGACGTCGGCACCGCGATCGCACCTTGGAGGCAACTGATCGTCGATTGGTATTCGAGCACGTCCGCATGCGATGCATACCGGCTCTGCATCTGCCGGTTGTATCGCGCGATGTCCGCCATCACTTCGTAGAGCGTGAGCGGCGTCTTGCGCGCGTCGAGCGCGCTTGCATCCGCAGCCGCGCCCTTCCTTCGCATGCAGGCCGAGAGCGACTTCATCTCGGCTGCGGTGAGCGACCGGTTGATGATCGTCTCGGGCGGCGTCGAAGTCGCACCGACCGAAGTCGCGTGCTTCGTCTTCTTCGGAGCTCGCCTCCGGCCGACCGAAACGCCACTCGTCGTCACCGGCGTTTCGACGATCACCGCGATGCCGGCCGACCACGGGACGACCCGCTTGTAGATGACCGACGCTGGGCTTCCGGGCGATGCCTCGACGAAGATCGAGTGATCGCTCAGGAAGGCGACGATGGCCGACGGATCGGGCGGCGTGACCGGCTGGATCGAGAACGTTCCAGGCGTCTGCGCGGCGACGAATGCTTCGACCGACGGATAGCCCGCGCGCATCGCGAAGCCCGGCGGTCCTTCCTCGACGTCGTCCTCCGTGAGCACGTACGTCGCCGGCAGCGTCGCCGTCGGGCCCGCAGGCGTCGTCGTCGTCGCCGGCTGCGCGAGCGGCCCCTGCGCCGGGTTGCTCGCCTCGGCGTAGAGGATCCCCGCGCCGGCACCTGCGGCGGCGGATCCCGCGATCAGGACCGTGCCGAGCCCTGCGATGAATCCGATCGCCGCACCGGCGACCGCTCCGATCGTGGCCGGCGCAAGCCAGCTCGGTGCCGCGTTGGTCGATCCATCGATGGCCGCACCGACGGCGACGCCCGACGTCGAGACGAGCGACGAGCTCGGCTTGATCTGGACGACGAGGCCCGCATCCCAGACCCAGACGCCTTGGCTTCCGATCCGCTCTCCACCGCTCGAGGAGACCGGCGTCGGATCCGGACCGTTGTAGCGGCCCGTCGAACCATCGTACGTGTACGATGTCCACGGGTAGAACACGAACTCGCCGCTGCGCCACGACGAGGTGTACGTCGGCGCCGACCACGGCTTCGGAGCGATGCGTCCCGTCGGCGTGAACGTCTCGACGAAGTCGACGCCGGTCGAGCCGCCCGTCTGCCAATAGGGGATCACGCTGTCCGGAGGCCAACCGCCCGCGCCCGTCGACGTGTACGCTGGAGCGCTCACCGCGATCGTCGGGTTGTCGGCGAGGAAGTCGCCGATGTCGAGGTAGCCAGCGAGACCGATGAAATCCTCGACCGGCTGCGACGCGTCCTCGGCGCTCAGCGTGTAGGAGACGGTCGATCCGTAGGCGGGCGGAGGAAGAGTGCTCGGCGTCGTCACGCCCCCGATCGGTCCCGAACCGGGCTTCGCAGCCCCAGGTCCCGTGAACGACACCGGCGTCGTCGTCTTCGGGCCCGGCGTGAGGCCCGAGGGAAGCTTCGTCATCGGCGTCTTCGGCGCACCGACCGCTGCCGCGCGAATCGCGGCCGCAACGGCCGGGCACGTCGCGTCGTATCCCTTCGCGAAATTCTCCGCCGTCGAGGCGCTCATCATCCCCGTGTTGATCGACGCGATCTGCGCCTGGAACGCAGGCGAGTTCATGTCGGGGCACGGAGAGCTCGCGAGCGACTCGTAGACGTACTGCCCCGCCGCACCGGCGATCGCGCCGCCCGCTGCGCCCGCACCGATCCACACCGGGCCGAGCCCCGCGATCCATCCGATGCTCGCCCCCACGATCGCTCCAAGCGACGACGGAAGCACCCAGCTCGGAAGACCCGCCATCGCATCGGCGATCGCCCCGACGGACACGACGTCTTGCTTCTGCGCTCGAGCGAGCGCGCTTGCGCCGCCCACGTGGACGACGGCCTCTTCGCACGGCGCGATCGCGCGGCCGTGCATCAGCGCCTTCGGTGATTTCCTGATCATGACGGCCTCACGTGGAACGACGGGAATCCCTTCGATGCGGGGATGGCAGTCGCGCCGGATGGATTCACTGCCAACGACGACGGCGTCGTGATCGCAGGCGGAGGGGGCGGAGCCGGCGGCGCGGGCGGCGGCGGCGGCGGCATCGCTGCGCGCACCGCTGCGGCTGCATCGGCGCACCCGCCGTTGTCGTAGCTCTCGGCGAGATTCGTCGCCGTCGTTGCGTCCTCGGTGCCGTTGCGGATGGCCGTCAGCGTCGCGACGAACGCCGCGCTCGAGACGTCCGGGCATTGAAGGACCTGCGTCGACGGGTTCTGCATCTGCGAGTAGAGAAGCCCCGCGCTCGCGCCCGCGGCTGCCATCGCGACGGCGAAGCCGACCGAGCCGCCCGCGATCGCCGTGATGCCTGCGCCTGCGATCGCGCCGATGGCCGTCGGGATCGCCCAGCCGGGGATCGTGATCGTCTGATCCCCGGATCCGAGCGCGCCGACCGACACGTCCGCGTCGCCGCGCGAAAGCAGCGGCTTGCGACCGTGAGCGAGCACGCGCGCAGGCTTGCGGATCACGCGAGCCTCCTCGTCTCGATCTGATCGAGATCGACGGTCTTGCCGTACGGCGCGTAGCCTCGGCCCGCAGCACGATTCTTCACCTTCGCGAC
>Ga0335083_10003244_pt1 | contig 21138 bp, 17 predicted proteins | sample Lox_Sample_42_FD_206716 | JGI IMG/M metagenome (GOLD analysis project Ga0335083, IMG submission 206716) | Soil microbial communities from Loxahatchee National Wildlife Refuge, Florida, United States - Lox_Sample_4.2 | ecosystem: Environmental > Terrestrial > Soil > Wetlands | place: USA...
GCACGGTCGAGCGGCGGCGCGCGCCGTCGGATATCAGTTGCATCATGAAACGCGAGCGTGTTAGCCTCGCGCTCGATGCGCCGCAAGACCTTCGCCCATATGAACTGCTCGATCGCGCGCGCGCTCGAGCAAATCGGCGAATGGTGGACCTTCCTCATCGTGCGCGAGGCGCTGATGGGCACGCGGCGCTTCGATCAGTTCCGGGACAATCTCGGGATCGCGCGCAACATTCTCGCCGCGCGGCTCAAGAAACTGGTCGCGCGCGGAATTCTCGAACGCTCGGTCGCGCCCGGCGACGCACGCCGCGTCGAATACCGGCTGACTGAAAAGGGGCGCGCCCTGTTTCCGGTTCTGATGGCGCTGCGCGAATGGGGCGATTCATGGGTGGTCGGACCCGGGCGCGTCCCCGTAATCGTCGTTGACCGCGTCAACTCGCAGCCGATCGAGGTCCGCGTCAGCAGCCTAGACGGACGGACGATCGAATGGCTCGACGCCAGGATGATTCCCGGGCCGGGCGCGCAGGCCGCGCTGCGGGCGCGCCTCAACCGCCCACGCAAACCCGCGGCTTCGCCCGCCAGGACCGCGCAGGGCGGAGCGCAGGAGTGACGCGCGCACGGGCCACAAATCCGCGCTTTGCGTTATTCGCGCCCGCGAAGCTAGAACAACCGCATGGCAAGGCGCTCATACCGCCACCGGAGGAAGGCCCATGGAAAGCATCCGCTTTGACGACATTGAAAAGCTGCGCTCGAAGATCAGCGCGGAATTCAGCGCGTGGAGCAAACCGATCGACGTGACACAGGAAAAGATCAATCAGTTCGCCGAGGTCACCGGCGACCATCAGTGGATCCACGTCGATGTCGAACGCGCCAAGCGCGAAAGCCCATTCAAGACGCCGGTCGCACACGGCTTTCTGACGCTAAGCCTCGTCCCGGCCTTCGAGATCCCCCGGGACTGGAACGTCACGGGTTTCCGCAACGTGGTCAACTACGGCGCGAATAAGCTGCGTTTCATATCGCCGGTTCCCGCCGGGGCCAAGGTCCAGGCGCGCTCGCGCGTAGTCGCGGTCGAAGCCAAGCCGCAGTGGACGCAGGTGACGACGGAGACCCAGGTGCAGGTGGTGGGACAGGAAAAGCCGGCGCTCATCTACGAGGGAATTTTTCTCTACGTAAAGTGAGCCGCCGCCGCGCCGCGCGTGCGTCGTTGCGGATGCTCGGCGATCGATCTATTAGGGTGACTGTGTCGCCGCCGGCCGGGGCGTCAGAGGACTTTCATCTATGGATCGTCTCAAAGGCAAAGTGGCGCTCATCTCGGGCGGCGCGCGCGGACAGGGTGCGGCCGAAACGCGGCTCTTCGTCAAAGAAGGCGCGCGCGTCGCGATCGGCGACGTGCTGGACGCCGAGACGCGCGAGCTCTCGGAAGAGGTTAATCGCGAGGCCGGTGCCCGCGTCACGCTGCCAGTCCGCCTCGACGTCACCCGCGCGGCCGACTGGCGCGCCGCGGTCGAAGCCTGCGAACGCGAGTTCGGCGGCCTCGATATCCTCGTCAACAACGCCGGGATTCTCAACGTCAAAGGCGTCGGCGATACCAGCGAGGAGGAATGGGACGCGGTCATCAATGTGAACCAGAAAGGCGTGTGGCTGGGCACCAAGGCCGCGGCGCCGGCGATGAAGAAGCGCGGCGCCGGCTCGATCATCAACATCTCGTCGATCTACGGACTCATCGGCTCGGGCGGTTCCGCCGCCTATCACGCGAGCAAGGGCGCGGTGAGACTGCTGACCAAAACCGCGGCGGTCGAGTACGCGCCGTTCAACATCCGGGTCAATTCGGTGCATCCGGGCGTGATCAAAACGCCGATGACGGACATCTTCGCCGAGAAGGACCTTGACGCGATCGCGGCGCTCGCGCCGATGAAGCGCGCGGCCCGCCCCGAAGAAGTGGGTTACGTGGTGCTGTTTCTCGCGACCGACGAGGCCTCGTTCGTGACCGGCGCCGAATACGTCGTTGACGGTGGCTACACCGCGGTCTAGCCTCGCGATTTGAGCCACCCCTGTCCGGACCGGCGAACGCTCTACAATCCGAAAACGGAGCAGGACCAACATGAATCGCAACGAGTATCTGAACGCAGTGAACGAATTCATGTATCAGGGCGAAGTGTTCGGAGAAGCGATCCTCGCAAGCTACCTCGCGCTCGAGACAGACGCGGAGCGCCGCTACAAGTGGGCCACGCTCATGCAGCTCGAGACCGAGACCAAGGCGCGGCTGCGGCCATTCCTTGCCCGGCTCGGCCTGAGCGTCGCCCAGGACGACGTGAGCGACAAGGTCGCCGGATTCGCCAAAGCGTATGCGTTGAAATCCTGGCAGCAGCACATGCAGGAAATCGGCGAGATTACCGACTTCTACATCGCAAAATTCCGCGAGATCGACGCCGCCGCGCCCGCGGAGGAGCGCGAGGTGACGCACTCGATGGTGGTGCATGAAGCGGCGATCGGCCGCTTTGCTCAACTGGAACTCGCGGGCCAGGCCGACAGTTCGCTCGAGGAAGTGATCGCGCAGCTCAAGTATCCGCTGCCCGCACCGGGCGAGGCGAAATTCGCGCGCGCGAGTTAAGACGCGGCACGATCGCGGCGCGCGTCCCGCGATTAGGACGGCTCTTCATCGGACTCCTGGAGCGACGCGGTCGGCAGGAATTCCGCCGAAACGTCCTCGAGGAAACGCGACACGCGGCCGAGCGTGTATCCCAGCGCGCGATCGAACATGTAAATCGGGTACGAGATGTACAGTTCGTCGCGCGCGCGCGTGCCGGCGACGTACATCAGGCGGCGCTCCTCCTCCAGTTCCTCCGCGCCGACACTCTGCGGCCCGGGAAAGCGTCCGTCGGCGGCCCAGATCAGAAAAACGACCCGCCATTCCAGTCCTTTGGCCGAATGAATAGTGCTGAGCGTGAGATAGCCCTCGTCCTCTTCGACCGCGAGCACGTCGCCGAGCGAATCGCTAGGGGGTTCGAGCGCCACGTCGGCCAGCATCGATTCGAGGCTGCGATAGCGCTCGGTGATGGTCTGGAAATGTTCGAGGTCGCGCTCGCGCTTGGGATAGTCGTCCGGATAGCTCTCGCGCATCAGCGGCAGGTAGTACTCCAGCGTCCGCGCGATCTGGTCGGCGGGCCGCGCGCCGCTATCGCGCCGCAACTCGGCCAGCAGCGCGGCGAGCCGCCCGGCGGCCGCCGCCGCAGCTCCACTCCCGGTCGGGCGCGCGGCGGATCCTATCGACTCGGCCGCGCGCATCAGCGCCCGCTCGGGCTCGGGTGCGGCGACGATTTCCTCGATCAGACGCTCGGCGCGGCGATGGCCGACTCCGGGCACCAGCATCAGCGCGCGCAGCCACGAGACGGCGTCGGCGGGATTGAGGACTACGCGCAGGTGCGCGAGCACGTCTTTTATGTGCGCGGTCTCGATGAACTTGAAGCCGCCGCGCTTGATGAACGGGATGTCGCGCCGCTGCAGCTCGAGCTCGAGGTCGAACGAGTGAAAGCCGGAGCGGAAGAGCACCGCGATTTCGCCCAGTTCGACACCCTGCTCGCGCAGTTCGAGGACGCGCTCGGCGACGAAGCGCGATTGCATGTGCTCGTCCTGCGCGCGAATCAGGAGTGGACGGAACTCGCCGCGGCGCTCGGCGCTGAGCACCTTGGTGTATTTGTCGGCCGCGCGCGAGATCACCTCGTTGGCGACGTCGAGGATGCCCTGCAGCGAGCGGTAGTTCTGTTCGAGCTTGACCACGCGCGCGCCGGGAAAGATCTGGGGAAAGTCCATGATGTTGCGGAAGTTGGCGCCGCGGAACGAATAGATCGACTGCGCGTCGTCGCCCACCGCCATCACGTTGCGATGGGTCGAAGCGAGCAGCCGCACCAGCTCGGCCTGGATAAGGTTGGTGTCCTGGTACTCGTCGATCATGATATAGCGGTAGGTGTCGCCGAGGCGGCGGCGCACGCCTTCATGCTGCTCGAGCAGCTCGGCCAACCGGTAGAGCAAATCGTCGTAGTCGAGTAATCCGCGCTCGCGCTTGTAGCCGTCGTAGGCGGCGGCGAGCCGCACCAGGTCGTCGCGATGCTCGGCGAGATGCGGAAAATCGAGTTCGATCTCCTCACCGAGCTCGCGGCGTTTGTTGCGCGCCATGCTGATCGCCTCCGTGATCGTGCCCTTCTTGGGAAAGCGCCGATCGCGCGAGCCGAGGCCCATTCGCGTCCGCAGCAGGTTGACCACGTCTTCCATGTCGGAGCGGTCGAGAATCGTAAAGTTGGGCTTAAGCCCGATCGCCGAGCCGAACTGGCGCAGCGTCAGGTTGGCGAACGAGTGAAAGGTGCCGCCGGCGACCGCGCGCGTGCGATCTCCCACCAGCGACTCGACCCGCCGCAGCATCTCCTGCGCCGCGCGCCGGGTGAAGGTCAGCAGCAGGATTGCGCCCGGCGGCACGCCGCTCTCGATAAGCCGGGCGACGCGGTAGATGAGCGTTCGCGTCTTGCCCGAGCCGGCGCCCGCGATCACCAGGATCGGGCCGTCGCGATGGGTCACCGCGGCGAGCTGCGAGGGATTGAGCAGCTCGGCGTACTTGATGCGGAAGGTCGACTCGTCGGTTTGTTTGCGCGCCGAGCGCAAGACGATCACTTTGTCGGCCACAACGCAACGATCCTAGCACGGCGCATCGTGCAACGCCGATGCGTTACCCGGATGTTAACCGCGCCGGTTGCCGCACAGACAGTCGCCTAATACAATCTCGCCCCGATGACGGGTTTCTCCAGCAGCCGCGATGCCCGAGTCTTCTGGCTTGTGGGGGTGGCGCTCGCGCTCAGCCTGGCGGTGGTGGTGCCGATCCATCTGAACCATCGACTCCTACCGGCGTGCGGCGCCGAGCACACGGGGCTGCGCGCCTCGCATCACACGCTCGTCGAGCGGATCGGGCGCGCGGTGGAAGCTCAAATCGACCATTCCGGGCGCGCGCCGGCACCGGACAACCTCGCCGTACCGGCTCTCGTGGCGGCGCTGCCAAAGCTTTTTCCGCGCGCGGCGACCGCCCCTTCGCAAACACCCAGGTTACGGCGTCTCCGAATCGCTCCGACCGATGCGGACGGCGGAGATCCGTTCAGCCACACCGTATTCTTGCGCGTCTGATTCGCGCCGCGCCGGCTCAGGTCCGCCGCGGCATGAGATAGACCGCGGCCCTCGCGCGCGCGACGCGAGGACGCCCAGGCCGGCTGAGGTTGTGCGATGCCATCCTTCTCGCTGCGCAATCCCCACACGATAATCGTGGGCGCGCTGATCATTACCATTCTCGGTTTGAACGCGTTCGCCCGGATGCCGGTGGACGTATTTCCGCCGCTCCATATTCCGGCGGTCGTCGTCGCCACGTTTTATCCCGGCATGCCGCCGCAGGAGATGGAACGGGACATCACGACCCGTTTCGAGCGCTTTTTCACCCTCGGCAGCGAGATCGAACATATCGAGTCGCGCTCGCTGCCCGGCGTCAGCATCATCAAGGTCTTCTTCCACACCGGGGTGAACCTGGGCGCGGCGGCGGCGGGTCTGGGCGACCTCGCGATGGCCGATCTGCGCCATCTGCCGCCGGGCACCTTGCCGCCCCTGGTGTTGCCCTCGGGCGCGTCGTCGTTGCCCGTGGTGCTGGTGACGGTCTCGGGCAAGGGCTTCAGCGAAGCCGAGCTGCGCGACCAGGCCCAGTACAACATCCGCAACTTTCTCGCCACGGTCGAGGGCGCCTCGGTACCGCCGCCGTTCGGCGGCAAGTATCGCCAGATCATGGTCTATCTTGACCGCGACTCGCTGCAGGCGCGCGGGCTGACCCCGATGGACGTGGTGCACGCGCTCAACCGCGCCAACCTGATCATCCCGGCGGGCGACGCCAAGATCGGCACCGAGGATTACTTCGTTTACACCAACTCGATGATCGACAACCCGGCCAACATCAACGACGTGCCGGTCAAGGTCGGGCGGGGACAGGAGCCGGTTTACGTGCGCGACATCGGGCACGCCGAGGACGCCGCCCAGATCCAGCAGAATATCGTGCGCATCAACGGCCAGCGCTCAGTTTACATCCCGGTGCTCAAGCAAAGCGGCTCGAACACCATCTCGATCGTCAACGGCATCGACCAGGTGCTGCCGAAAGTAACCGGGATGCCCAAGGGCATGAAGCTGCAGGCGATTTTCAGCCAGTCGACCTACATTCTTAACGCGATCGACGCGCTCGAACACGAGGCCGTGTCCGGCGCGGTGCTGGCCTCGCTGATGATCCTGATCTTCCTCGGCAGCTTCCGCTCGACCTTCGCGATTTTTCTCTCGATCCCGCTGTCGATCCTTGCGGGCGCTTTCGGCCTCATGATGGGCGGAGCGACGATCAACATCATGACGCTCGGCGGCTTCGCGCTCGCGATCGGGCGCCTGGTCGACGACTCGACCGTGGTGCTGGAAAACATCAATCGCCATCTGGCCGAGGGCAAGGAGCCGAAAATCGCGGCCCGCGAAGGCGCGGAAGAAGTCGCGTTGCCGGTGCTGGCGTCGACCATCACGACCATCATCGTGTTCTTCCCGGTGATGTTCCTGTTCGGCGTGGCCAAGTACCTGTTCAGCGCGCTGGCGGTGACGGTGGTGCTGTCGATGATCGCGTCGTACCTGGTGGCGATGACCGTCATCCCGATTTACTGCGCGCGCTTTCTGACCGCGGAGTCGGCTCGCGAAGCCGAGGAGGGCGCGACCCACGGTCCGTTCGGCGCGTTCATGCGGGTTTACGAGCGGTTCGCCGCGCGCTACGAACGGATCCTGGACCGCGCGCTCAATCACAAGCTCCTGGTGATCGGGGCGGTCGCGATGGTGTTTGTGCTGAGCATCTCGATCTACCCGTTGATCGGCACCGAGCTTTTCCCGCAGACGGACGCTGGCCAGTTCATCATCGACTACCGCGCGCCCGTCGGCACGCGTATCGAACTCACCGAGCAGCTGACCGAGCGGATGGAGAATGCGGTGCGCCAGGTCATCCCGCCCGCCGAGCTTTCAACCATCGTCTCCAACCTCGGCCTCGCTCCCGGCTTCTCTTCGATCTATTCCTCGAACGCCGCGCCGGATTCGGGCTTCATGATGGTGGCGCTCAACCCCGCGCACAAGGTCTCGACTTTCGTGTACATGCATCGCCTGAAAGAGCTTCTGCCAAAAGCGGTGCCCGAGGTGCGGACCTTCTTCAGCTCCGGCAGCATCATCGATTCCGTGCTTAACTTTGGGCTCGCAGCGCCGATCGACGTGCAGCTCACCGCGCCGACGTACCGCGCGCTGTTTCCGGTCGCGCGCGCGGTCGAGGAGGCGCTGCGCAGCGTGCCGGAGATAGCCGACACTTTCATCCCACAGGAGGCGGACTATCCGACGCTGAGGGTCAAGGTCGATCGGGTCAAGGCGGCGCGCCTCGGCCTCAACCAGTATGACGTGGTGGCAAACGTGATCACGGCGCTGACCTCCAACGAAATGATCGCCCCGTCGATCTGGATCGATCCGAAGTCCGGCAATGACTACTTCCTCACCGCGCAATATTTCGAGCAGGACATCAAATCGTTCGAGACGCTGCTGAATATTCCCGTTTCGGTCGCGCCCTCGCCGCGCGCACGTCTCGACGCGCTGACCCTGCGCGACGTCGCGACCATCGTCCCCGAACGCCATCCCGCCGAGGCCGACCACTACAACATCCAGCGCGTGGTCGACGTGCTGGTTGCACCGCGCACCCAGGACCTGGGCGGCACGCAGAGCGCGGTGATCAAGGCGCTCACGCGCATCAAGATGCCGGAGGACATGAGCTACCAACTGCGCGGCTCGGTGGCTTCGATGGAAAAATCGTTCTCGAGCTTCGGTTTCGGCCTGGCGATGGCGGTAATCCTGCTGTACCTGGTGATGGTCGCGCAGTTCCGCTCCTTCCTCGACCCGGTGATAATCATGTTCGCCGTTCCGATGGGCCTGATCGGCGTCATCTGGACGCTGTACCTGACCGGCACCACGCTCAACATCGAATCCTTCATGGGCATCATCGTGATGGTGGGAATCGTGGTTTCGAATTCGATCCTGCTGGTCGATTTCGCCAACCAGCGCCGCCGCGAAGGCCATCCGCTGCGCCGCGCCGTGGTCGAATCGGCGCGCATCCGCATGCGGCCCATCCTGATGACCGCGCTCGCGACCATCGTAGGGCTGATGCCGCTCGCGCTCGAGCTGGGCGCCGGGTCCGAGGCGTCGGCGCCGCTGGCGCGTGCGGCGGTCGGCGGGCTGGCGGTTTCGACCGTGTTCACCCTGATCCTCGTGCCCTCGGTCTATGAGGCCTTCTATTCGCGGCGCGCCGCGAAGGAGGCGGCGCGATGAGGAGGCGGTGGGTCACGATGAATCGATCACGTGCGATGACGACCACGGCGGCGATCCTGCTTGCCGGGGCCGCGCTGCTCGCCGGATGCCATCATGAGGACGCCGAAGCTCCCGCGGCAGCGCCGCAGGTGGTCGTCATCAGACCGCAGCGCGGCGAAGCGATCCGCTCGATAACGCTCCCCGGCGACGCGGTCGGCTACTACCAGTCGGCGCTCTACGCCAAGGTCACCGGTTATTTGAAGGATATCCAGGTCGACAAGGGCGACCCGGTGAAGAAGGGCGAGGTGCTGGCGAACATCGAGGTTCCCGAGTTGCGCCAGCGGCTGGACCGCGCGCGCTCGAACCTGGAGATCCAGCGGCTCACCTACGATCGGCTCGACAAGGTGTGGAAGGAGGATCCGCGGCTCGTCGCGCGCCAGGACGTCGATATGGCCTTCAGCAAGTTCCAGCAGGCGCAGGCCGAGTACAATGAGCTTGCGGCGATGGTCGCGTATACGCAAATCGTGGCGCCCTTCGACGGGATCGTGACCGAGCGCTTCGTCGATCCCGGCGCGCTAATCAGGGCCGGCGGCCAGGACAGCGCAACGGCGCCGATGGAAGGCACGGCGAACGCGGGCGGGAGCGCGGCGCCGGTGGTGAGCGTGGCCGACATCTCGAAGCTGCGGGTGTACGTTTACGTTCCGCAGGATGCGGTCGGCTACGTGCGGGTGGGGATGCCGGTGCGGCTTGAGTTTCGCGAGCTGCCCGGACACACCTACATGGCCAGCGTCGCACGCTTCGCCCATTCGCTGGACTTCTCCACGCGCACGATGCTCACCGAGATCGACCTCGACAACTCGCGACGAGAAATCTACCCCGGCATGTATGCCAACGCCACGCTCGAACTCGAGCGCCACGGCGACGCGATCAAGCTGCCTGACAGCGCCGTCGCCGACAGCCCGAACGGCGGCCATTTCGTCCTGGTCGCGCGCGGCGGCCGGCTCGAGGAGGTCCCGGTGACCATCGGGATCAACACCGGCATCTACATGGAGATCACCTCGGGGCTTAGCGGCAGCGAGAAAGTGGTGCGCTCGCTCACCGCGGCGCTCAGCAGCGGCGAGCAGGTGCGCACGGTGCTCGACAATCACTACCAACTGGGATTCCAACCCGAACTGGTCAAAGCAAACCGCAACTGAGCGGAGGGAAAGACTATGCTGATCACGCCTGGGCGCGCCCTCGCCGTCGCGCTGTCTTGCCTGGTCCTCGCACCGACGCCCACGTTGTGGGCACTTTCGATGCCCACGCCGGGCCAGCGTCTCACGCTGGGCGAGGCTATCGGCTTCACTCTGGAAAACCATCCACGGCGCATGGTCGCGAGCTCAGAGGCGGGTGCGGCCGAGGAGCAGGTCGGCGAGGCGAAGTCAGCGATGCTGCCCCAACTCTACGGCGCCGCCAGCTACCTCGGCGCGACCCAGAACGGCATCGGAGAGGCCGGCTACCTCAACCCCGGCTTCATCCCGCGCCACAACGGCGCAGCCGGCGAGCCGCAGGCCTGGTCGCTCGAAAACAACTATCTGGGCGCGATCGGCGCCTCGCAATACCTGTTCGATTTCGGCCGCGTACGGGGCTTCGTAACCGAGCGCCGCGCGCAAGCAGACGCCGCCGCTGCCCAACTCAAGCTCACCGAGCTTGACCTGATTTTTGAAACCTCGCAGCGCTATTTTGCGCTGCTCGCGGCCCGGCAACTGGTCACCGTTTACGAAGAAGCGATCACCCAGCGCCAGGAACAGGTGCACGAAGCGAAGGTCAGGGCGGCGGCCGCGCTGGCTCCGCAGATCGACGTCTATACCGCCGAGGCGCAGTTCGCGCGCGCCGAAACCCAGCTCCTCGCCGAGCGCAACGCGGTTCTCACGGCCAAGGCGGCGCTGGACAATGCGATGGGCCTCGGCGCCGAAGCGCCCGACTACGAGCTCTCGCAGACGCTCAGCTCCACTGAGATAGTCGGCACGGCCGAGGTTTACGTCGGCGCCGCGATGAAGCTGCGTCCCGACCTCTTGGCGCTCGAAGACCAGGCGCGCGCTGCCGGCGCAAGGATCAGCGAATACCGCAGCGACCTGTTCCCGACGGTGAACGCGGCGGCGAGCTATAATGCGGTCGGGACCGGGCTCCCGGCGGTCAACAACTACAACATCGGACTGGTGATTAGCTGGCCGATCTTCAACGGTTTGCTGACGACGCATCAGATGGAGGAGGCGCGGCTCAGACGCGACGCGATCGAACATTCGATCGCCGATTTGCGCCAGCGCATCCTGCTCGAGGTCAAAACCGCGTTCCTCGACTGGCAGAACGCGCATCAGGAGATCCAGGAAGCGCTGGTCACGCTCGACGCTTCGCGCGTCGAACTCACGCTCGCCCGCAAGCGCTACGCCGCCGGTCTCGGCAACATCATCGAGCTGACCGACGCCGAGCGCGACTTCATCCAGGACAAGGCCGGCTACGTCAACACGCTGTACGCGTTCGCGGTGGCGAAGGCGGGACTGGAACGGGCCGCCGGCCAGTCGCTCGAAGGGCGCTGAGCGCCGCCGGGCGGGCGAGCCCGCGCGGCGCGATCAATACATGATGAACGGTCCCGGCCACAGCATCATGTTCATCTGCTCCTGCTCGACCGCGTCTTCATTCATCCGTGCCGCCGCTTCCTCCTGCTGCGCGGCCTGCTGGCTCAGCCTTATCCGCTCGTACTGCTGGTAGTTCTTCTCGCCGCCGACATAGACGCAGTGGCAGCTCACCGGATCGTTGAACCAGTAGCGCGGCTTGCCGTTGTCGAGGTAATAGCGAACCTTGAGCGGCGTCAGCCGCTGGGTTTCGGCGACTCGCTCGGGCGTGTCGGCGGCCAGCATGTGGAACCCGGCCGCCGCAAGCATCGGTTCGATCCGCTGGGCGCGCTGCTGCGGAGTTTCCTGCAGCATCGAGCATCCGGCGACGACCAGCGCCGCGGCGACGGCGAGCGCAAGAGCCCCTGCGACGCGGCGCGATACCGGTGGCACTCCTGGAAAACGCGGTCGCAGCGCGCCGCCTACTGAATAAGCGATATGCTATTTAGCTCCTTGTCCACCACGCTCTTGGGCAGCGGCGCATAGGACAGCTTTGAGCTCATACTCTGGCCGTCGGTCAGCACCCAGGTCAACAGCTGCGTGATGGCCGTCTTCTTGGCCGGGTCGGAAATCTTTTCGGGAATGAGCAGCCAGGTGAAGCTCGCGATCGGATAGGCGTCGGGCGCGGCCGAATTGGTTATCGATACCCTGAAGTCGTCGGGCATTGCGACGCCCGCCGCCGCGGCGCTCGCGCCGGCGAGCGAGCCCTTCATGAACTTGCCCGCGGCGTTGCGCACTTCGCCGAAGGGCATGTCGCTTCTCAGCGCATAGATAAGTTCCACGTAGCCGATCGAGTTCGGCGTGTTCTTGATAACCGCCGCAACCCCTTCATTACCCTTGCCGCCGAGCCCCACCGGCCACTTGACGGCGGTGCCCTTGCCTACGCTCTTGCCCCAATCGCCACTGACCTTGCTCAGGTAATCGGTCCACACGTAGGTCGTGCCGCTGCCGTCGGCACGGTGCGCGACCACGATGCCGGAGTCGGGAAGGCTGACGCCGGGGTTGATCTTGGCCAGCTCCGGGTCATTCCACTTCGTGATCCTGCCCAGGAAAATTCCGGCCAGCGTCTCGGGGGTAAACTTGAGCGGTTCCTTGATGCCGGCGACGTTGTAGGCAGGAACGACAGCGCCGATCACGGTCGGAAAATGCAGGATGCCGAAGTGATGCTTGTCCTTGTAGGCCTTGATCTGCTCGTCGGTCATCGGCCCGTCGGTCGCGCCGAAGTCCACCGTGCCATCGGTTACCTGCCTGATTCCGCCGCCCGATCCGATCGACTGGTAGTTGACCTCGATGTCCGGATGCAGCTTGTGATACTCGTCGAACCATTTCGAATAAATCGGGTAGGGAAAAGTCGCGCCGGCGCCGGTCACGCGGAGCGCGGCGTTGGAGATTCGCGCCGTGGCCAGGAGAACCATAACGGCGCCGGCGAGCAGCGCCGACGATGCGATTACGTGGGCAGCAAGACTGCGTATCGGTTTTTTCAATGTCGTGGTCCCTTGTTCCGTGGATTTGCGATTGTACCAACCCGACCGCTGGGGCGCGACGAAACTTTAACCGCTCCACGCGCCCCGGATCCGGCGAATCTTGAGGTCAAAAAGCTTGACGGCGCGCGCCGCCGGAAAGTGCGGCGGCGGCCGCGGATGAGCCGGGGAGGACTCATCCAGCGCGCGCCGCCGCGGTTGAGGTATGGAGACTACCTCAGTAGCTGAACTCCACGTTGGCGAAGATGGAGTGCGTATCGCGCTGCACCATCTCCGGAATGGCGCCGGTCTTGGGCAACGTCCAACCGTTGAACGTCCCGCCGGGCGAGTAGCCGAGCGGCTTCAGCACGGAAATCGGAATCGTCTGCTGGTTGTGGTAGTACGAGATGTTCTGCGAATCGATCGCGAATCGCACGTACTCGTTGTACTGATAGCTCAGGCCGAAGATCCAGCGCTGAAAGTCAAGTGGGTTAGTGGCGAAGTTGGTATTCGGCATGAACCACTGGAACATCCCGAACAGCGTGAGCGGCGTCTGCGGGATGTGGAAGTGGCCGAAGAAGTCGAAGCCCTGCTGATCCGCCTGGCCGTTGTTCAGAATCGCCGTCTGCGCCGACGCTTGCGGTCCGTAGGTGTTAAACAGCGGATAGCAAGGGTTGAGAACCGTCGGTTTGCCACCGACAATGGTAGTGGTCTTTCCGTCGCCGCAGGAATTGCCGGCGAACGTGCCCGAGGTGATCGGCTTACCGGTCGGGAATCCGAATGCGTCAGCCGGTCCGCTGCCCGACCACAGGTTAGACGCCTGGAACGCGTTGCGGCCCCAGTCGTACTCGCCCGCAATACCCCAGTTATAGGCAGTGTAGTGCACGAGCGCCGCGAGCCTCTGTATTTGCGCGTCACCGCCCTTCAGTGCCGTCGGCAGATCGGCGGTGTCAGGCGCGGTGTTGCCGTAGCCATAGTTATAGAAACCGGTGAAACCCAATCCATCGAAACGCCATTTCGCGCCGAACGGGTACACGGTGCCACGGACCATGGCCTGCTTTGTGTCTGACTGCTCGAAAGCGTGGAAGCTCGAGTTGTCATAAGCGCCGAACGCGTAGTCGAAATAGGTCTTTTCGCCAAACTTGACGGGACCCGCCATGCCCACGCCGACCTGCGTCGAGGACAGGCTCAGGTAGTTCCACGGCGTCAGGTTGACGTAACGGAATCCATAAAGCTGCTCTTCCCAGTCGACCAGCGGATTGGGTTGCTCGCCGAGCATAACCACTCCGCCCTTGAGCATCGGAATCGAATTGAGCAGCCCGTTGTAGGTGAGCACGGCGTACTTCATCCGCACTCCGAGATTCCCGTCGAGGTTGCTGCCGAAGCCCGTCGTCTGGCCGACCTTGTCGTTCGAGGAGCCGATAGTCTTGTACATATTGGGCGTCAGCCGCAGCTCCCAGTCCTTGGTCGGAAAGAAGAAGAAATTGAGATAGGTGCGGGTGACGTCGAACGAGTTGTAGTCGTTGTTACCCGGACCCGGGTTGGTGAGCTGGGTCATCTCCTGCGGCTGGAAACCCGTGTTGGTATAGAAGCGGTAGTCGCCGTAGAAGACTGCACCTAGCCGGAACTTGTCGTGGAAGTCGTCCATGTAGCTCTTCCACGCCGGCTGCATCTGCGCGACCTGCGTCGCCAGCGCCTGGTTCTGCTCCTGCAGCTGCGCCGCGCTCTGCTCGACCTGGGCCTTTATCTGAGCATTGGTATTGGCCTGGACCTTCTGCTCGACCTGCTGCTCGATCGCGTTCGCGTCTTCCGTAGTTATCGAAAGCGGAACGCGGCCCTTGCCCGGCCGCACGAAGACCTGGCCGGTGCTTTGGTCGACCCAGAGTTTCATCGCGCCGCTGCTGGAACTTTGCGCGAACGCACGTTGCGCCCCAGCGGCAACGACTCCGCCCACGATTACGATCGCGAGCGCGACAGCTAGCAACCTGTTACCTTTCATTGACCCTCTCTCCTCGGCTTTTCGGCTTTTTTGCCGAATACCCCCGTCACCGGTGACCTGCCTTCTATCGCCGCGCGCTTGCGGCAGTCCCATGCTGCGTTGATCCGTTTGCTGCGTTGATCCGTCCGTTGCCATTAGCCCGTCAGTTGGCCGAGCGGGAATCGTAGAGTTCGGTGCCGGTGTAGACCCTTCCGTCCGGGCAGGCGTAGCGGCTCGGCGTCGAGATCGCGACGATCGCGCAGTCCTGCACCCGTATCCATGACGGCACTTTCACGGACTCGTCCTTCTGAGTGAGCTTCATCCCGGTCGTCTGGGACATTGCTGGAGCGCCCTGCTGCGCCGCGACCGGTGCGCCGCCGCTCGGCGGAGGCGGACCCCATCCTCTTTGCGACGAAGTGAGCTCGCTGAAGGATGAGCATCCGGCAGCCGATCCCAGGACGGCGGCGATGATCGCCGCGAGCCCGAATCGGCGCACTACTTCTGACCTCATTCGATCCCCCGCGGCAGAGCCGCTTTGCTTGCGTGCAAGCTTCATATTCCCCCGATAGCCCGCGTTCCGGTTTTCGCGATGCCCGCGTTGTCTTTAGCGACTGCCCGGGGTTCCCATGATGAAGACCTTGCCGGTCGAGTTCGGGACCATTTCGACGCGGCGATTCTGCGCCCGGCCTTCGTCGGTGCTGTTGCTCGCAATGAAGTCTGTCTTGCCGTAGCCGTGCGGACTAAGCCGGCCCTCCGCTACGCCGTGATCGGCCAGGTAGTGCACGACCGCGTCGGCGCGGCGCTGCGAGAGGCCGAGGTTGTATCTGACGCCGCCGATCGAATCGCAATAACCGTTCACGTTCACCGCGACATCCGGATGCGACTTCAGAGTTCCCGCAGCCTCATCCAGCACCGCAGCATCCTGCGGACGGATGTCCGCTTTGTTGAAGTCAAAGTGCACGCCGCGCAGGATAATTTTTTCCGTCGACGACGCAGCCGCTACCTCAGGCAGCGGAGTGACCACGATCGGCGCCGGCGGCGGCAGCGGTGGCAGCACGTATTCACCGGTCCGCGCGCGAGCCAGGTCAAACGAGGTGTAAACCTTGCCGTCCGGGCAGGCCCAACGGTCAGGCGTAGAAATAGCCACGATCGAGCAGTCCTGAACCCGTACCCACGGCGGTACCATGACCTCGCCCTCCTTCTCGTGAAGCCGCATCCCGGTCGTCATGACCATGGGCGGAGCGCCGTGTGCTCCGCTCGGGGCGCCGGTGTTGGCTGGCGCCGGGCCCCATCCGGCCGTCGAGCATCCTGTCGCGATCGCCAGCGCGGCGCCGGCAACCAATCCCACCCCGAATCGACGTACTCCTCCCAGCTTCATTGGACCCCCTGAATCGTCGCGTCTCGCAACTCGAGCGCGAACATCTGCTTCCTGTTTTGGACGAAATGGCACCGGTCCCGCGTAGGGATACTTTCAACGAGGGGTGTTTTAAAGAGCAAAAGTTACGCGCTGGTTACGCGCGAGTTATGCGCGATTGAATTCATCCGCGCGGAGCCGCTCACGGCCGCGAAACCAGCAGTTTTTGAGCGCTTGCGCGTCGCGCCCGCCCCGTGAGAATTTCGAGCCTTGCGCACAAGCGCCCCTTTTCGCACCGAGCCTACCGATGAATAAGGCCCTCGACGGCATCAACCTGGTTGAATTCGACTCCAACCTAGGCGCCGCTTACGCCGCGATGCTGCTTGCCGAGCACGGCGCGCATGCCATCAAGGTCGAACCCCCGGCCGGCGCCCGCGCGCGCGGCTCGGCGCATTTCCACGCGCTCAATCGCAGCAAACGCGCGCTCTTTTTCGACGTTAAGGCCGAACGTGCGCAGGTCGAGCGGCTGCTGCGATGGGCCGGCGTCGCGGTGATCGGATGGACCGGCGCGCGGATGCGCGAGCTTAAGCTTGATTATGCGGAACTTTGCCGCATCAATCCGGATTTGATCGTGCTGCACGTTCCGCCGCTCGGAAACCGCGGGCCGCTCGCCGATTTCGACGCCAGCGACGAATTGGCCTCCGCGCTCGGCGGCATCTACGGCAGCCAGTGGGCGCTCAGCGGAAATCCCGTGGCGCTGCACTTTCCCGCCGCCAGCTACGCGGCCGGCGTGCTCGGCGCGACCGCCGTGGCCGCTGCGCTCAGCGCGCGCGAGTCGGGCGGCGGCGGGCAACTGGTGGAAGTCTCCCTGCTGGCTGGGGCGTTTTCGCTGCAGACCGGCGGCATCATGCGCCATGAGAAGATGACGCGGATGTACGAAGGACCGCTGGATCCGCTCGGCCCGATTCCTTGCTACCGGCTGTTTCGCGCCGCCGACGGCGAATACCTCTTCGTCGCCTGCGGCAACGTGACCTTTTGGAACAAGCTCGCGCTCGCGCTCGAGCGGCCCGAACTGGTATCTGACGCGCGCTTCGAGGGCGCGCCGTGGGGCGTCGCGAGCGCGCATCGCCAGGCTCTCAAAGATCTGCTGCAGGAAATATTCGCGACGCGGCCACGCGCAGAGTGGCTCCTCATCCTGCGCGAAAACGACATCCCCTGCGCGCCCGTGCTCTCGCGCACGGACTTCATCGGCCACCCACAGGTCGAGGCGCTCGCGATGCGCCGCGCGCTCCAGGATCCCGCGCTGGGCGCGACGATCCAGGCGGGCATCGCCGTCGGCCTCGAGCGCACGCCGGGCGCGATCGCCGGACCGGCGCCAGCTATCGAAAGCGACCGCGACGCGGAACGATGGCTCCTGGAGCCAGTGCCGAACGTCCGCGCCGCCGCGCCGCAGAACGGCAACTTCGCTCGCGGCCCGCTCGACGGCGTCCTCATCCTTGATTTCTGCAGCTACATCGCGGGCTCGTACGGTCCGATGATCCTCGGTCAGATGGGCGCCGACGTGATCAAGATCGAAAGCCTCGAGGGCGACGCTTTCCGCCACTTTGGCTTCGGCTTCCTCGGCTGGAATCAGGGCAAGCGCGGGCTCTCGCTCGACCTCGCCTCCAGCGAGGGGCGCGAGATAATTCACGGCCTGGTGCGCTGCGCCGACGTCGTGGTCGAAAACCTCCGCCCGGGCAGGATGCGCCGCTTCGGGCTCGACTACGAGGCTTTGGCGGCGATCAATCCGCGCCTCATTTATATGTCGGTCAATGGTTTCGGCAACCGCGGCCCCGAGCATGACCAGCCCGGTTTCGATCCCCTGCTGCAGGCGCGCTCGGGCCTGATGGCGGCCGAGGGCGGCCGCGGCCATCCGCCGCTCTACCTGACCTGCGCCGTCTGCGATTACGGGGCGGCGATGCTGTCGGCATTCGGATGCGCGCTCGCGCTGCGCGCGCGCGCGCGGCTCGGCCGCGGCCAACTATGCGAGACCTCGCTTTTGCAGTCCGCGATGGCGTTCCAGCAGGGCGAATTCATCTTTTACGACGGCCGCCCCGACATGGAAAACGGCCGCCCCGAATCGCGCGGACGCTCGGCGCTCTGCCGCGCCTACCAGTGCCGCGACGCACGATGGATTTTCGTCCACGCCGCCGAGCCCACGCAGTGGAAAGCGATGCGCCGCGTGTGCAATCTCGGCGCCGGCACGCCGTATGAGGAGGCCGCGCGCGCGCCCGAGGACAGCCCGCTTGCCGAAACGATCGCCGCGGCGCTCAAGGCCGTCGATCGCGCCGACGCCCTGGCGTCGCTCGGCGCCGCCGGCGTTCCGGCACTCGCCACGCATCGCACCGCCGAGCTCTTCGACGATCCGCAGGTCCAGGCGAATCAGCTGCTCGCCGAATTGCGCCATTCGCAATGGGGCAGCGTCGTGCAAACGGGCACGCTGGCGAAGTTCTCGGCGACGCCCGGCAAGGCGGAGCATGCCGCGCCGCTTTTGGGCGAGCACACCGACGAGATTCTCGCGCGCCATCTCGGCTACGGCCGCGACCGGATCGCCGACCTCCGCCGCCGCGGGATCGTGAAGTAATCGGCGGCGCGAGCGCTCACGCTCGCGCCGAAAATTGCGCTAGGCTGGCGCGCGTGGACGGGCTCCGCCGGCGCACCTCGGCATCCGGCCCGTCCGCGATAGAGCAACTCCACACGCGCGAGGTGACCGATGGCAAATCCAAGCCCGCTGCTCGATTTCGACGTCGCCACGCTGGCGCAAAAGCTGCGCGCGCAGGAAATTTCGCCGGTCGAACTGACCGAGGCCTATCTCGATCGCATCGAAGCGGTCGACGAGCGCATCGCCTCCTACATCACCGTGACCGCCGACGCCGCGCGTACGATGGCACGCACCGCGGAGAAAGAGATCGCGGCGGGAAAATGGCGCGGGCCGTTTCACGGCGTGCCGATCGGGCTCAAGGACCTCTGCTACACCAAGGGCATCCTGACCACCGGCGGCTCGAAAATCCTGGGCGAGTTCGTTCCGAATCACGACTCGACCGTGTGGACGCGCCTTGGCGCGGCGGGCGCGGTGCTGCTCGGCAAGCTCAACCTGCATGAATTCGCCTATGGCGCGACCACCAACAATCCGCATTGGGGCGCCTGCCACAATCCTTACGACCTCGAACGCATTCCGGGCGGCTCCAGCGGCGGCTCGGGCGCGGCGATCGTCGCGCGCACCGCGGCGGCGACGATCGGGACCGACACCGGCGGCTCGATCCGGATCCCGGCGGCGTGTTGCGGATGCGTCGGACTGAAACAGACCTGGAGCCGCGTCAGCCGCTATGGCGTAATGCCGCTTTCCGACTCGCTCGACCATACCGGTCCGATCACGCGCACGGCGCGCGACGCGGCGCTGATGCTGAACGTCATCGCGGGTCACGATCCCAACGACGCGACTTCCAGCCGCGAGCCGGTGCCCGACTACACGAGCCGCCTCGGCGGCGACCTCAAGGGCATACGCGTCGGCGTGATCCGCGAGCTCAACACCGGGGTCTCGGAGCCCGTGGCGGGGGCCTTCACGGCGGCGCAGAAGCAACTGGCCTCGCTGGGCGCCGCGGTCGAAGAGGTTTCGGTTCCCTCGTTCGTCGAAGGCGCGCTGGTCACGATGGTCGTGCTGATGGCGGAAGCGCTCGAGTTCCACGAACAATGGATACGGGAACGACCCGGCGATTACGGCGCCGACGTCCGCTCGCTCATCGAAACGTCGATGACGATTACGGCGGTCAATTACGTCCGCGCACAGCGTGAGCGCAACCTGATGCTGGCCGAGGCGCTCAACGCGCTGCAGGACCACGCCGTGCTGCTCGCCCCGTCGCAGGCGACGGTCGCGCCGAAAATCGGCGACCGCGCCTACGACATGATCGCCAACATGGTGCGCTTCACCGGACCGTTCAACGCGACCGGCCAGCCGGTGGTGTCGATTCCGACCGGGCTCTCGAACGAGGGCCTGCCGCTGTCGATGCAGATCATCGGCAAACCCTTCGACGAGGTCGCCGTGCTGCAGGTGGCCGACGCGTACGAACGCGCGCGCGGCCCGCTGCCGCTGCCGAAGATCTGACAGGCTATGGAGTATCTGAAGGAGGACCCGCGATGGCGAAGCTGACGGCGAACACCGCCAAGGCGATGGCGCGCGAGCTTTACGGATATGAACTGAGCGAGGAGTCCGCGGCGGAAGTTGCCGCAGCCGCGGGCGCGATGATCACGCGCTCGCGCAAGCTCGGCAATCTGGATTTAAGCGGCGTTCAGCCCTCGTTCGGCTATCCGACGCTGATTGCGGAGGCCGAACGTATCCGCAAGCGGTGCTGACCTGGAGCAGCGGAGCACGGCTCCGGGGTTGCGTTTTCACAAGCCGAATTCGCACAGCACGAAATCGTGATCTGAGACCCGCCGCCCGAGGACCGAAGTCCGCGCCGCCACCACGGCGGCAGATCCCTCTTTCGGCGCGACTCCGCGCGCCGCGATCCAGTCGAGCTTCGGCCGCCAGCGCATCGGCACTGCCCGGCTCAAGGTGAACGTCGGGGCATGCGCCACGTTCGCCCCTTTGATCGACAGTCCGTGCTCGTTCATTCTGTCGAAGAGCGGCTCGTAGGGCTGCGGCTCGCGAAACCGCCGCGGAGAGGCGACGATCTTCGCCGCCGCGCGCAACAGCGACCATCGCCGATCCATGTCCAGCGTGCTCGTGTTGAAATCGCCGCCGATGATGACGCGCGCTTCGTCGCCGATCGCCCGCAAAAAGTCCTCCATCTGACGGGCGCGCCCCGCGGGATCCCATCGGCGCTCCAGATGCACCACGCCCATCGTGACCCGCCCGACGCCGGTCCTGACACTGGCCAGGATTCCCTGGTGAGCGCCGATCAGCGGATGCCGATAGAAGCGAAACGGCGGCCGGGTCAGCGGGATGGCGCGAAAATCCTCGATCGGCTGCGCACACAGGATCGCGTTGCCGAGCGCGCGCACTGCCCCGCTCGCGCCGACGCGCCCGAACGACGGCACAAAGACGAAGCTCATCCTGAGCGCCGCCGCGAGACTCGGCGCAAATTCGACCATCGCGTGCCGCGGCACCCGCCAGCTTGCCTCGCATAGCAGCAGGGTGCCCGCGTCGGCGAGCGGCGGACGCATGAAACAACGGCGGATCGCATCGAGGTCCGCGCCACCCGCGACATTGAAAACCGCGACTTTGAGCACCGAACGTCCGGCCACCGCCGGCCGGTCCAGCGCCATCGGCGCGAGCGGCAGCACG
>Ga0335083_10003247_pt1 | contig 21124 bp, 19 predicted proteins | sample Lox_Sample_42_FD_206716 | JGI IMG/M metagenome (GOLD analysis project Ga0335083, IMG submission 206716) | Soil microbial communities from Loxahatchee National Wildlife Refuge, Florida, United States - Lox_Sample_4.2 | ecosystem: Environmental > Terrestrial > Soil > Wetlands | place: USA...
TGGACTCGCAGCAGCCGATGAAGATGGCCGCCGCCGAGGCGCTGTACAGCACCTCGGACAGCGCGTCCTTCTCGCTGTTCACCATCGGCTCGCTGAACGGCAGCAAGGAGGTGTGGAGCGTCCGGGTGCCGGACCTGCTCTCGCTGATCGCGACGCTGGACCCGCACGGAACGGTGCAGGGCATCAACAACGTGCAGCGCGCCTACGCCGCTAAGTACGGGCCCGGGCAGTACAAGCCCGTCATCCCGGTCACCTACTGGTCGTTCCGCCTGATGGTCGGCTTGGGCTCGCTGGCCGCGCTGCTGGCCGCGATCGGCCTGTGGCTGACCCGGCGGCGCCGCGTGCCGCGCAGCCGCTGGTTCTACCGCATCGCGCTGTGGAGCCTGGCGCTGCCCTACCTGGCCGCCTCCATGGGCTGGATCTTCACCGAGATGGGCCGTCAGCCGTGGACGGTGTTCGGGCTGCTGACCACTGCCCGGAGTTTCTCGCCGGGGGTAACCGCCTCCTCGGTGGTCATCTCGCTGACCGTGTTCACCCTGCTCTACGCCGGCCTGGCGGTCATCGCGGGCTGGCTGACCATCCGGCACGTCAAGGCGGGCGCCCCAGAAGAGTCGCAGCAGCCCGGCGCGGCCGCGCCGCTGCCTGTCTTCCAGTACTGATCAGGAGAAATGCCGTCATGAACCTCGCGACTTTCTGGTTCATCCTCATCGCCATCTTGTGGGCCGGGTACTTCGTGCTGGAGGGATTCGACTTCGGCGTCGGCATCCTGCTGCCCTTCCTCGGAAGGGACGACACCGAACGCCGGGTCATGATCAACACGATCGGCCCGGTCTGGGACGGCAACGAGGTCTGGCTGCTGACCGCCGGGGGCGCCATGTTCGCCGCCTTCCCGCTCTGGTACGCCTCCCTGTTCAGCGGCTTCTACCTGGCGTTGCTGCTCATCCTGGTCGGCCTCATCGTCCGCGGCGTCTGCTTCGAGTTCCGCAGCAAGGTCGCGGGCCCGCGCTGGCGGGCCGGCTGGGACCGGGCCATCTTCGCCGGTTCCGCCCTGCCTGCGCTGCTGTGGGGGGTGGCCTTCGCCAACATTGTCCGCGGGGTCCCGCTCAACGCCGCGCACGTCTACACCGGCAACCTGCTCACCCTGCTCAACTGGTACGCGCTGCTCGGCGGTCTGGTCACGCTCAGCCTGTTCACCCTGCACGGCGCGATCTTCCTCAGCCTGCGCACCACTGGCGATCTCCGGCGGCGTGCCCGGCGCGCCGCAATCGGGACGGCACTGGCGGCCGTGCCGCTGGCCGCGGTGTTCCTGGCCGTGACCCAGTACAGCCACGGCAAGCCCGCCACCGACGTCACGGCCGCGCTGGCCGCGGTCGCGCTGATCGGCGCCGCGGTCGCCGCGTTCCGCGGCTGGGAGGGCTGGGCCTTCGCCGGTACCGCGGTCACCCTGGTGCTGGCCGTCGCCACCCTGTTCGGCGACCTGTGGCCGAACGTGCTGCCGTCCAGCACCAACGTCGCCTACAGCCTCACCGTGAACAACGCGTCCTCGGCGCACTACACGCTGGTCGTGATGAGCTGGGTCGCGATCATCTTCACCCCGGTCGTGCTCTGTTACCAGGGCTGGACCTACTGGGTCTTCCGCAAGCGGCTGACCAGGTCCGACATTGCCCAGCCGCCGGTTTCCGGGCCGCAGATGGAGCCCGTCGGCGGGCGGTCGTGAGGCCGCTCGACCCGCGGCTGCTCCGCTACTCAGCGGCGGCCCGCGGCTACCTCGCGGTTACCGTCCTGCTCGGCCTGGCCGCTACCGTCCTGATCCTGATCCAGGCCGGCTTGCTGGCGCACATCCTGGCCGCCGCGGCCACCGGGACCGGCCTGAGGCGGCTGGCCGGCCCACTGGCCGCGCTGGCGATCGTGCTGGCGGTCCGGGCCGCCGCCAGCTACGGGGGCGAGGTCAGCGCGCTGCGCGCCGCGGCCGCGGTCAAGTCCCAGCTGCGCCGCCGCCTGACGGACCACGTGCTGAAACTGGGGCCGTCCTGGCTCAGCCAATCGCCGGGCGGGCACCGGTCCGGCGAGGTCACCACGCTGGCCACCCGCGGCCTGGACGGCCTCGACCCGTACTTCGCCCGCTACCTGCCGCAGCTCGTGCTGGCCTGCGTCGTGCCGTTCGCCGTGCTGATCACGGTCGGGCTGGCCGACTGGATCTCCGGGGTGGTCATCGCCATCACGCTGCCGCTGATCCCGCTGTTCGCCGTCCTGGTCGGGCTGCACACCAAGGCGGTCACCCAGCGCCAATGGCGGCTGCTGGCCCGGCTCGGCGGGCACTTCCTCGACGTGGTGGAGGGACTGCCCACGCTCAAGCTGTTCGGCCGGGCCAAGCCGCAGGCCGAGGTGATCGGGAAGGTCACCGGCGAGTACCGGAAGGTCACCATGTCCTCGCTGCGGGTGGCCTTCCTGTCCGGCTTCGTGCTCGAGCTGGCGGCCGCGCTGGCCACCGCCGTCGTCGCGGTGGAGGTCGGGCTGCGGCTGCTGGCCGGAAATCTGAGCTACTCCACGGCGCTGCTGGTACTGCTGCTCACCCCCGAGGCTTACCTGCCGCTGCGCGCGGTCGGCGCGCAGTTTCACGCCAGCACCGAGGGCGCCGCCGCGGCCCGGGACGTCTTCGCCATCCTCGACACCCCGGTCCCCGGCCGGGTGGCCAAGCCCGTGTCGCGTCCGGTGGACCTGCGCACGGACACGATCAGGCTGAGCGGGGTCGGGCTGGCCTACCCAGGTCGCGGCCGCGATGCCCTGTCCGGCGTGAACATGACGATCCGGCCCGGCGACCAGATCACCCTGACCGGGCCGAGCGGGGCGGGCAAGAGCTCCCTGCTGGCGCTGCTGCTCCGCTTCGCCGAGCCGGCCAGGGGGCGGATCGAGATCGGCGGCACGGACCTGGCCAGCGTGCCTGTCGACAAGTGGCGCCGCCAGATCGGCTGGGTCCCGCAGGACCCGCACCTGTTCGCCGCGTCGGTGGCCGGGAACATCGCGCTGGGCGACCCGGCCGCCAGCCGCGAGGCCATCGCGGCAGCCGCGCGGGCCGCGGGGGCGGCCGGGTTCATCGAGGCGCTGCCCCTGGGCTACGACACCGAAGTCGGGGAGCGCGGTCTGCGGCTGTCCTCGGGCCAGCGCCAGCAGATCGCGCTGGCCCGCGCGTTCTTGCGGGACGCGCCGCTGCTGCTGCTCGACGAGCCCGCCGCCCATCTGGACGCGGACACCGCGGCCCGGCTCGACGCCGCGCTGGCTGTCGTGACGGCCGGCCGCACGGTGATCCGGGTCAGCCACGACCAGCGGCACGCCACCGACCGGGTGTTCGTCCTCGACCGGGGCCGGCTCACTCAGCCGGCGCTGCCAGCTTCCCCGGCTGCGCTGGCGGTGCCGTAATGACCGCCCTCACCCCCGCCGCCGGCGGCCATTCGCTGCTCCGCCTGCTCCGGCTCGCCTTCGGGTCCCGGCCGATGCGTCGCGAGCTAGCGCTCGCCGTGCTGGCCGGCGCGGGCGCCTGCGGGGCCGGCGTGGCGCTGCTGGCCACCTCGGGCTTCCTGCTGGCCCGCGCCTCGCAGCACCCGAACATCGTGGCCATCTCGGTCGCGGTGGTCCTGGTCCGCGCGCTGTCCGTCAGCCGCGGCGTGCTGCGCTACCTGGAGCGGCTGTTCTCGCACGACGTGGCGTTCCGGGTACTCGCCGACGTCCGGGTGGCGATCTACCGTGAGCTGGAACGCCTGGCCCCGGCGGGACTGGCCGCCTTCCGGTCCGGTGACATGCTCGCCCGGCTGGTCAGCGACGTGGACGCCACCCAGGACCTGTTCATCCGCGGCATCGCGCCGCCGCTGACCGCGGCCCTGGTCGGGGCCGGCGCCACCACCGCGGTGCTGCTCATCCTGGCCCCCGCGGCCGGGGTGCTCGCGGCGGGCCTGCTGGCCGCCGGGGTGCTGGTGCCGCTGACCGCCGCCGCGTCGGGCCGCCACGCCGCCCGGCGGGCCGCCCCCGCCCGCGGCGAGCTGGGCGCCGCCCTTACCGACCTGCTGAACGGCGCGGCCGAACTGCACGCGTTCGGCGCGGTCGAGGCCGGCCTGGACCGGGCCCGGACCGCCGACGCCGAGCTCACCTGGCTGGCCCGGCGCTCAGCCACGGCCTCCGGGCTGGGCGCGGGCCTGAGCACGGCGGCGGCCGGCCTGACCCTGTGGGGCGTGCTCCTGCTTGGCGTCGCGGCCACCGGGGCCGGTTCACTGGGCCGGGTGCCGCTGGCCGTGATCACCCTGACCGCGCTGGCCGCGTTCGAGGCGGTCACCGCGCTGCCCGCGGCCGCTCTCCAGCTCGGCCAGGCCAGGAGCGCGGCGGACCGGATAACGGCGGTGGCCGACGCGCCGGATCCAGTCCGCAGCCCGGACCGCCCGTTCCCGCCGCCGGACCGGTCGCTGACGGTCTCGATCAGGGGAGGCGCGGTGCGGTATCCGGGGCAGTCAACCCCGGCCGTTCGGGACATCGATCTCGACCTGGAACCCGGACGGCGGGTCGCCCTGGTCGGGTCGACCGGGGCCGGGAAGTCGACCGTGGCCGCGGTCCTGTTCCGGTTCGCCGACCTGTCCGCGGGCACCGCCCGGCTGAACGGCCGCGACCTGGCCGGCTACGACCCCGACGACGTCCGCGCGGCGATCAGCGGCTGCTCCGCCGACCCGCACATCTTCGACGCGACCATCCGGGACAACCTGCGGCTGGCCCGGCCAGCCGCCAGCGATGCCGAGCTCGCCGCGGCCGCGGGCCGGGTCCGGCTGCTGGACTGGATCGGCTCGCTGCCACGTGGCTGGGACACCCCGGTCGGCACGCACGGCACCGCGCTGTCCGGCGGCCAGCGGCAGCGGCTCGCGGTGGCCCGGGCGCTGCTGGCTGACCCGGCCCTGCTCGTCCTGGACGAGCCCACCGCGCACCTGGACCCGGAGAACCGCCGCGCGCTGACCGCCGACCTGCTGGCCGCCACGGCCGGGCGGGCCACGCTGCTGATCACCCACGACCTGGAGGGCCTGGACCAGGTAGACGAGATCGTGGTGCTCGCCCACGGCCGGGTGGCCGAGCGCGGCACCCACGCCGAGCTGGTCCGGTACGGCGGTGCCTATCAGCGCCTATGGGAGGCGCAGAGGAGTTCATCATGACCTGTACCCTGCACGTGACCTGGGACGACCGGCTGACCGGCTATGACTTCGGCCCCGCCCACCCGATGGCGCCCGTCCGGCTCAAGCTGACCATCGAGCTAGCCCGGGCCTTCGGCCTGTTCCACCTGGACCAGGTATCGCTTGAGGTCCCGGCCGCGGCCACCCGCGCCGAGCTCGAGCTCTACCACGCCCCCTCATACATCGACGTGGTCCGGCTGGCCGGGAGCGGCAGGCTGCTGGACCCGGGCCAGCCGGGCGTGGCCGAGCGAGTGCTGCTCATGCACGGGCTGGGCACCGAGGACGACCCGGTGTTCCCCGGCATGCACGAGGCGGCCGCCATGGTGACCGGGGCCACGCTGGCCGCGGCCCGGGCCGTCTGGACGTCGGCGGCGCAGCACGGGGCGAGCATCGCGGGCGGCCTGCACCATGCCATGGCCGGGAACGCCAGCGGGTTCTGCGTCTACAACGACCCGGCGATCGCCATCGCCTGGCTGCTCGGCCAGGGCGCCGAGCGGATCGCCTACGTCGACGTGGACGCCCATCACGGTGACGGCGTGGAGCGAGCGTTCTGGAACGATCCCAGGGCGCTGACCATCGGCCTGCACGAGCACCCGGAGACGCTGTTCCCGGGCACCGGGTACGCGACCGATACCGGCGGGCCGCACGCCGAGGGTTCGGCGGTCAACGTCGCCCTGCCCGCTCTGACCGGGGACGCTGGGTGGCTGCGCGCGTTCCACGCCGTGGTGCCGCCGCTGCTCCGCCAGTTCCGTCCGCAGGTACTGGTCAGCCAGCACGGGTGCGACTCGCACCGGGACGACCCGCTGACCAACCTGGAGCTGACCATCGACGCGCAGCGCGCCGCGCACGCCGCGATCCACCGGCTCGCCCACGAGCACGCGGACGGCCGCTGGCTGCTCACCGGGGGCGGCGGCTACGAGCACGTGCACGTGGTGCCGCGGAGCTGGACCCACCTGCTGTTCGAGGCGGCGGGCCAGCCGCTCGACCCGGCCGCCGCGACCCCCGGGCTGTGGCGCGAGTACGTATCCGAGGTGACCAGCCAGGCTCCCCCGGAGACGATGACCGAAGGCGCCCCGTCCACGTTCGCCGACTACGACGCCGGCCACGATCCGGCCGATCCCGTCGACCAGGCCATCATGGCCACCCGCAAGGCCGTCTTCCCCTTGCACGGCCTGATGCCCTGAGGTCTACGCTACCTTCCAGGCCGACGAGAAGGAGACGGACAGATGGCCGCGGCGGCGGAGATCGTCAGCCGTGGTCCTGCGGCGGGACGATGAGGACCGGGCAGTGCGCGTGCTGGGCGACCTGGCTGGACACCGAGCCCATCATCAGCCGGGTGAACCCGCCCGCGCCCCGCGAGCCCAGGACGATCATGTCGGCGTCCTTGGCCGCGTTGATGAGCTCCTCGACCGGGAAGCCGTGGACCGCCTTGACCGTGACCGAGTCCGGGCGGGGGCCGGCCAGCCCGGCCAGCACCATATCGGTCTCGGCCTGGGCGGCCTTGCGGGCCGCTTCGGTCCTGTCTTGGTCATCCGAGTACGTGACCATATGGCCGTAGTAGCCCTTGATGGCTTCGTGCACGGTGAGCACGGTGAGCGGCACGTGACGGATTGCCGCCTCGTTCATGGCCCGTTCCAGGGCGCGCTGGGAATGACCGGAACCATCCACCCCGACGACAATGCCCGACATCTCGATCTCCTTCGTCTGTAAGGGATTCTCCTGTCCCTCTGTTACCGACAGTAGGCGCGCAAGGCCCCCCGGATAAGGGCCGTCCGGGCTGGCCGCAAGGGACCTTAGTCCTTAACCTGGGACGGTCGGAGTGCCTAGAGTTGATATGACAGAAGGTCCGGTGGGCCTTCGCGGATATCAGGAGTTACGGTGACTAGTCCGGTGAGCGGTGCAGGGGCGGGCGACGAGGCCAGGGAGCCGATCGCGGTGTTCCTCCTCGACGATCACGAGGTGGTCCGCCGGGGGGTCCGTGACCTGCTCGAGGCCGAGCCGGACATCACGGTGGTCGGGGAGGCGGGCACGGCGTCGTCGGCGCTGGCCCGGATTCCCGCGCTGAAGCCGGACGTCGCCGTCCTGGACGTGCGGCTGCCCGACGGTGACGGGGTGGCGGTGTGCCGGGAGATCCGCTCCCGGATGCCCGAGGTGGCCTGCCTGATGCTCACCTCGTTCGGCGACGACGAGGCGCTGTTCGACGCGATCATGGCGGGCGCGGCCGGGTACGTGCTGAAGCAGATCCGCGGCACCGACCTGGTCGGCGCGGTCCGCACCGTGGCGTCCGGGCAGTCCATGCTCGACCCGCGCGCGGCCAGCCAGCTGATGGCCAGGCTGCGGGACCAGTCGGCGCGGCAGGACCCGCTGGCCGGGCTGTCCGCGCAGGAGCGCAAGATCCTGGAGCTGATCGGGGAGGGGCTGACCAACCGGCAGATCGGCGAGCGGATGTTCCTGGCCGAGAAGACGGTGAAGAACTACGTGTCCGCACTGTTCGCCAAGCTGGGCATGGAGCGCCGCACCCAGGCGGCCGCCTACGCGGTCCGCGTGTTCGGCGACCACCACGAGGCCGACGGCGAACATCACTACGGTCCCGGCGAATAGGGACCTTGTTCCCTGTGGGTTCCCGCCTCCCGCCGGCATCCTGAGTGGCATGTACTCCGACGGCTCAGCCCTCCAGCAACTGTCCAGGGAAGAATGCCTCATGCTGATGGCATCGGTGCCCGTGGGCCGGATCATCTATACCCGGCGGGCGCTGCCCGCGGTGGAGCTGGTCAACTTCGCTCTCGATTACGGTGACATCGTGATCAGGACCGACCGCAGCGGCAAGCTCGCCTCCGCCGCCCGCGGCGCCGTGGTCGCATTCGAGGCGGATCAGCTGGACCTGGCCACGCAGTCCGGCTGGAGCGTCACCGCCATCGGCCCGTCCCGTGAGGTGACCGATCCCGCCGAGATCGGCCGGCTGCGCGAGATCGGCCTCGGAACGTGGGCACCGGGGGCACGGGAGCACTTCATCCGCATCTCCCCGCAGCTCATGAACGGCAAGTACCTGCACTCCGCCGACTGGCGGCCCGCCATCGGCCTGGAAGCCTGTTCGCCCGCCTGACGATCGCGGCCGAAGGTCCTGCCGTCTGAATGACCTTGGCACCTGCCCGTCCCGGCTGTCCCGCGGTGTGCTGAGGTCATGAGCGAGCCGACGACTGCCGAGGAGATCGCCAGGTACGTGGTGGCCAGGGCCGTCTGGGCCCCCTCGGTGCACAACACCCAGCCGTGGCGGTTCACCGCCGACGGCGGGCCGCGGATCAGCCTGCACGCCGACACCGACCGTCGGCTGGCCGTGGCCGACCCGGACGGCCGCGAGATGATGATCAGCTGCGGTGCCGCGCTGTTCACCGTCCGCCTGGCCCTGCGGTCCCTCGGCTACGTCCCCCAGACCAGTGTGCTGCCCGATCCGGCCCAGCCGACGCTGGTGGCCCGGGTGTCCTGGCAGGAGCGCGCCGCCGCCGACGAGTTCGAGCGGCGGCTGTCCGGCCACGTGCTCACCCGGCGAACCCATCGCGGCGCGTTCGATCCCGAGCCGCTGCCGCCGGATACGCTCGCCGTGCTGCGCGCGGCCGCCGCACGGGAAGGGGCGGCGCTGCGCATCGTGGCGGACGACGGCCGCCGGGCCGCACTCGCCGCCGCCGTCCAGAACGCCGAGCACGAGCTCAGCCGCGACGGCGAGCGCCTGCGTGAGCTCGCCCGATGGACGCCCGCGCCGGGCAGCGCATGCCGCGATGGAGTGCCGGCTACCTCCTACCCGGCGCGGGCCGAGCGCACCCAGCCGTACTTTCCCGGGCGGGATTTCGGCCGCGGACACGGCTGGGGAATGCCGCCGCTCAGCCCGGCCACTTCGCACCGGGCCGCGGGCGTGGCCGGGCTGCTCACCACGGCCGCCGACCGCCCGGCGGACTGGGTGAACGCCGGGCAGGCCCTGCAGCGGATCCTGCTCACCGCCAGCACCTGCGGGGCCGCGGTCGCGCTGCACAGCCAGCCGCTCGAGCTGCCCTGGCTGCGCGAGTTCATCAGGACCCAGCTCAGCGACAGCGCCTGCCCGCACCTCGTGCTCAGGATCGGGCTGGTCACCCAGGTGGCTGTCAGCGTGCGCCGCGATCCGGGCGACGTCCTGTTCCCCATCGGCGGCGATCGTGTCGGCCCCGGCTGAGCCCGGGCCGGGCCAGATTCGGGAGCTGACCAGATCGGAGTGCTTCGAGCTGCTGGCGGCCGTGCGGCTCGGCCGGGTGGCCGTGGTCGACGACCGCGGGCCGGTGGTGTTCCCGGTCGACTTCGTCCTCGACCGGCACACCGTCGTGTTCCGCACCGAGCCGGGCACCAAGCTGCACGTGGCTGGCCGGGGCGGCCGGGCCAGCTTCGAGGCGGACGGGACCGACGAGGCCGCGGGTACCGGCTGGAGCGTGATCGCTCGCGGCGAGATCACCGAGGTGACGGACCCGGACGAGCTGGCCAGGCTGCGCGAGCTGCCGCTGCGGCCACGGGCGCCGGGCGCCAGGGATCACTACGCGAGGATCCTGCCTGCGGTGCTGACCGGCCGCCGGATCGCGGCGGGGTAGACCCCCATGGGCGCCGAGATCACCAGGGAGGAGTTCGGCGAGCGCGACTACACCCGGTTCCGGGAACGGCTCGAGCAGTGCCTTTCCGAGTTCGAGAGGCTGCTCGCCCGGCCCGGCTTCGGCGTCGGCCCGGTCACGATCGGCGCCGAGCTCGAAGTGTGCCTGGTCGACGACATGGCCCGGCCGCTGCCGCGGAATCAGGCTGTCCGCGTCCTGGCCGCCGACCCGCGGATCGCCCTCGAGCTCAACCAGTTCAACCTGGAGCTGAATGCCTCGCCGGTGCCGCTGGCCGGACGCCCGTTCACGGCGCTTGCCGCCGAGCTCGGCCAGCTCCTGGCCCGGGCCGGCGCCGCGGCCCGGGCCCACCACGGCCAGATCGCGGTGATCGGCATCCTGCCCACCCTCAGCCCGGCCCACCTTGACCTGGGCATGGTGACCGACGCGGCCCGCTACCGGGCGCTGGACCGCGGCCTGCGGCGGCTGCACCAGGGCCCGTTCCTGGTCCGGATCGCTGGCGAAGAGCCACTGGAACTGACCACCGAACACATCACGCTCGAAGGAGCGAACACCTCGTTCCAGCTGCACCTGCGGGTCGCCCCGGCGGACTTCACCCAGGTCTACAACGCGGCCCAGCTGGCCACGGCCCCGGCACTGGCCGCGGCCGGCAATTCGCCCACCTTCCTCGGCCGCCGGCTCTGGGAGGAGACCAGGATCGCTCTGTTCAAGCAGGCGGTCGAGGACCGCGACAGCAGCGGCCCGCGGCGCGGCCCGCCTCGCGCGGCGTTCGGCACCGGCTGGCTGCGCGGCGGTCCGCTCGAGCTGTTCACCGAGGGTGTCCGGCTGCACGAACCGGTGCTGCCCTTCGTCAGCGACGCGCCGCCGGGCCGCGGAAACCTGGCGCTGGACGAGCTGCGGCTGCACCAGGGCACGGTCTGGCGCTGGAACCGGGCCATCTACGACCCGGCGGCCGGCGGGCACGTCCGGATCGAGATGCGCGCCCTGCCCGCCGGGCCGACCGTAACCGACATGCTGGCCAACGCGGCCTTCCTGATCGGCCTCACGCTGTGGCTGGCCGGCCAGGACGAGCGGTGGACCTACGAGCTCTCGTTCGAGCGCGCCGATCACGGCTTCTACCGCGCGGCCCAGCACGGCCTGGCCGCCGAGCTGAGCTGGCCGGCCTGGACGTCAGGCCAGGTCCGGACGGTGGCCGCTGCCGACCTGGTGCCCGAACTGCTCCCGGCGGCCCGGCAGGGCCTGCTGGGCGCCGGCGTGGCCGCGGCCGAGGCCGACCGGCTGCTCGGCGTGATCGGCGCCCGGGTGGCCAGCGGGCAGACCGGGGCGGCCTGGCAGCGCGCCGCGCTGGCGGCCGCCGGACACGACCGATCCCGCGACCAGGCTCTAGCGGTGATGCTCGGCCGGTACCTGTCTCGCGCGGCCGTCGGCCGGCCCGTCCACACCTGGACCTAACGCGGTACCCGCCACTCCAGCCTGGTGCCCGGCTGCTGCGCGCCCGGATCGGCGGGCTCGAGCCGCAGTTCGCCGCCGAGCTTTTCGGCCCGGCCAGCCAGGTTGCGCAGCCCGCTGCGCCTGCCCCCGTCCGGGATGCCGGTCCCGTCGTCGGTGACCTGCACGGTCAGCATGCCGTCGGAGCCCGCGTCCACGGTCACGTCCACCTGGCTGGCGTGCGCGTGCCTGGCCGCGTTGGACAGCGCCTCGCGCAGCGTGGCGAGCGCCTGCTCGGCCACCTCCGGGCTGATGTCATCGCCCAGGCCGGCGCCCAGCCGCAGCGACGGCGCGAAGCCGAGCATGCCGGTCATCTCCTCGACCAGGGCGAGGATCTCCCCGCGCAGGTCCGGCCCGGCCGCCACGTCCCTGGACTGCAGCTGGAAGATGGTACTGCGGATCTCCTTGATGGTCTCGTCCATCGCGTCCACCGCGTTGGTGATCCGGCTGGCCACCTCGGGCCTGGAGATCATCGGCATGGTCCCCTGCAGCGACATGCCGGTGGCGTAGAGCCGCTGGATGACCAGGTCGTGCAGGTCCTGGGCGATCCGGTCCCTGTCCTCGAGCAGCGACAGCCGCTCGGCCTCGGCCCGGCTCGCGTCGAGTTCGAGCGCGACGCCGGCCTGGGCCGCGAATGAGGCGACGACATCCGCCTGGGCCTGCGGAAACGGTAGCGCGCCGTGACGGCGCCCGACGGTGAGCACGCCGCGCACGTTGCCTGGGGCGCCGAGCGGGAACAGCACCGCGGGCCCGATCTGGCTCATCGCGCCGCGGGCGGCCGGGGAGGCCCGCTCGTCGGTGGCGAAATCCTCCGATGTCACCGGCTCACCGGTCGCCAGCACCTGGCCGGACAGGGACTGGCCGGCCGGCAGCACCAGGCCGCGGACCGCCTCCGCGCCGTCGCCCTCGGCGTAGGTGACGGTCAGCGTCCGGCCTTCTTCGTCGGGCTGCGCGAGCACGGCCAGGTCGGCGCCGGACAGCTCCCGCGCCTGCCGGGCGATGCCGGCCAGCACCTCGCCCGGCGCAGCCCCGGACAGCAGCTGGGTGGTGACCTCGGCGCTGGCCTGGATCCAGCGCTGCTGGCGGCGGGCCGCCTCGTACAGCCGGGCGTTCTCCACCGCCACGCCGGCCGCCGCGCCCAGCGCGACCAGCACCGCCTCGTCGTCCTCGGTGAACTCGCCGCCGCTGCGCTTGCCGGTCAGGTACAAGTTGCCGAACACCTCGTCCCGGAGCCGCACCGGGACGCCGAGGAAACCGCGCATCGGCGGGTGCCCGTCGGGGAAGCCCGACGAACCCGGGTGGGTGGCGATGTCGGCCAGCCGCAGCGGCCGGGGGTCGTCGATCAGCAGGCCGAGCAGGCCCCGGCCCTCTGGCCAGTGGTGGATCCGCGCGATCTCGTCCTGGCTCAGGCCCACCGGGATGAACTCGGTCAGCCGCCGCTTCCCGCGCTCGTCGTCTCCGATGACGCCGAGCGCGCCGTAGGTCGCGTCCACCAGGCCGACCGCGGCCTCGACGATCCGCCTGAGGGTGGACTCCAGGTCAAGCCCGGAGCCGATGGCCACGACCGCCTCGAGCAGCCCGCGCATCCGGTCCCTGGTCGCCAGCACCACTTGCAGCCGACTCTGCAGCTCGGCCAGCAGCTCGTCGAGCTGTAGGTGCGGAAGCAACTCAGGCCGGCTCACGGGGTTCCTCCAAATGACAACTCATCGTAAGACTATCGGCCGCCCGCAGCGCAGGCTAGCGACCCGTTACCAGAGCCAGTGGCCGCGGGCGAAGATTTCATCTAGTCGGTGAACAGCAGATGGCGAGATGATGAACAAGTCCCGAACTGCACAGGGACGGGGGTGAGTGACGATGCCGGATTCCCCAGAGCGCCGCTGGCGCGGATCGCCGCGGGAATGGCCCGTGCTGCAGGGGGTGCTGCCCGTCGGGCGATCCCGGGTACCCGCCGAGGTGCTGGCCGGCTTCACGCTCGCCGCCCTCGGCATCCCCGCGGTCCTCGGCTACGCCAAGATCGCCGGGATGCCCCTGGTCACCGGCTTGTACACGATGCTTCTCCCGATGGCGGTGTACGCCATCCTCGGCTCGTCCCGGCACCTCGTGGTGGCCGCGGATTCCGCGACCGCGGTCATCCTCGCCGCCGCGCTCACCGGCCTGGCCGTGACGGGTTCTTCGCGATACGTCCAGCTGGCCGGGCTGGCGGCCCTGCTGACCGGCCTGATGCTGCTCGCGGCCCGGCTGGCCCGGCTCAGCTTCCTGGCCAACTTCCTGTCCCGGACCGTGCTGGTGGGGTTCCTGACCGGCGTCGGCATCCAGGTCGCGGTCGCGCAGCTGCCCGACATGCTCGGCGTCAGCGCCGGGGGCGGGCAGACTCTGGCCAAGCTCGCGAACACCGTCCGCGTGCTCCCGCACGTGCGCTGGGCGGACGTGGCGGTATCGATCGCTGTCATCGCGGTCGTGGTCGTGGCCCGCTTGCTCAACCCCAGGATCCCGGGCCTGCTGATCGCGGTGATCGGTGCCATCGCAGTCAGCTGGGCGGCCCATCTGGCCAGCCATGGCGTCGCCGTGGTCGGACCCGTCCCGCGCGGGCTGCCCAGCCTGGGACTGCCGGCCCTGGGCTGGCACGACGCCACGGCGCTGCTCGGCGCCGCGGTGGCGATGTTCGTGGTCATCCTGGCCCAGAGCGCGGCTACCTCCCGCGCCTACGCCGTCAAGTACGAGGAGCCGTTCAGCGAGGCCACCGACCTGACCGGCCTGGCGGCGGCCAACGTCGCCGCCGCGTTCTCCGGCACGTTCGTGGTCAACGGCAGCCCAACCAAGACGCAGCTAGCAGACAGCGCCGGCGGCCGCAGCCAGCTGTCCCAGCTGACCGCCGCGGCCGTGGTCCTGATCGTCCTGGTGCTGTTCACCGGGGCCCTGGCCTACCTGCCCGTCGCCGCCCTGGCCGCGGTGGTCTTCCTGATCGCCGTCGAACTCGTCGACGTCGCGGGGATGCGGCACATCCTGGCCCTCAGGAAACACGAGTTCGCCGTGGCCCTGCTCACCACGGCCGCGGTGCTGGTCCTCGGGGTCGAGTACGGCATCGTGCTCGCCATCATCGCCTCGATGGTCGATCACCTGCGGCACAGCTACAGCCCGCTCAACAGCGTCCTGGTCAAGTCACCGGAAGGGCACTGGCAGCCTGTCCCGGCTGGGCCGGGCACCCGCACCGAGGAAGGGCTGGTGGTCTACCGGTTCGGCACCAGCCTGTACTACGCCAACGCCAGCAGGCTCGTGGGGGACGTCGCGGCGCTGGTCGGCCACGGCGGCCCGCTGCGCTGGATGGTCATCGACTGCGCCGCCATCGGGGACGTGGACTACACTGCGTCCGCGGTCCTGGCCAAGGTCGTCGAGCACGTTCACCAGCATCACGTGCACCTGGCGCTCAGCTGCGTCCTCGGCCCGGTGCGGCTGCAACTCGACCGTTACGGCATCAGCAAGGCCCTGGGTCAGGCGGCCTACTTCGATACGCCCGGCGAGGCTCTCGACGCCTTCCGCTCCACCGTGTCCTAGCCGATCAGCTCGTACGCCGGGTTGACCATCGCGGGGCGGCCGTCGTCGCCGAAGCCGACCATGCCGCGCAGCCGGACCTGGCGACCGGGCTCCAGGCCCGGGATGCGCGCGCGGCCGTAGAACACGGCGGTCAGCTCCCCGGTCGAGTCGGCCACTTCGCACGCCAGCACGTTGCTGTCGTGCTTGACCGGGCGGACCTCCGCCGCGTACAGGCGCCCCTGGACAGTGACCCGGCCCGGCCGGCGCAGCGACCCGATCAGGTCCGCGCCGGACGGCGGTACCGGCCGCTCGTAGTCCTGCAGGCCACCGGGCCTGGGCCACCGCGTCGCGTGCGTCGTCTCGACCTTGTGCCGGTGAAGCTGGTGTTGCCGCATCTCCTCGGTGCCGTAGGCCGCCGACGAGAGCCCGTCGCAGGACAGCACGCCCAGCGCGAGCGGCCGGGACAGGCGCTCGTTCTTGAGCTGCTCGGTGACCAGCGGCGCGCCGAGCACCCGGCGCTTGACCGCGTACCAGAATCCATCCGGCAGCTCGGCCGCCTGATGGCGGGACGAGCCGGCCTCGGCGGCCGTCGTCAGGGCCGTCCGCACCGGCCCGGCTGCCTGCATGACCACCGCCGCCATCTGATCCTCCTCCTGGTCCCGATACCTGAAGGAAACGCTGACGGGGGAGCGTCGGCCAGGGTCCAAGGTTCGGGACCTCGGTCACCTGGTGAAGTTAGTTACGTCTTCCCGGCCGTGCCGGAATGGGCCAAGCTGAGACCATGCATACGTACGTCAAGGACATCATGACCACCGGCGTGGTGACGGTCCGGCCGGACACCCCGTACCGGAAGGTTGCGGCGATGTTCCGCGAGCACCGGGTCAGCGGGTTTCCCGTCACCGGCGACGACGGGGCGGTAGTCGGCGTGGTGACCGAGACGGACCTGCTGGCCCTGGCGGCCGGGCAGCACCGCCGGGGGCACCGGGCGGCCGAGCAGGCCACCGCGGGTGACCTGATGAGCTGCCCCGCGGTGACGATCAGCCCGGGTGAACTGGTCAAGACCGCCGCCGGGCTGATGCGCAAGCGCCGGCTCCAGCGGCTCCCCGTCGTCGATCACGACGGACACCTGGTCGGCATCGTCAGCCGGTCCGACGTGCTGAGCGTCTTCCAGCGCAGCGACGAGGAGATCCGCCGCGAGATCAACCAGGACGTGATCGCGGACGGGTTCTTCACCGACCCGGCCCGGTTCACGGTGACCGTGCACAACGGGATCGTGACGCTGGAAGGCGCTCCGGGCAGCGTGGTGCTCGGCGCGAGCATCGCCGACCAGGTCGAGCACCTCGAGGGCGTGGTCGCCGTCCGCGACCGCTTCACCTATCCGGCCCCCTCCGCCTCTTCCGCCCCTTCGGACCCGGGACTTTAGTCCCGGACCTTGCGGCCGGAACGCCTCTAGCGGTCGGCCCAGTCCCACGGTCATGATGACAGTGGGCGAATATGCCCCATCGGTCCGTCAAGGAGGACGAGCAATGGCAGCCAAGCCCATCGTGGCCGGTACGGATGGTTCCGAGGAATCCCTGCGGGCGGTCAGCTGGGCCGCCAGGGAGGCCGCGCTCCGCGGCGCCCCGCTGCGGATCGTGTCCGCCGAGGAGTCGCCGCCCGGGATGATCACCCGCGCGGGCCCGGGCGAGCAGCAGAGGGTAACGGACGTCCTGCTGAACGAGCGTGACCAGGCGCTGGCCGCGGCGGCCGAGCGAGCCGCCAAGACGGCGACGGGCGTACTGATCGACACCGACGTGGTGACCGGATCGGTCGACGAGGCCGTGACCGAGGCCGGCGAGGGGGCGCTGATGCTGGTGCTGGGTTCACGGGGCCGGGGCGCGTTCACTGCCCTGCTGCTCGGCTCGGTCAGCCGGTACGTCGCCAGCCACGCGTCCTGCCCGGTCGTGGTCGTCAGGGACGAGCCCTCGAACTCGCACGGGCTGGTCGGCGTCGGCGTGGCCGACCTGGACAGCTGCGGTGACGCGCTCACCTTCGCCTTCGAGGAGGCGAGCCTGCGCCAGGCGAGCCTGCTCGTCCTGCACGCCTGGCACGTGCCGCAGACCGAGATCTCGCGGGCCGGCTCGGGACCCCACGAATCAGGCGCCGAGGCCGCGGCGGATGCGGCCGCGCATCTGACCAGCCTGCTCGACGACTGGCGGGCCAAGTACCCTGGCGTGCAGGTCAGCCAGGAGGTCGTGCACGGCCACCCGGGCCGGGCCCTGGTCGGCCTGTCCGCCCGGACCGACCTGGTGGTCATCGGCAGGCACGTCAGGCACTCGGGCCGGGCGGGTCGCGGCTCGGTCCGGCACGCCCTGCTGAACCACGCGCACGGCCCGGTGGTGACCGTCCCTTCGGCCTAGGCGGGATCCCGCTCGATCGGGCAGCTCATGCAGCGCGGGCCGCCGCGGCCGCGGCCCAGCTCGCTGCCCGCGATCGAGATCACCTCGATGCCGTGCTGGCGCAGCATGGTGTTGGTGGCGACGTTGCGCTCATAGCCGACGATGACGCCCGGTGCTACGGCCAGGTAGTTGTTGCCGTCGTCCCACTGCTCCCGCTCGGCCGCCCGGGCGTCCTCGTCCGTGGTCAGCACGGTCACCTTGTCCACCCCGAGCACCTCCGCCACCGTGCCCCAGAGGTTGTCGTTGAGCGTCACCTTCAGGCCGGCGCCATCAGGCGTCACGGTCCACGACCGCAACCGCGGGTCGAGGTAGGGATACAGCACGAACGTCCCGCGGTCCACCATGGTCATCACGGTGTCGAGGTGCATCATCGCGCGGGAGAACGGGAGCTCGACCGCTATCACCGCGCTGACCTGCCCGCCGCGGAACAGGGCCTGGGCCAGCAATTCGACCGCCATCGGCGTGGTCCGCTCGCCCATCCCGATCATCACCGCCCCGTGCCCGAGCACCTGCACGTCGCCGCCCTCGACGGTGGCTTGCATGTGCTTGGCGTCCGTGTCGCCGTAGTGCCAGGTGAAGTCAGCCTGGGCGAACATCGGGTGATAGCGGTAGATGGCCCGGCTGTGCAGCGACTCGCGCTGCCGGGCGGGCTTGGCCATCGGGTTGACCGATACTCCGTGGTAGAGCCAGCACGAGTTGTCCCGCTGGAACAGGTGGTTGGGCAGCGGCGGCAGCACGAAGTCGTCCGCGTGCAGCACGTCCCAGGTCAGGCCCTTCGGCCCGGCCGGGTGCAGATCGGCCTTGAGCACGCCGCCGATGAGGAACTCGGCCAGCGTCGGCCCGTCGAGGTCGTTGAACATCCGCCGCACCGGCCCGGCCAATTGCGGGCCGAGCATCTCCGGGACGCAGAGCCGGTCCAGGACAAACATCCGGCCGTCCGGCACCTCCAGCGTCTCGGCCAGCAGCTGCCCGAAGTAGTGCACCCGCACGCCCCGGTCGCGCAGCGCCGCGGCGAACGCGTCGTGTTCCTCCTTGGCCCGCCCGGCCCAGAGCACGTCGTCGAAGAGCAGCTCGCCGACGTTACGCGGGGTCAGCCGGGAAAGCTCAAGCCCGGGCCGGTGCACAATGACCTGCTTGAGCTGGCCCACCTCGGACTGGACGCTGAAGTTCATCGTGCCTCCGGTTCATGACGCGGGAGCGCGGGACTTTGGTCCCGCCGCAGGTGGCCCGAATGCCCTGGCCCGCGCTGGTCAGCGTGAGATCACCATAACCGCGAGGAGGTCCGGCAATGAAGGTTAAGCCCATCGTGGCCGCTACGGACGGTTCCGAGGAGTCCTTGCAGGCGGTCGAGTGGGCGGCTGGTGAGGCCATCCGGCACGCTGCGCCGCTCCGGATCGTGTCCGCCGCGTCGCTCCCGCCCCGGATGACCGGGCTCCAGGTCCGGCCGGAACGCGACTACGTCGCCGATCTCGTCCGCGCCGAACGCGATCGGGCCCTGGACGCCGCGGCGTCCCTGGCCGCCCGGGCGGCTCCCGGACTGGTAATCATGACCGACCCGCTGCCGGGCCCGCCCGCGCAGGCGGTCACCGAGAGTGGAACCGGCGCGTCGATGCTGGTTGTTGGTTCCCGCGGGGCCGGGGCGTTCACCGCGATGACGCTCGGATCGGTCAGCCGGTACGCGGCGGCGCACGCCGTATGCCCGGTCGTGGTGATCCGCGACCCGAGCCCAGTCCCGAGCCGGCAGATCGGCGTCGGAGTAGGTGACCCGGAAGACTGCCCTGGATCCCTTACCTTCGCGTTCGAGGAGGCCAGCCTGCGTCAGGACAGCCTGCTGGCCGTACATGCCTGCCCCGCGCCGGACGCGGCCGAGGCCGCTGCCGGGCTGGCGGAGCTGCTGGAGAGCTGGCAGGAGAAGTATCCCGGCGTCCCGGTCAGCCACCAGGTCGTGCCCGGTCACCCGGCCCGGGCCCTGATCGGCCTGTCCGCGCGAGCCGACCTGGTCGTCATGGGCAGGCACGCCGCGCATCCCGGCCCGCACGGGCCCGGCATGGTCAGGCACGCGGTGCTCAGCCACGCCCACGGCCCGGTCGCCGTCGTCCCTACCGCGAGATGACGGTCCTCATCGGATGTCCCCGGCCGTGGCCAGCATGACGGCCTTGATCGTGTGCAGCCGGTTGTCTGCCTGCTCGAACACGACCGAGGCGGGCGACTCGAAGACTTCCTCGGTCACCTCGAGACCTTCGAGCCCGCGCCGTTCGCACAGCCGCCGGCCGACCTCGGTGTCCTGGTTGTGCAGCGCGGGCAGGCAGTGCATGAATTTCACCGCCGGGTTTCCGGTGGCCGCGAGCACGCCCCGGTTCACCTGGTAGGGGAGCAGCAGGCTGATCCGCTCGTCCCAGTCGGCGGCCGGCTTGCCCGTGGACAGCCAGACGTCGGTATACAGGAAGTCCGCCCCCCTGACCGCGGTCGGCACGTTCCCGGTCACCAGCAACCGGGCGCCCGACTCGGCCGCGAGCTTGCCGGCGATCTCCTGCACCCGGGCGGACGGCCGCAGTGGCGCGGGTGCGCAGATCCGCACGTCCATGCCGAGCAGCGCCCCGGTCACTAGCAGCGAGTTCGCCACGTTGTTCCGGCCGTCGCCCAGGTAGCAATAGCTGACCGCGGTGAGTCGCCTGCGGGTGTTGTCGCGCATGGTCATGAGGTCGGCCAGCATCTGGGTCGGGTGCCAGTCGTCAGTGAGCCCGTTCCACACCGGCACGCCCGCGTAGGCGCCGAGCGTCTCCGCCGTCGCCTGCGCCGCGCCGCGATACTCGATCCCGTCGTACATCCGGCCCAGGACCCGCGCGGTGTCCTTCACCGACTCCCGGCGGCCGAGGTGCAAGTCCTCCGGCCCGAGGTAGGTGACGTGGGCGCCCTCGTCGTGCGCGGCCACCTCGAACGCCGAACGGGTCCTGGTGGACGTCTCTTCGAAGATCAGCGCGATGTTGCGGCCGGCCAGCCGGCTGTACCGCACGCCCATCCGCTTCTGCACCCGCAGCCGCCCGGCCAGCTCGACCAGGTAGAGGAATTCTTGCTTGGTGAGATCCGTCTCCTTGAGCAGATTGCGTCCTTGCAGGTTCATGTGACACTCCACTTTCAGGCCGGGTCCCGTTCGATCGGGCAGGTCATGCAGCGCGGGCCGCCCCGGCCGCGGCCCAGCTCGCTGCCCGCGATGGTGATCACCTCGATGCCGTGCTTGCGCAGCATGGTGTTGGTCGCGACGTTGCGCTCGTAGCCGACGATGACGCCGGGCGCCACGGCGAGGTAGTTGGTCCCGTCGTCCCACTGCTCCCGCTCGGCCGCCCGGATGTCCTCGTCGGTGCTCAGCACCGAGACCTTGTCCACCCCGAGGATCGCGGCGACCGTGTCCCACAGGTCGCGGTTGCGAGCCACGGACACGGTACGGTCATCTCCGTTCGGGATCAGCGTCCAGGACCGCGGCTGGCGCTCCAGGTAGGGGTACTGCACGAAGGTGGCCCGGTCGATCATGGTCAGCACCGTGTCCAGGTGCATCATGGCCCGCGAGGCGGGCAGCTCGACGGCGATGACCTGGCTCGCCTGGCCCGCCCGGAACAGCGCGTCGGCCAGCAGTTCGACCGCCATCGGGGTGGACCGTTCGCCCATGCCGATCATCACCGCGCCGTGCCCGAGCACGTGCACGTCGCCGCCTTCGACGGTGCTTGGCCCAGAGCACGTCGTCGAACAGCAGCTCGCCGACGTTCCGCGGGGTCAGCCGGGACAGCTCCAGGCCGGGCCGGTGCACGATGACCTGGCGGAGCTGGCCCGCCTCTGACTGGACGTTGAA
>Ga0335083_10003249_pt1 | contig 21120 bp, 19 predicted proteins | sample Lox_Sample_42_FD_206716 | JGI IMG/M metagenome (GOLD analysis project Ga0335083, IMG submission 206716) | Soil microbial communities from Loxahatchee National Wildlife Refuge, Florida, United States - Lox_Sample_4.2 | ecosystem: Environmental > Terrestrial > Soil > Wetlands | place: USA...
TCCGGTCCCAACAACTCATTGTCGGCGGTGTCTGAGCCGGTGTTGAAGAACGTCCCGCAGTCGCCGGGCCCGGCCGAGTTCGGGAAGAACTCGGTGCTGGAGAACCCCCCGCTACGCACCTGGCAGCTCAGGTCGTTTCCGATGTAGATGTCGCTGAGCGGCCCGGCCGAGTGGATATCCGTGAACGGTGTGGGTGCTGCCGACGCCGCCGGAACGGCAATCAGCGCCGCCACCAGGGCGCCGACGACCGCTCCGGTCATACGCCGGAACGATTGACTCCCCGGTCCCCTCATCGCCACTCGAGCCTCCGCTATCGGCCCCGCTTAAGGCTTCTTCGCCAGATAGCTCTGTCCGGCGTGGAGGGTGACCGTCTTGTGGTGGACGAAGTCGGTCACCTTCACCGAGTCGGTGATGTCGTGGGTGAAGGTGCCGTCACAGCGGTCGGCGACCGTCCACTTCGTGCCTAGGACGGTGGCTGCGCTGTACTTGCCCTTGGTACTGAACTTGCCCTTGGCGCTGGCGTGGAGCAGCTGGAGCGTCCGCTTGGAGGCCTTGGCCACGGTGGCGTCGCCGGCCTTGTGCTTCTTCGTGCACTGGGAATAGGAGGGCGCGCCCTTGAAGGCGCCCTCGACGATCGTGAGCGTCACGAGACCCTTGCCGGCGCCTCGGGTTGCCTGGCTGACCTTGAAGATCGCGCCGCCGAAGTTGCCCTTCTGGGTGACGGTCTTGCCCTTCTTGCCCTTCTTGCCCTTCTTGGCGGCTATGTCGGCGCTCGGGTGGCCGCCGACACCGGCCGAAGTGAGCGAGAGCGTCCCGTGGATCGCGTTGATCACCGTGTTCTTGGGGATCTGCGTGAGCTCGGTCAGGGGGATGAACTTCCCGTGAACCTTGACCAGGATGAGGCCGCTGACCGTAGAGACGTTGAACGTCTTGCCGAGCGTTGGCGCACCCGGGATCGCCCCGTGGCTGGTGCTGAACGTCATGTCGGGGCCGAACGTGGTTCCCGCGGCATTCGTGGCGACAAGCCGGACGTGGTAGAGCGCGTTAGGAACGAGCCCAGAGACGAGCGCCATCAGCGTGTGGTCGTTGAAGTCGCCTGAGAGCGATTGGACCGAAGTCGAGTTTGTGTAGTTCGGCCCCGAGCCGCCGAACTTGCTGTACTTGAGGTCGAGCCCGTACTGGAAGTACGCCGTCGTCGCCTGGCCGTTCGGGTTCACGAGGGCAGAGAAGCTCGCGCCGGTGCTTGAGACCGTCGGCGGCAGCATGCCTCCGGACAGCGGCGCCGTGCCGCCGACGCCGATCGTCGTGCCGACTGGCGGCTCCTCAAGGCTGAAGTAGGTCGATTGCCCCGGCTGCAGCGCCGGCGAGAAGTGGACGACTCCGGAGGACTCGTCGGTCGAAACGTTCGAGTACCAGCTCGTCGGGCCCTCGTATCCGTTCTGGGGGAACCCGGAGCCGGATGCACCTGGTTCGGTGTAGCCCGCGGGCTCTCCCGGGGGCACCGGGAACGCACAGTTGAGGCTCTGGTCCTGGCAGACCGTGCCTGCGGGAGCGCCCGCCTGAGGGACGCATCCGGAGGGGATGGGCAGTCCGCCGGGGTCGCAGATGCCGTCGCCGTCGAAGCCGAACAAGTCCGAGTTCGGGACCGAAAGTGGTAGTGCAGCAACCGGCGAAGAGGAGTTGTTCTGCACGCCGATCAGCGCGTCCTCCGCCCCCTCGTAGGGGCCCTGGTTGGGATCCTGCACAACCGTCTGAGTGCCGTTGTTGACGGTGATCAGGAACTGGCAGCCGTTGTCGAGGTAGATGGCCGGGCATTGCTTGAACATCGGGGGCGCCGCACTGACGTTGGCGGTAAACGAGTCGACGTTGCCATCGCAGGAGCCGCCGGTGAGGCTGACCGTGCCGAAGTACGTGCCCATGGTGGCGTATGTATGCGTCCCGCTCACCACGTTGGTGCTGCCATTTACGGTCCCCGTGGTCGCTGCAGTCCCGTCGCCCCAGTCGATCATCGCGGCCGTGTCGGTACACGTTGGTGTGCCATCAACGACGCCTGAGAACGGCACCGTGGCCTGCGCCGTAATCGTGTCGCCGTTCGCCAGCGCCACCGGCGCCGCGATCAGCGCCACCGCCATCAGCACGCCGACCATGCCGGCCGCTCGCCGGATTAAGCAACCACTCGGTCCCGTCATTGTCTGTACCCCCCAGTGAGGTGGCCCCGCGATTTCCATTTTCGCTCAGCCTCGGCCCCGAGCCGCCGCGACGTTATCGCAACTTTCGGTAAGGCGCAAGCCGGCGCGTGACTACCCAGAGCGCTGGCCGAGCGAGGTCATGCCGAGGCTCGTGAACGAGTTCGGGCTGACATCCAGCGCCTTGACCGCGAGATCGGCGAACAGCGCGGCCGGCTCGAGGTCGTCGTTGCGGTAGGCGCGCCCGTCGCGGCGATCGAGGATCGTCAGCGCGCCGATCGGCCGCTCGGCGCGGAGCAGCGGGACGACGAGCATCGTGTACGGGACGTAACCGGTGCCCTCCGCGATTCGGGACGCCCAGCGTGGATCGGTGCGGCAGTCCGGCACCGCCTCGGCGGCGCCGCCCTGAACGACCTTTCCGGCGATGCCGGTTCCCGGCGGGAGACGCACGCCGACGATCTCGCGCGCGCCGGCCCCCCAGGCCGACTGATACACGAGCTCGCTCGTCGTCTCGTCGACGAGGCAGATCGACGCGGCCGCGGCTCCGAACACGCCGGCCGCGGTATGCACTACGGCTTCCATCAGCCCGCGCGATGCGTCCGGGTTGTCGATCGAGACCGCCAGCGAGACGCCGGTCTCGGTCCGCAGCGGGGCGCCCAGCGCCTTGGCGAACGCGGCCACCGAGGCCACGCGGCGCTCGGGGATCATTTCCAGGCCGGCGGCGATGATTTGCTCGAGCTCGGGCGGGACGTCCGCGTTGACCGAGGAAAGCTTGGTCGGGTCGGCGTACACCGGGGGCCGGCCCGCGAGCAGGGTCCAAAGCGTCGCGGCCACGCTGAACACGTCGGTGCGCGCCGAGACGTTGCCGCCGGCGAACACCTCGGGCGCCATGAACCGCGGCGTCCCGATCCCGACCGTGCCCTGTTCCTCCACCTCATCGAGCAGGCGCGCGATCCCGAAGTCCACGAGCACGACGCCGTTCTCGCTCAGGATCAGATTCTGCGGCTTGACGTCGCGGTGGACGATCTGCTGGTCGTGCACGTACTGGAGTGCCTCGCAGGTCTGCCGTGTGTACTCGACGGACTGGTCGACCGGGAGGCCCGGCTGGCCGCGCTGCTTGAGGAGCGCGCCTAGATCGATGCCGCGAACCAGATCCATCACGAGGTACTGGCCGGACGGCGCCGAGAAGTGGTCGCTGACGCGGACGACTCGCGGATGCTGGAGGCTCGCAAGCAGCCGCGCCTCGGCCTCGAACCGCTGGTCGTGATGGGGATTGGTGCACTGCTTGAGCGCGACCTCGGTATCGGTCTCGATGTCGATCGCGCGGTAGACCTGGCCCATCGCGCCAGCCGAGATCGGTTCTAGAACCCGGTACCGACCTCTCAATGTTCGGCCCAATACCTGCGAGGCCGTTCTTGGCTCGTTCACGCGATCAAGCGTCGCCAAAACTCCACCTTGTTCCTGCCCCATCCCTTTCTACCCCCTGGCAGTGTAGACTGGCCCGCCCCCACAGTCTATCCCAGGCTGCCTAAATCTCGCAAGACTGCTTCCATGCAGTCAGTCGTCTGCTGCCTTAACGGCAGAGGGGGCGAGAACCTTGCGTTCTCAGGGGTCAGTGGACGATCAGGCCGATCACGAGGCCGATCGCGAAGGCGACGACAACGAGGCCTGAGATGAGGGCCAGCAACCGCGGTGGCAGCTCGGTGAGCCGCGGTTCCGGCGTCGCGGCGTGGGTGACCGTGACGTCGTGGACCGGCAGGGCTTCGACCTCTCGTGGGGCGGCCGCGGGCTCTGCGTGGGTTGCGGGGAGCGGCCCGGCCGCGGGAGGGGCCTCGACCACCGGAGTGATCTCGGGCCGGCTGATCGGCCGGGTCACGTCTCGCCGAGCCGCGGTGCTCGGAGCCACGCCGGCGATGGCCGCGGCGTCTCCGTCACCCGCGCGGTCGCCCATGGCGCCGACCGCGGGAACCTTCGTGGTCTGGACCCGCGCGTCGCGCTCAGCGGCTCCGTCGCGGCCGTCGGCCGGCGCCGGCGGGGCGAGCAGCGAGGCGCTCGAGGACAGCGCACGGGAGGCGGCCTGGATCAGCTCGGTGGCGAGCGACGGCCGGGACCACGGATCCTTGGCCATCCCCTGAGCGATCACGCCGTCGAGAGCCGGGGGCAGGTCGGGGCGGCGTTCGCTCACGGTCGGCGGGGGTGACATAACGTGCGCGTGCAGCGTCGCCGCTTCGGACGGCTTGGGGAAAGGAACCTCGCCGGTGAGGCACTCGTATAGAACCCCCGTGAGCGCGTAACAATCGCTGGCCGGGGTGGCGGGATCGCCCTGGATCTGCTCCGGGGCGACGTAGTCGATCGTGCCGATGAACTGGCCGGTTCCCGTCAGGCGGGCTTCGTCTGGCGCCTTGATCAGCCCGAAGTCGGCAAGGTAGGCGTGGTCGCCCTTGCCGATCAGGATGTTCTGCGGCTTGATGTCGCGGTGGATCAACCCGGCCTCGTGCGCGGCGTCGAGCGCGTAGGCGACCTGGGCGAGCAGCCGCAAGCTGCGGCGCGGGTCGAGGTCGCCGTCGAGGATCAGTTGCTTGAGGGTCGGGCCGGCGATCAGTCGCATCGCGAGAAACAGCCCATACTCGCTCTGGCCGGCCTCGAAAACCGGGACGATGTGCTCATGGTCGAGCGCGGCCTGGACCTGCCCCTCTCGTTCGAACCGAGCCCGGAAGCCGGGGTCGTCGCTCAGGTTCGGCGCCAACAGCTTGAGCGCGACGACGCGGTTCAGCGAAAGCTGGGTTGCCTCATAGACGGCGCCCATGCCTCCCTCTCCGAGTACCCCGTCGATGCGGTACCCGGCAACGATCGTGCCCTCCTGTAGCAAAGCAGCAGGATTCTACTGGCGCATGGCGGCGCCAAGAGCGCCTGTTAGACGAACCCCTACCGGCTCGTGACAAGGTCCGCCAGCGCCCCTCGCGCGACTCCCACGACGATCTGCCGACGGAGCTTTATGATGGGGCGCTCCGCAGTGTCTACAGACCGATCATGAGTGAGCGATGAGCGTGAGCGACCCCCGCATCGGGAGCCAAATTGGCGAGTACAGCGTGGACGACGTGCTTGGAGAGGGGGGGATGGGGAAGGTCTATACCGCGACCGGGCCCGACGGCGGCCGCGTCGCGCTGAAGCTCGTCAAGGACGATTACGCGCGTGATGAGACATTCCGCCGGCGTTTTTATCGGGAGGCCCGGATCGCCCAGACGGTCCAGCACCCCAACGTGGTTCCGGTGCTCGACACCGGCGAAGTGGACGGCCTGCCGTACATGGCGCAGCGGTTCATCGACGGCATGTCGCTCGACGACAAGCTCAAGCGCGACGGTCCGCTCGACGCCCAGACCGCGGTCCAGGTGTGCACCGACGTGGCCGCAGGGCTCGAGGCGCTGTGGGCGGCCGGGATGGTCCACCGTGACGTCAAGCCGGCCAACATCCTGCTCGACGAGAGCGGCCGCGCCTACATCACCGACTTCGGTCTGGCGAAGGACACCCAGGGGAGCCTGCTGACGCTGCCGGGCCAGGCGCTCGGGTCAATGGATTACATGGCCCCAGAGCAGATCCGCGGCGAGTCGGTCACCGCCGCCACCGACATCTACGCGCTCGGGTGCGTTATGTACGAGTCCATGTGCGGCCAGCCACCGTTCGCGGAGGTCCAGGGCATGCGGATTCTTTGGGCGCATCTGCAGGACCCGCCGCCTGACCCGCGGACGCGCCGCCCCGACATGTCCGACGAATTCGCGCGGACGTTGCTGAGCGCGCTCGAGAAGGACGCGGCCAAGCGGCCGCAGACCGCGGGCGAGTACGCCCGCATGCTCGCCGCCGCGAGCTGAGGGCTCTCGGCGCAGCGCCTACTGCCAGAGGACGGCAAACACCTCGTGCTCCCCGTGGAGCCCCTTGAAGTGGTACTCGCCGTGGGGCTCGAAGCGGAAGCTCGGATCCGTCGCCGTGTAGTCCTTCGCGCTCGAGGACACGAGGATCTCGCCGGCCTTGGCCTGAGCGGCAATCCGGGCGGCCAGCACCGCGTTGCGTCCCAATAGCTGCTCGGGGTTGCCCATAACGAAGCCCGAGTGCACGCCGACACGGATCGCCAGCGACGGGTGCTCCGATGAGGCGCCCGTGAACGTCCGCTGCAGGTCGACCGCCGCGTGCAGTCCGGAATGCGCGCTGTTGAACGACGCGAGAAAGCCGTCGCCCTGGAACTTCGCGACCTGTCCGTCGTGGCGAGCCACCAATTGCTCGACGAGCATGTGGTGGTCACGGACGAGCTGCTCCCAACGCTCGGTGCCGAGCTCCTGGGCGGCGTCGCCGGCGTTCGCGATGTCGCTCAGCATCAGCGTGATCGCGCCGTCGGGCGAGCTCATCCGGCCCAGAGACGGCGCGATGGGATCGAGCGCGGAGGCGATGACGTCGATCGAGGAGAGCTGTATCGGTTCTGGCACTTTTCTGTCAGGTCCCGGTGGCCGGGCGAGGATACCTTGACACGTCTCCGGGACCACAGCAGAATCGCCCGCACGGATGTCGGGGGCTCAAAGCGATCAAGGGATTCGGTCCAGCGCGTTCCCGCCGATCGGGGACTACGGGTTCCTGTCCGACTGCGAGACGACCGCGCTGGTCGCGCCGAACGGGAACGTCGAGTGGATGTGCCTGCCACGGATGGACTCGCCGAGCGTGTTCGCGGCGGTCCTCGACCGTGACGCCGGCGGCTTCCGTGTCGGACCCGCGGATGTAAACGTCCCGGCCGGCCGGCGGTACATCCCCGGCACGATGGTGCTCGAGACGAGCTGGGAGACCCGCATGGGCTGGGTGATCGTGCGTGACGCCCTGTGTATCGGCCCGTGGCACCACGACAACGAGCGGTCGCACAGTCATCGCCGCTCGCCCACCGACCACGACGCCGACCACGTGCTGCTGCGAATGATCGAATGCGTCCAGGGCTCGGCGGAGATCAAGCTCGAGTGCGAGCCGGCGTTCGACTACGGCGGACTGGCGGTGGACTGGGAGTACACGGGCACCGGCTACGGCGAGGCGGTGGCCCGATCGGAGGGCATGAACCTCGAGCTCAAGATCGTCACCGACTTGCGTCTCGGCTTCGAAGGCCCTCGAGCGAGGGCCCGGACCACGATGCGAGAGGGGGACGTCGCGTTCGCAGCGTTGGGTTGGTCCGAGCACGCGATGCCCTCGAGCTACGAGGAGGCGCTGGAGCGGCTCGCCCGAACCCAGCGCTTCTGGCAGGAATGGCTGAAGCACGGCACGTTCCCCGATCACCCGTGGCGGTCACATCTCCAGCGCAGCGCGCTGACGCTCAAGGGCCTCACGTACGCGCCGTCGGGCGCGCTGATCGCCGCGTCCACGACCTCGCTGCCCGAGGCTCCGGGTGGCGACCGCAACTGGGACTACCGCTACACCTGGATCCGCGACTCGACGTTCACGCTGTGGGCGCTGTACTCGCTCGGGTTCGAGGAGGAGGCCAACGACTTCTTCTACTTCGTCGCCGACATGGCCGAGGCCGAGGAGGGACAGCTCCAGATCATGTACGGGATCGGGGGCGAGAGCAAGCTCGAGGAGCAGGAGCTCGAGCACCTGTCCGGCTACGAGCAGTCGCGGCCCGTGCGGATCGGCAACGGCGCCTACAACCAGGCGCAGCACGATGTGTGGGGCGCGGTGCTCGACTCGATCTATCTGCACACCCGCTCGCGCGACCAGCTGCCCGACCGCCTTTGGCCGATCATCAAACGGCAGGTCGAGAGCGCGTTGTCCAACTGGCGTGAGCCGGATCGCGGCATCTGGGAGGTGCGGGGCGACCCGAAGCACTTCACCTCGTCGAAGCTGATGTGCTGGGTCGCGGCCGATCGCGGCGCCCGGCTGGCGCGAATCCGCAACGACGAACGGATGGCGACTCGCTGGGCCGAGGCGGCCGCCGAGATCCACGCCGACATCTGCGCGAACGGGGTCGACGAGCGCGGCGTGTTCGTCCAGCACTACGAGACCGACGCGCTGGACGCATCGCTGCTGATGCTGCCGCTGGTCCGCTTCCTGCCCTCAGACGATCCTCGCGTCCGCGCGACGGTGCTCGCGATCGCCGACGAGCTGACCGAGAACGGACTGGTGCTGCGCTACCGCGTCGGGCAGACCGACGACGGCTTCGCGAGCGAGGAGGGCACGTTCACGATCTGTTCGTTCTGGCTCGTCTCGGCACTGGCCGAGATCGGTGAGATCGGGCGCGCGCGGGGGCTGTGCGAAAAGCTGTTGTCCTTCGCGAGCCCGCTGGCCCTGTACGCGGAGGAGATTGACGCGAGCACCGGCCGCCACCTGGGCAACTTCCCGCAGGCGTTCACGCATCTCGCACTCATCAACGCGGTCATGCACATTATCCGCGCCGAGCAGCAGATCGAGCTCGGTGCGCCGGCGCGCGAGCAGGAGCTTGCCGGTCGGTGAGACCGCAAGCAGCTCTGCGTAAGTGTTTGGTCACCTGTCAGTGAGATAGCTTCCGCCGGATGCCCTGGGTCGAGGTCTTCGCGGTGTTCTTCGTGTCGCACGAGGTGGGCGACTACATCTTCCAGACCGAGTGGCAGGCGACGCACAAGGCCGGGGGCCTGTCGTCGCCGGGGGTGAGACGCCGCGCGCTGGTGTCGCACATCGTGACCTACACGCTCGCGTTCGTACCCGCGTTCATCTGGCTGTGGGACAGCCTGCACTGGGGGGTGATCGGGCTGGCGGCGCTGATCGCGATCCCCCACCTGATCCAGGACGACCGGCGGCTGCTGACGGCCTACGCGCGCGTGTTCAAGAAGGCCGACCTCGACGCCCACCCCGAGCTGGGGCTGTCACTCGATCAGGCGTTTCACTTTCTCGCGCTGTTCCTGACCGCGCTGCTCGTAGGGACCTGACGCTGGGCCTCGCTTCTTGGCGACCAAACCCTTAGGATCGCCAGCGAGACCTCGGAAAAGGAGATTTCTGGATGAGCACAACCGAACAGGAGCTTCCCGGCCCTGTCCTCGAATTCCTGGCGCAGCAGAACACGCTCACGCTGGCGACTGCTTCGCCGACCGGGGCGCCGCACGCCGCCACGTTCCTGTACGTCAATGAAGGTCCGTCGCTGTACTTCTGGTCGCGCAGCTCCACCGAGAGCGCCCGTCACATCGACCAGAATCCGATGGTGGCGTTCACGATCGACGATTACACGACGGACCTGAACCAGACGCGCGGAGTGCAAGGGGTTGGCGAGTGCTCGGTGCTGCTCAGCGGTGAGCAGATCGCGCGGGTGGCGGACCTGTTCGGCCAGAAGTTCCCCGCGCTGTCTCCCGGGGCGACGATGAGCATCTCCTTCTTCCGGATCACCCCGACCGAGATCCAGTACATCGACAACCGCAAGGGCTCGAGCGCCTCGCCCGAGGGCGTGTTCGGCGCTGAGTTTCATCGCGAGCGGTCCTACAGCGTGTTCGGAGGTCTCCCGACGCAGACGGCCCAGACGATCTCGGCGTCGCTGCAGCTGGTCGACGTCGACGCCGACTCGGTCGTGGCGCGGCAGGGCGGACCCGCGGACAAGTTCTTCATCGTGATCGAGGGAGAGCTCGAGGTCACGCGCGAGGAGGGGGGCAGCACGGAGAGGATCGCGACGCTCGGGCCGGGCGACCTTTACGGCGAGATGGCGATCCTGTTCGACCGGCCGCGTGGTACCAGCGCGCGCGCGACCAAGCCGACGAAGCTCGTGGTCATGGACGGCGATGCGTTCCGCGAGGTCGTGTCCCAGTCGCTCGGGACGACCCGGGACTTCGATCAGATCATCCGCGACCGGCTCAGGTCCGCGGGCTAGCGGCGGGTGGCGGGGCCGTGCAGCAGACATTCTCGAGCAAGGACTTCAGGGCGACGGTCGGGGCGTTTGCGACGGGCGTGACCGTCGTCACCACGCGCGGCGAGGAGCACGCGTACGGCATGACGGCCAACGCGTTCTCCTCGGTATCGCTCGATCCACCGCTGATCCTGGTGTGCGTGATCAGCCCGTCGGAGGGCGCGGAGCACATCAGCCGGAACGGGGTGTTCGCCGTCAACATCCTGGCCCAGGAGCAGGAGCCGCTGTCGCGCTACTTCGCCTCCCGCGACCGGCCGCGCGGACGCGACGCCTTCGCGGAGGTTCCGCACCGGATCGGCACGAGCGGCGCGCCGATCCTCGAGGGCGCCGCCGCATTCCTGGACTGCCGTCTGCACGCCACCCACGAAGCCGGAGACCATCTGATCTTCATCGGCGAGGTGCTCGAGATCGCGTACAACCAGGACGGCACCCCGCTGGTGTTCCACGGCGGTGGGTACCGCCTGCTTCAGGCACCGCCCGGCGGCTGAGCAGCCCGAAAGATCAGGACGAGGCGGCGGGGCGCCAGGCGTCCCCGTCGAACTCCAGCTCGAGCGGCTTCGAGCCGTCGTCGAGCGCGACCGTCGCCGTGCGGGCGGCGAAGTCGATGTGGAGCCTCAGCGACAGGCTGGCCGGCCCGGCCTCGAGCTTGGCCTCGGTTGGGGGCGCGGCCGGCGGCCCCGAGACGGGACGCGCGGCAGCCGGCGCGTCGGCGCCCGCGGCGCGGCCCGAGCGTCCCGACGAGGACAGCGGGGTTGCCTGGCTCGTGGACGCTGACGCAACAGAGCTTCCGGGTGGGGACGTCGGCTGTGGCGGAACCGCCTTCAGCGATCGCTCGCTGGCCGGAATCGGGAGCTCGCGGACGACCAGCGTGGTGCCGCCCACCTCGATCGTGTCGCCGACCGACAGCGTCTGCGGTCCCGTGATGCGCAGTCCGTTCACGAACGTGCCGTTGGTCGAACCGAGGTCTTCGATCGCGCAGAAGCCGCTGCGGTCGAGGCTGATCCGCGCGTGCGAGCGGGAGATCTCGTCGTCGTCGGCGAGCCGTCCCGCTCCGTCGGCGTGGCGTCCGATCAGCAGCTCGTCGTCGAGCAGGATCGACATGCCGATCGCCCGCCCAGCCACTACCTCCAAACGCGCCAGTGCCTGGCTCATGCCCGGAATGTACCGCGCGGTCCTCGGTCATCGCGCGGACTGTCAGCGTGGTTGCAGCAATCCGCCGACATCGGTACGCTGCGCGACGCTATGGCACGGCTGCGTGTAGTGAGTGGGCCCAACGCTGGTCAGACGGTGGATGTCGACGAAGAGATCGTCATCGGCCGCGAGGACAGCGATCTCGCGATCGACGACGACGAGATGTCGAAGCGCCACGCGGTGGTGCGCCGCCACTCCAACCGCCTCCAGGTCGAAGACCTGGGGTCGACCAACGGGACGTTCGTGGACGGCACCCGCATCGCCGAGCCGACGCTGCTCGGCGGGGGCGCGGAGATCAAGGTCGGCACGACCGTGCTCGTCGTCGAGGGCGTGCTGCCCGTGCCGGATCCGAGCGGCGACATCGCGCCGCGAAACGTGACCCGGGTCAGCCGGGCGATCCCGGAAGGGACGGCGCCTCCGCCGGCCGCACCTGCCGCCGCGACGGCGGCACCACCCGCGCCGGCGCCCGCCGCTCCCGTTCAGGCGGTCGGCGAGTTCCGCCCGCCGGAGCGCAGTCACAGGCAGCCAGGACTTGCGTCCCGGTCGTGGGTGCCGGTGGCGCTGTCGTTCGGCACGGTCATCGTTGTCGCGATCGCGCTGGTTATTTACTTCTCCCAGCACAGCTAACGCTGCGGCTGCTCGCCCACTCGGGCGGCGCTTGCTAATCGAATTGCGCGTCGTTGGCGATGGCTAACGCCCGCGAGCGCCGCCGAGCGGGCGCCGCAGCCTCCGCTCTGAGCGTTACTTCAGCGAGAAATAAAGGATCAGCGCGATGGCGACCAGCGTGAGCACCGCGAGTGGCGCGAGCTGGGCGCGGCGGCGTACCTTCACGTCGAGGTACTTGTCGACCGTCGGGTGCGCCACGTCCCCAAACGACGCGGGTGGGGGAGCCGGCGCGAGGTTGGCGCTACGCACCTCATCGGCGACGTAGGTCGGCTCGCGCGGAGCCATCGCCATCGCCGGCGGGATCTGGATCACGGCCGAGGCTCTGGAGGCGATGTCCTGCCGGGTGCGCATCTCGAGCACGCTGATGCCGACGAGCAATTGGTCGCCGGGGTCGAGCCGGGCCGGCCCCTCCACCTCGTTCTGATTGACGAACGTGCCGTTGGTCGACTCGAGGTCCTCGACCGTCGCCGATCCGTCCGGCGCTGGGGTGACGCGGGCGTGCATCCCCGAGACCTCTTCGTCCCCGAGCACGAAATCGGACTCGGGAGCGCGACCGATGACGATCGCGCGATCGACCGCGATCTGCTTGCCCGCGTCCGGTCCTTCGATGACTTCCAGGTTGATCTCGCCCGCCACGGGCGCGAGCATATCGTCAGAGACCGGGTTCGCGCAACGTCACCTGCAAGAGGGGTGTCAGTTGATGAACGCGCCGGAAACACCCCCCTTCTGTCCCTTGCGCGCGTCGCGCTGTTCGCTTAGGGTGCCCGCACCATGCCAGCGACTGCACCAAGAGACTCAGTAATCGCGACCGTCGGCGACGGCTTCGGTTCACTCCTAGTACACACCACCGCTCGATACCTCGGGTTCGAGCAGGAGCAGCTGTCGGTCTTCGGGCCGAGCGACAACCCGGTCGGTACCTATCAACAGTTTGCGTACAACCTCGGGCAGACCGTGCTCCGGTCCGAGTCCGAGTCGCACTTCCTCGCGCCCGACTGGCCGACGTTCGCCCAGCTCGACGCGTGGTCGCACAAGTCACTGAAGCCGCTGTGGCGCACGACCCGGCGCAAGTACAACCCGGGCGTCCCCGAGATCCTGACCGAAGCCGCGGTCGTCACGCGGCGCACGGGCTGGGATCAGGCACGGATCCCGAAGAAGGTCGGGTGGCTACAACGGCAGATGAAGCCGGTGCCGCACTTCGTCATGTATGACGAGCAGGCGAACTTCATCGGGCGCTCGAAGCACGTGATGCTCGCCCCGGGTCACGGCCCGCTGTCGTTCCCCCCGCTCCTGGCCAAGGCGCGCAAGGACCCGGCGCTGGCCGACCGCATCGTGCAGGCGTACGAGCCCAAGCAGTACGCGGCGGGCGGTCGCTACATCGTGCTCGGCGCGGGCATCGCGTCGGTCAACGAGTGGGCGAACATCCTCGACGCCGGCGGGTCGGTGCTGGCGCTCACGCGGAACGAGCAGCCCGAGACCCAGGACCTGAACGTGCCGCGCTGCCTGTTCGAGTCGATCGGAATCGACGCGTACACGCGGCTGCCGTTCGACCAGCGGATCGAGTTCCTCGGCCAGGTCCTGCGCGGCACGCGTCCCGAGCGCCGGGAGTGGCTGTCGCGGATCAAGGCCGGCCAGCAGGAGGGGCGGTTCGACGCGATTGTCGGCGAGATCGACAAGATCGAACCGGGCCGCGCCGGACTACGGGTGTACGTCAAGAGCAAAGGCGGCGAGGATCCGGGTTGGCTCGACGTCACCGGTGTCACGGCCGGCACCGGGTTCAACAAGTCGGTGCTGACGCTTCCGCTGATCCGCCGCCTGGTCGAGTTCTACAAGGTGCCGGTGGTAGAAGGCAGGCTCAGGCTCCAGACGAACTGTGGCGTGCCGGGACTCGATCTGCCGGAGTCACGACTGTGCTGCATGGGGCTGATCGCCAACAACGTGATCCCCCATGGCGACACGATCGCCGGGCTGAAGTTCATCTCGCGCCGGTTCGTCGCCGACTGCGCTCGCGCGGAGAAGCTGAAGAAACGGTCGTTCCCGTCGCGCATGTCGCTCCAGTTCTCGATGGGCAGCGACGTGGCCAAGGCGCTCCGGACCGTGTCCCCGACCCAGCAGCTCGCGTAAGGGAGACCGGCATGTGTCCAACCGTTCTCGGCCGGGTCCAGACCCGGTGGGCGATCCTGATCATCCCGGCGATCATCTGGACGATCGTGTCGCTGATCACCCACAACCCGAGCTACATCGTGCTGATCGGGCTGTACTTCGTGATCGGCGTTGCGCTCGACACCGCGTTCTACCCGTTCGTCATCCGCTGGCAGCCGCCGTGGCTGACGTTCGTGCTCGCGGTGGGCGAGTTCATCCTCGTGTACTTGGCGGCGAAGAGCCTCAAGGGCATTCACTTCTCGTCGGACTGGATCCCGATCGCCGTGTACTGGATCACATGGGTGATCGCGATCTGGACGAAGGTCGTGATCCTGCCGCTCGTGTCGCTAAGTTGGATCGAGGACGCCGGCGAGTTCCGCGCGACCAGCTGGTCGGTGGCGCCCGAGTACGTGCCGCTCCCGGTGACGGCGTTCACCCCCGAGCTCGCCGAGGGAGGACCGCCGCCACTCGCGCGCAAGTTCTCTGCTGCGGTGATCGAGATCCCAGAGGAGCTCCGCCGGGCGCCGAGCCCGTCGGGCGTGTTCCAGATTCCGACCGGACCGCCGCCCGCCTGAGCCGCGTCAGGCGGCGGCGTCGAGCCGGCCGATGACCTCGTCGCGGTCGGTGCCGTGCGCGGTGAGCACGAGGTCAAAGTCCGAGCCGTAGAAGCTCATCACCGCGACGAGGATGTCGCCGGTGCCGACGGCCGTGGCGCCGCGACCCCGGGCGACCCGCACGGCCAGCTCGCTCACACTCGTGACCGGGTCGCGGTCGGAGCGCGCCGCACCGGGGACGAAATCGTCGTCGGCGCCTGGGTCGACGTCCGGGAGCGGCGTCTCGCCGACGCCGAGCGCACACAGTACGCGCGCGGCCTCACCCTGGAGGCGGAGGATCCGCAGCCAGCGGAGCGCCTCGGCGCGGCGGGAGGAAGCGAACGGCATCGCGGTCGATGCCAGCCCGATCGCCATCCCGGCATTGGTGGCGAACGGCAGTGCGCCGTCGGCGCGCAGGCTGAGCGCGTCCTCGAGCGTCGCGAAGCAGTCGAACCGCGCATCGAGGCCGGTCAGCTCGAGCAGTTTGCGATGCTTCGGGGGCACCGCGGCCAGCGCGAGCCGCTGATCGCGGTCGAGCCGCTTGTGGAAGCCGACCAGCACGCCCAATCCCATCGAATCCATGTGGGTCAGCCGTGACAGGTCGAGCACGTACCGGACGTATCCGTTGCCGTGCAACTCGACCAGGGTCCGCCTCAACACCGGCGCCGAAGAAAGATCGAGATCCCCCTCGACCGCGACCACGCAGGTCCGCTCGTCAACCTCCCGATGCGTGATCCCGAAACTCTCCATCACGAGGGTTATTAACGGACGCTCGCGCCGATCCGTTACCGGCGTCCAGACCAGCTCGACAAACGTACGTATGCCGAACAGCCGCGGAGACGCTCACGCGGGCGTTTCGGCGGCTGCGACCGTCTGAGGAGGTTCCGGCGGCTGGCTCTCGTCGAGGCCGTAGAGCTTCATCCGGGCGACCCGCCCACGGATGTCGACCTCGTCGACGAACACCAGATCCTCGGCCGGCTGCACGAGCGCCTCGCGGGTGGAGTCGGACAGCAGGAGCTGGTGCGGCGTGCCCTTCGTGAGCCCCTCGATCCGCGACGCGGTGTTCGTGGTGTCGCCGACCGCGGCGTACTCGACCCGCCGCTCGGAGCCCACGTGGCCCGACATCACCCGGCCGCTGTTGAGCCCGATCCCCATCCGGAAGCCGTCGCCGAGTCCCTGCGAGCGAATCCACTCGTTGAAGCGCGGCAAGCGGGTCTCGAGCATCTCGCGCGCCGTTCGCAGTGCCCGGTCAGCGTGGTCGGGCTGTTCGAGCGGCGCCCCGAACACGGCGAAGATCCCGTCGCCCATGTACGCGACCAGCGTCCCGCCGTTGTCGAGGATCGCGTCGCTCATCTCGCTCAGATAGTGATTGAGGACCTCGATCACCTGGGCCGGGGTGAGCGATTCCGAGAACGAGGTGAACCCGCGCAGGTCGGTGAACATGATCGTTCCCTCGCGCTGGATGCCGCCGAGCCGGAGGCCGTCGGCGCTCTTGAGCACCTCGTCGACGACGTCCTCGGGAACGAACCGCGCGAACAGGTCGACGGTCCGGATCCGCTCGAACGCCTCGGTGACTAGCTGCACCGCCAGTGACCCGACGGCGGCCAGGACGAGCGCCCCGAGTGGGTACACGAACGACACCACCCAGCCCGCGTTGAACATCAGCTGGACGAAGATCGCGAACACGATGCCGAGCGCGACCGCGATCGCGATCGAGATCGCGGGGCGCACCCATACGCTGGCCAGCGGCACCGCCACCCCGAGCACGACAATCAGCAGGACATCTACCCAACCCGCAACCGAGTTCAGCGGGAAGCCGCTCAGCACGGTGTCGATTGCGTTGGCCTGGACCTCGGGGCCCGGCATTCCAGGGTCGGTCGGCGTCGGGTGAATGTCCTGCAAGACCTGCGTCGTGGCGCCGATCACGACGATCTTGCCGGTGTAGAAGTTCGGCGGCAGCTTCGGCCCGTTCTTTGTGCCGTCGCTCGTCCCGTAGTACGCCGAGGAGAAGGAGATGGCCGGGAACGTGTTAGAGGGCCCGGCGAAGTCGATCCAGCGCTTCCCGGCGAACGGCTTGACCTTGTGTCCGGTCGCGACGCCGGCGGCTACCACGGCGAACGTGTTGAGCTTGTCGATCCGGTAGACCATCTCGCGATCGAAGCCCCCGGGCTCCGACGGGAACAGGCCGTTCGCGGGCTGGATGCCCGCCTGGCGGAGCGCCGACTGAGTTTGGGGCAACCCCAGCAGCTGGACGTCGCCCTTCGCATCCGTGGCGGTGAACGACAACACGAGCCGGCCGTTGGCGTCGCCGATCCCGTTGAGGAACGCCACCTCGTCCTTCTGTCCCTGCTGGCTCGGCTGGCTGAACTGCACGTCGAAGGCGATCGCCTTGGGATGCTGCGCCGCGATGTTGCTGATCACCTTGCCGTCGATCCCGCGCGGGAACGGCCACTGATCGGGGATGTTCGCGAGCGTGTTCGAGTCGATCTTGACCTCGAGGATGTTGGGATGCGGCCGCTGGTTGCCGCGGACCTGAAACCGCGTGTTCATCGTGTTGAGGTCGAGCGTCCTCAGCAGGTTCGTCGCGTACGCGGCGACGGCGAGTCCGGTGGCTCCGAGCGCCACCAGCGCCAGCATCAGCAGCTTGAGGTTCCGGTTACTGCCGAACAGCCGCGTCCTCTTCATCTCACGATCACCCTTCGCGGTCGGCCCCGTTTCGCCCCTGTCCGCCCTCGGCCGCGGGAGGCGGAAATACCCCGGTGAGTCTACGCGCTGGCCCGCGACGGGACAAGCGCACCTCCGGTGTAGGGTTGACGAGCAACGGGAGAGCGTTCTACCGTGCCAAGGGGACCGAGCGGTGAGATCAGGACGACGACCAAGGAACTGGGCGGTGGGCGGGGTATGTTTGCTGTGCGCACTGTCGGCATGCGCGAACGGCTCTGCGGCGCCGGCGCCGCCGTCCCCCACGTTCGCCAAGACGGTGGTACTGCAGCCGGTGAGCGGAACCGTGCTCGTCCGGACCCCGGGTGCGCCGTACTCCATGCATCTCACGGCCGCGTTGACCGTGCCGGTCGGCACGGTCGTCGACACGACCGCCGGCCGCGTGAGACTCACCTCCGCGAACCCCGCGCCGGCGAGCCTCCAGAGCGGTCAGTTCTTCGGAGGGACCTTCCAGGTGAGGCAGACCCGCTCCGGCGGCGGACTCGTGAGCCTCGTGCTTCGCGACACGGTCGCGCGGCAGTCGGGATGCAAGCCGCCGCCGGCACACGCGGCTGCGCTCAGCAAGCGACTCCTCGGTCTGCTCCGCGGGAGCGCAAAGGGCCACTTCCGCACCGTCGGGCGATTTTCCGCCGCGACCGTGCTCGGCACGAACTGGGGCGTTCGCGATCTTTGTGACGGGACCGTGACCGTGGTGCGCGAGGGCGTCGTCACGGTGCAAGATTTCGTCCACCACAAGACCGTGGTCGTGAGCGCCGGGCAGTCGTACCTCGCCAAGGCTCCCTGACCACCCCAAAGGCTTAGGCGAGTGTCGACGACCCCAATCACGATCGTGATCGCCGACGACCATGCGGTCGTGCGGCAGGGCCTGCGTCTACTGCTCGAGGCCGAGGATGACCTGGCGGTGGTCGGCGAGTCGAGCGACATCGGACAGACCAGCGCGCTGCTGCGCGAGAGCACGCCCACGGTCGTCCTGCTCGACCTGCACATGGGACGGGACCTCAGCCTGAGCGCGCTGTTCGAGCTGCGGTCGGCCTCGCCGTCGACGGCGATCGTGATCCTGACGATGGAGGACGATCCGGCGTTCGTCGCTCCCGCGTGGAACGCCGGCGCGGCCGGCTACGTGCTGAAAGAGGCGTCGCGAACCGATCTCGTGCGGGCGATCCGGACCGTCGCCAAGGGCGGTCGCTACCTCGATCCGGCGATCGGCGGCTGGGCGCTGACGAGCGCCGACGACGCGGCGCTGACCGAGCGCGAGCTCGAGGTTCTGCGTCTGGTCGCCCTCGGCCACACAAACAGCGAGATCGCCACCCGCATGTACATCAGCCCGCGCACCGTCGAGACGCATCGGGCGAACCTCCAGGCCAAGCTGGGGCTCACCGGACGACCCGAGCTCGTCCGCTACGCACTCGAGCACGGGGTGATTCACCGGTGAGCACGGCCGCGACGCGAGCCCGCCAGATCGAGCTCGAGGCGGCGCAGCGCCGGGTCGTCGAGCGCCTGCGGGCGACCGCGCCGCGGCCGGCCTCGACGCGCAAGCGCGCCGCGATCGTCGCCCTTGCCGGACTCTTGTTCGCGGTCGCGTTCGCGGCTCGGCTCGCGGTCGACGACCCCGACGCGCTGCTGGCCAACTTCTACATCGTCCCGATCGCGGTGCTCGCAATCGAGTTCGGCGCGCGAGCCGGCCTGATCGCGGCCGCGGTGGCGTTCGCGCTGGTCCCGGCGTGGAGCTTGATCAACTCGGTGCACGTCGACGCGCTCGGCTACGTGTCACGGGGGGCGGTCTTCTTCGTCACCGGAGTGGTCGTCGGAGGCTTCTCGGACCGGCTTCGCAAGGACATCGCCGAGCGCCAGGACGCCCAGCGCGATCTCGCCCTTTACGCCGACCAGCTCGAGGGCTCCAATCGGGACCTCGCACGCAGCGTCGGACGGCTCGAGGCGTTCGCCGAGATCGCCCGGGCGGTCGGAGGCGAGACCGACCTCGAGCGGATCCTGTCGCTGATCATCGCGCACGGCCGGGAGATCGTGTCGGCTCGCACGCTGGTCATCTATCTCCCCGAGGGAGACGAGCTCGCGGCCGTCAGCGGGAACACGCGCCGGTCGGAGTCACAGGCTCGGCTGCCGGTCGACGGCTCGCTGGCCGGCCAGGTCCTGCTGAGCGGGCAGCCGTATCGCGCCGCCGCGGACACCGAACGCTCCGAGCTCGAGCAGCTGTCCCACGGCGCGAGCGAGGCGATCCTCGTGCCGCTGGTCTTTCGAGGCGAGACGCTCGGCGTGCTTGCCGGGATCAACGGCGCCGGTGAGCGAACGTTCGAGGAGGAGGACGAGCAGCTGCTGATGTCGGTCGCCGCGAGCGCCGCGACCGCGGTGGCGACGGCGCGCTCGGTGGCCGCCGCTCGACTGCGGCTGAGCGTCGATGCCGCCGATCAGGCTCGGGCCCGGTGGGCGCGCGAGCTCCACGACGAAACGCTGCAGGGATTGACCGGAGTGAGGATGGTCCTGTCGGCGGGGCTGGCGCGAGACGACACGGCCGCCCTGCGCCGGGCCGCCGACGCGGCGGACGCGCATCTCGGCGAGGAGATGCGCAAGCTGCGAGACCTGATCGCCGAGCTCCGCCCGGCCGCGCTCGACGATCTCGGGCTCGGGCCTGCGATCGAGTCTCTGGCCAAGCGCCAGGCGGCGATCGGAGGGTTCGCGGTCGACGTCGCGGTCGAGCTCGAATCCGAGCGGCGCCTGGCTCCCGACACCGAGACCGCGATCTACCGGATCGTTCAGGAGGCCCTCAGTAATGCGGTCAAGCATGCCGGCGCCGGGCACGTGGGACTGCGCGTCAATCAGCTGCCCGATCGGGTGCAGCTCGCCGTCGATGACGACGGCCGAGGCTTTGACCCCGGGATGATTCGTGACGGCTTCGGGTTGACCGGGATGCGCGAGCGCGCGTTGCTCGCGGGCGGGCGCCTGTGGGTCAACTCGGCCGACGGCGGTCCGACGTCGGTGACCGCGGTGCTGCCGCTGCCGTATCGGTAGCCCGTCAGGCCGCCGGCGTGAACGCGCTCTGGCCGGCTCGGACGGTCACGGTGGTGTGGGTGGCGAGGTTCTCGACTGCGACGACCCCCCGGCTGACCCGCACCAATGTGCCATCGCAGAAGTCTTCGGTGAGCCACTTCGTGCCGAGCACCGTCGCCGCCGAGTAGCGGCCGACGGTCCGAAAGCGGCCCGACCCGCTGGCCCACAGGAGGCGCACGAGCTTGTGCGGCAGCTTTGCCTGCCGCCCTAAGTGAACGCTCGGCGCCTTGCACGCGCCGAACCCGCCGCGAGCAAGCTTGATCTGGGCGAGCGGGTTGCTCGCGGACTGCGTGACCCGGAAGGCACCGTCATAGAACTGCGCGTCCTGCACGCGGGCGGCGACGGCGCTCGCGTGACCTGCGCCCCTGACGGCGGGCGGCGGCGCCGCACGCAGGTCGACCCGCCCGTGCTTGGTGTCTATCAATGACCCGACCGGGATGTTCCGGTCCTGCGGGCCGAGCTTGAACGAGGGCGCCCCGGGGGGACTGATGATCACGGTCCCCGACACCAGCCCGATGTCGACCGAGTGCCCGAAGCGGGGAGGAGGAAGGCTCGCGTGCGCGGCTCCGGCGACGAGGATCGCGCTGAGCGCGGCCAAGCCGAGGATGGAGCGCGCCCTCACCAGGCGGATCTTAGGACGTGCGGCAAAGGCGCCGGCCCGAGGCGGATCGCCTCG
>Ga0335083_10003250_pt1 | contig 21118 bp, 32 predicted proteins | sample Lox_Sample_42_FD_206716 | JGI IMG/M metagenome (GOLD analysis project Ga0335083, IMG submission 206716) | Soil microbial communities from Loxahatchee National Wildlife Refuge, Florida, United States - Lox_Sample_4.2 | ecosystem: Environmental > Terrestrial > Soil > Wetlands | place: USA...
GCACCTTCCCGATCGCGTGGGCGAGCACGCCGCCGACGGTGCGCACCCCCGGTTGCGCCTGCTGGGCCGCGAACCCGCTGAAGTCGGTGCCGTCGTACGCGACGACGAGCCGGACTTGGGCCGGGCCGCCGTCGGGCGCGGCTGCATCGAAGAGCGTCACCACGACAGTCTGCCAAGCTGTCCGCGTGCAGTACCCGTTGAGTCCCGACAAGTGGCGGGACCAGTCGGCCTCGGGTCCGGAGTCGTTCCTCGGCGCGGCCCTGCAGTCGGGCTGGGATCCCGGTCCGGCGCCTGTCACGACGATCTTCACGTACGACCCCACACTCACGGACCACCTGCGCCGCCGCCCCGAGCGGTTCACGCCGGCGCCGAACCTCGCGGGCAACGGATCATGTTTTGCGACCGGGCCGGTCGACGCACCGATCTGGGTCTCCTGCACTGGCGTGGGCCCGTCGGCATGCACGATGGAGCTCGAGAACCTTCGCTTCCTCGGTTGCCGCCGCTTCCTCAGCATCGGCATTGCCGGCGCGCTCGATCCGACGCTGCGCGTCGGCGACACCGTGCTGCTCACGTCCGCGCTGCGAGACGACGGGTTGAGTCACCACTACCTTGAGCCGGCGCGCTACTCCACGCCCTCGGCCTCGCTCACCGGCGACCTCCGCCTCGCGCTCGCGGCCGGCGGCACGACCTTCGTCGAGGGCGCCACCTGGACCACGCCGACTGCGAACCGCTCCACCGCCCGGGAGATCGAGACCTACCGCGCTGAAGGTGTGCGTACTGTCGAGATGGAAGCCGCCGCCTTGTTCGCGGTCGGCGAGGCGCTCGGCGTCGAGGTCGCGAGCGCGGTGGTCGTGAGCGACGAGGTCACCCCGGAGGGCGTACGCCTCGACTACCTGACCGCGCTTCCGCGCCTTCTCGAGCTGCTGGAGGTGGTCCTGGCGATGGGACGACCGGATGGTGCCGGCTGATCCGCCTCAGACGAATTCGAGGCGCGCCATGGGCGCGTTGTCGCCCGAACGCGGTCCCAACTTCAGGATCCGCGTGTACCCGCCGTTCCGGTCGGCGTACCGCGGGCCGATCTCGTCGAACAACCGGTGCGCGGCGTCCTTGTCGTGGATGCGGGCGACGACCAGCCGCTGCCGGTGCACACCACCGTGCTTCGCCTTCGTGACGAGCTTCTCCACATAGGGGCGGAGTGCCTTGGCCTTCGCCTCGGTCGTCACGATCGCGCCCGCATCGGAGACGATGAGGTGCGACGCGAGGTTCGCGAGCATCAGCTTCTGATGAGCCGCGCTTCCGCCGAAACGCTTGCCCTTCTTCGGAGCCGGCATGGCGTCGTGTTACTCCTTCACCCGCAGTGACAAGCCACGCTCGTCGAGCTTCTGGATGACCTCTTCGAGCGACTTGGCGCCGAAGTTGGTGATCGCGAGCAGATCGTCCTCCGACTTCTGCACGAGCTGACCGATCGAGTCGACACGGGCGCGCTTCAGGCAGTTGCGCGGCCGCTCGGACAAGTCGAGCTCTTCGATCGGCAGGTCGAGATCGGGCGACGTCGAGGTCGGGGACGCGACTTCGCCGAGCTCGAGGCCCTTGGGCTGTTCGGAAAGCTCGGCCACGAGATCGACGAGCTTGCGCAGCGTGTCGCCTGCGGAGGCCAACGCGTCGCGCGGGGTGATCGACCCGTCCGTCTCGACCTCGAGCGTCAGTCGGTCGAAGTTGGTCGACTGCTCGACGCGGGTCGGATCGATGGCGAACGACACCCGCCGGACGGGCGAGAAGATCGCGTCGACCGGGATGACGCCGATGGTCGTCGTGCGCTTGTTGCGCTCCGCGGACAAGTAGCCGCGGCCCTGCTCGACCGTGAGATCCAGCGCGAGGCGACCCGAGGCGTTGACCGTCGCGAGGTACAGATCCGGGTTCAGGATCTCGACGTCGGAGGTCGTCTGGATGTCGGCCGCGCGCACTTCGGCCGGACCGCGCTTGTCGAGGCGCAAGGTGACCGGCTCGTCGGAGGTGCACTGCAGGACGAGGTCCTTGAGATTCAGGATCACGTCGGTGACGTCTTCCTTGACGCCCTTGATGACGTCGAACTCGTGGAGCGCGTCGTCGAAACGAACCTGCGTGACCGCGGCGCCGGGGATCGACGACAGCAACGTTCGCCGAAGGCTGTTGCCGAGCGTGTGGCCGAAGCCGGGCTCGAGTGGGGAGATCGTGAAGCTCTGCGTATTGCCCTCGGACTCGAGGGCCTCGATCTCGGGACGCTGAATGATGAGCATGGGGGAAGCCTCGCTTGCTTACTTCGAGTACAGCTCGACGATGAGCTGTTCGCGAACGGGAATGTCGATCTGCTCGCGGAGCGGGAGATCGCGCACGGTCGCCTTGAACTCGCCCGCGTTCGCGTCGAGCCACTGCGGCGCGATGCGGTCGAGCGTGTCGATGTTGTGCCGGATCACGATCATCTTGCGCGCCTTGTCGGACAGCGAGACGACGTCGTCCTTGCGGGCGACGAACGACGGGATGGTGACCCGCTTTCCGTTGACCAGCACGTGACCGTGGCGAACGAATTGACGCGCCTGGCTGCGGCTCGACGCGAAACCGGCGCGGAAGACGACGTTGTCGAGCCGAAGCTCGAGCAGGCGGAGCAGGTTCTCACCGGTGATACCGGGCTGCTTGTTCGCCTTGGCGTAGATCAACTGGAACTGCTTTTCGAGCAAGCCGTAGATGCGCCGGCACTTCTGCTTCTCGCGCAGCTGGAGCAGGTACTCGCTGTCGCGGACACGACCGCGGCCGTGCTGACCGGGCGGGTACGGACGGCGCTCGATCGGGCAGCGCATCGACTCACACTTCGTGCCCTTGAGGAACAGCTTCATGCGCTCGCGCCGGCACAACCGGCAGACCGCGCCCGTGTAGCGCGCCATTACACGGCTCCTTCGCGGCGCCGAAGGTGGGCACTGGTCGACTCCGGAATCCGCACCGCCATCAGACCCTCCGCCGCTTCGACTGGCGGCAACCGTTGTGCGGGATCGGCGTGACGTCTTTGATGCCGACCACCTCGATGCCCGTGTTCTGAATGGACCGGATCGCCGTCTCGCGTCCGGACCCCGGACCCTTCACCATCACGTCAACCCGCCGGACGCCGTGCTCCATGGCTCGACGCGCCGCGGCTTCGGCCGCGAGCTGCGCGGCGAACGGCGTGCTCTTGCGCGAGCCCTTAAAGCCAACGTTGCCCGAGCTCGCCCACGACAAGGTGTTGCCTTGCAGATCCGTGAACGTGATGATCGTGTTGTTGAACGACGACTTGATGTGCGCCATCCCGTACGCGACGTTCTTGCGTTCCTTGCGCTTCGGCCGGCGACCGCCGGCGACAGGTTTCGCCACTGCTTCTCAGGCTCCGATTCGCGTTGTGGGATTTCGTTGCGTGCTCGAGAACATCACGACTACTTCCGGGCTTTCTTCTTGCCGGCGACCGTCTTCTTCGGGCCCTTCCGGGTGCGGGCGTTCGTGCGCGTGCGCTGCCCGTGTACGGGGAGTCCCTTGCGATGCCGCAAACCCTCGTAGCAGCCGATCTCCATCTTGCGCTTGATGTCCTGGCTCACCTGGCGCCGCAGGTCACCTTCGACCTTCAGGTTCTGGTCGATGTACGTGCGCAGGCGGGCGACCTCCTCGTCGGTGAGGTCGCGGACCCGGGTGTCGCGGGACATGCTCGTCGCGTCGCACACCTGCTGCGCGGTGTTGCGGCCGATCCCGTAGATGTAGGTCAGCGAGACTTCGAGTCGCTTCTCGCGTGGAATGTCGACGCCTGCAATACGTGCCATGACGCGTCCTTCCTAACCCTGCCGCTGCTTGTGGCGGGGGTCGTCGCAGATGATCCGCACCGAGCCATGCCGGCGGATCACCTTGCACTTGTCGCACATCTTCTTGACCGACGGCCTGACCTTCATGTTCCTCTGTCGCCTTCGTTCCCGGTTACTGCTCGACTACTTGTATCGATACGTGATGCGACCGCGGGTGAGGTCGTACGGCGTGAGCTCGACCTGCACCCGGTCGCCCGGCGCGATGCGGATGTAGTGCATGCGCATCTTCCCTGAAATGTGTGCGAGCACCTTGTGCCCGTTCTCCAGTTCGACACGGAACATTGCGTTCGGCAACGGCTCGACCACGGTGCCTTCGACCAGAATCGTGTCGTCCTTGGGCTTGGCCAGAGAGCATCACCTTCAGGCTGGAAGCGCGCCAGCGAACATCGATTCTCGATCAAACCTTGGGGCTACCTTGGGCGCGCCGAACGGGCAAGGAGCCGACCGACAAGAATACCTGATCATGGCCGCGGGCGCCAAGCCGCTCGCCCCGGTCAGAGCAGGGTCAGGACCTCCGGGCCGCTCTCGGTGAGGGCGACCGTGTGCTCGAAATGCGCGGCGCGGGACCCGTCGGCGGTTACCACCGTCCAGCCGTCGTCGAGCATGCGATTCGCGGGCCGGCCAGCGGTGACCATCGGCTCGATCGCCAGAACCATCCCGGCCCGCAGCTTCATTCCCCGGCCGGCCGGCCCGTAGTTCGGAACGTCCGGCTCCTCGTGCATCGCCGTGCCGATGCCGTGACCGACGTACTCGCGTACGACGCCGAACCCGGCCCGCTGTACCTCCCCTTCCGCGGCGGCGCCGATGTCGCCGAGACGGTTGCCGGCGAGCGCAGCGGCGATCGCCGATTCGAGCGCGGCGCGCGTCACGTCCATCAAGCGCCGCGACTCGGCGTCGACCTCACCGACCGGAACCGTGACCGCGGCATCGGCGTGCCAGCCCTCGACGATGGCGCCACAGTCGATCGAGACGATGTCGCCTTCTTCGAGCACCCGCGCCCCGGGGATGCCGTGCACGATCACCTCGTTCGGCGAGATGCAGGCCACGGCAGGAAAGCCGTGGTAGCCGAGGAAGTTCGAGCGGGCCTGCCGGCGGTCGAGCACCTCGCGGGCCGCCCGGTCGAGGTCGGCCGTCTTGGCACCGGGCCGGGCGGCACGGGTGCACGCTTCGTGCATCTCCGCGACCACTGTCCCCGCCCGTCGCATCACTGCGATCTGGGCCTCGGTCTTGCGCAGGACCACCTGTCGGACCCGTTACGGAAGTTGCTCGTCGCAGACTTTGACAAGCCGCTCGAACACGTCGTCACCGTCGCCGACACCGTCGACGACCGTCAGCACCGCGAGCGCGCGGTAGTACTCGACGATCGGAACCGTCTCCTTCTCGTACAGCGCGAGGCGCCGGTCGACGGCTTCTTCGGTGTCGTCGTCGCGTTGGCGAACGACGGCGCCACACGTGTCGCAGATCCAAGCTCGAGCCGGCGGGAGATTGACGTGGTACGTCCGCTGGCAGCTCTCGCAAACGCGACGACCGGCGATGCGGTCGAAGACGATCTCACGCGGCACGTCCAGATCGATGACGAGATGAAGCGGCTTCCCGGCCAGCACCCGATCGAGCTCGCGCGCCTGGTGCAGCGTACGGGGGAAGCCGTCGAGGACGAAGCCGCCGGACAGCGGCCCGCCGGGGACGACGCACTCCTCGATCACGCCGACGACGATCTCGTCCGGCACCAGCTCGCCGGCGTCCATGAAGCGCTTGGCTTCGAGACCGAACGCGGTCCCCTGCGCGGCCTGGGTACGGAACATGTCGCCGGTGGAGACGTGAATTACGCCGAAGTGCTCAGCCAGACGGGTCGACTGCGTGCCCTTCCCGGCACCTTGCCGCCCGAGCAACACGAGTCGGGGCTCAGCGGAGCTCATGTTGCTAGGAGAGGAAGCCCTCGTAGTTGCGCATCATCAGCTGGCTGTCGAGCTGCTTCATCGTCTCGAGCATGACACCGACCGCGATCAGGATGGTCACACCGCCGAACGGATCCTGGATGTTCCAGGCCTTGAGCACGAGGAACGGCAGCATCGCGATGGCGGTCAGGTACAGGGCGCCGGGCAACGTGATTCGATTGAGCACCTTGGCGAGATAGCGCTCGGTGGGAGGCCCCGGACGAATACCGGGGATGAACCCGCCTTGTTTGCGGATGATGTCGGCCTGCTGCTGGGGATTGAACGCGATCGCGGTATAGAAGTACGAGAAGAACATGATCAGCGCGCCGAACGCCAGGATGTAGAACCAGCTCGTCGTGGCGGTACCGACCAGGTGATCGTTCACCCACTTGCGCGGTCCGGCGCCGAGCACGGTCGCGAGCAGTGCGGGGAACGACAACAGTGACGTCGCGAAGATCACCGGGATCACACCCGACTGGTTGACCTTCAGCGGGATATAGGTGCTCTGGCCGCCGTACATGCGGCGGCCGACGACACGTTTGGCGAACTGCACGGGTATTCGCCGTTGGCCGGACTCGATCAGCACGATCGCGAACACGAGCCCGATCGCGATCGCCAGCATCGCGACGAACTCGATCTTCGACTGCTTCAGGACGAGCGAGCCTTCGTACGGGAGCCGTGAGACGACCGAAGTGAAGATCAGGATCGACATGCCGTTGCCGATCCCGCGCTGCGTGACGAGCTCGCTCAGCCACATGACGAGGGCGCAACCGGTGGTCCAGGTGAGGACGATCAGGCCCGCCCGCCATGGCGTGAAGTGCGGGATGAGCACGGTGCCGACCGGCAGCTGGATTCCCGACTGACCGAGCAGGCCGCCGTTGCCGCTCTTCAAGACGAAGACGAACGCCGTTGACTGCATGAGCGCGAGCGCGACGGTGAGGTAACGCGTCCACTGCGTGATCTTCTTCTGTCCGGTCTGGCCCTCGTTCTGCCACTCCTCGAGCTTCGGGATCACGACGCCGAGCAGCTGCATGATGATCGATGCCGTGATGTACGGCATGATCCCGAGGAAGAAGATCGAGACCGCGGTGAGCGCGCCGCCCGAGAACAGGTTGAAGAGGCCGAGCACGCCGCCGGCTCCCTTCGACTGCGATTGCAGCGCCTGAACTGCCTTGAAGTCGACGTACGGCACCGGGATGTGCGAGCCCATCCGGAAGATGAAGATGATGAAGAGGGTGAACAAGATCTTGTTCCGCAGGTCGGCGACCCGGAACATGTTCTGGAGGCGCGAAAGCCCTGACATCACCGAGACCTCATCGGGTCGACGACCTCTTCAACACCGGACGAGGCAGTGTAGCTAGCGGTTCGTGAGGGCGTTTCCGCGCGCCGGCGGACGGCCGGTCGGCCACGGCAGCGGGAGCACCTCGACGGAGCCGCCCGCTCCCTCGATGGCCCGGACGGCGGCGGCCGAGAACGCATGGGCGCGCACGGTGAGCGACTTGGTGAGGTCGCCTCGAGCCAGGATCTTGACCAGACCACGCTTCGCGACGAGCCCACTCGCGCGCAGCGTGTCCGGCGTGACCTCGGCGCCCGCGTCGAAGCCGTCGAGCGTCGACAGATTGACGACGTGGTACTCGACGCGGAACGGGTTGTTGAAGCCCTTGGCCTTCGGGGTCCGGCGGTGCAGGGGCGTCTGGCCGCCCTCGAAGCGAGCCGGCAGGTTGTTGCGCGCGCCCTGACCCTTGCTGCCGCGACCCGCGGTCTTGCCGCCCTTGCCACCGATCCCGCGTGCGACGCGCCGCTTCGGGCGGCGCGAGCCGGGCGCCGGCTTCAAATCGTGGATCTTCACGGGAGTTCCTCCACCCGGACGAGGTGCGGCACACGGGCAAGCATGCCGCGCACTTCAGGCCGGTCGGGCAACGTGTTGGTGGAGCCGATCCGGCTGAGACCGAGCGCGCGCAACGTGCCGCGCTGCTTGGGCTTGATGCCTATCTGTGAACGCACGAGCGTCACTTTGATCCCGGAGGTTCGGTTACCGGTCATGCGACCTCCGTCACCTCGTGCTTGCCGCGCTGACGCTCGCGATACGCGGCGAGCATCCCCTTGGTCGAGACTTCCTCGGATGAAAGGCCACGGAGCTTCGCGACGTCGTCGGGCCGGCGCAGAGCCTGCAAGCCCTGCATCGTCGCGCGCGCAACGTTGATCGCGTTCGAGGACCCGAGCGACTTCGCGAGCACGTCCTGGATGCCGGCGGCTTCGAGGATGGCGCGGGCTGCGCCGCCGGCGATCACTCCGGTACCGGGCGCCGCCGGCTTCATCAGCACCCGGGCCGCGTCGTGCTCGCCGAGCACGATGTGCGTGATGGTCGAACCGGCCAGCGGGACCGCGAAGAAGTTCTTGCGCGCCTCTTCCATCCCCTTCTGAATCGCGGCCGGAACCTCCTTCGCCTTGCCGTAGCCGAGTCCGACGTTGCCGTTGCCGTCGCCGACGACGACCAGCGCGGTGAACGAGAACCGGCGACCGCCTTTCACGACCTTCGCGACGCGGTTGATCGAAATCACTCGCTCGTCGTATTGCCCTTCAGCCATGAGAACCCATTTCCCTTAGAGAGTCAGTCCGGATTCGCGGGCGCCGTCGGCGACCGCCGCGACCCGACCGTGGTACTTGAAACCGCCGCGGTCGAACACGACGGTGGTGATCCCGGCCGCTTGCGCCCGTTCGCCGACGAGCCGGCCGACCTGTTTCGCGGCGTCCACGGTGGCGGTCGTGCCGCCGCGCAGATCGCTTTCCATCGTGGACGCGCTGACCAACGTACGGCCCGTGTGGTCGTCGATCGCCTGCACATACGTGTGCTTGCTCGAGCGGAACACCGCGAGGCGCGGCCGCTCCGCCGTTCCGACGACCTTCTTGCGCACCCGCCGGTGACGGCGGTCGCGATGCTCGGATTTGGTGAGGCTCATGCGGGAACCCTCTGCTACTTCGCGGACTTGCCGGCTTTGCGGCGGACCTGCTCGCCGGCATAACGGATGCCCTTGCCCTTGTACGGCTCGGGCTTGCGGATCTTGCGGATGTCGGCCGCGACCTGACCGACGAGTTGCTTGTCGTGACCGCGTACGACGATGCGCGTCGGCTGCGGCACCTCGAAGGTCACGCCGTCGGGCGCGTCGACCCGCACGGGATGGGAGTAACCCACCGCGAGCTCGATCGCGTTCGTGCCCTGCGCCTGCGCGCGGTAGCCGACCCCGACGATCTCGAGCTCCTTCGCGAAGCCGTCCGACACGCCGACGACCATGTTGGCGATCAGCGTGCGCTGGAGCCCGTGCAGAGACCGGTTCGAGCGCGAATCGTCCGCGCGCGTGACGCTGAGAGAGTCGCCGTCGCGCGCGACGGTGACGTCACCCACGAGCTGGTGCTCGAGCTGACCCTTCGGGCCCTTCACTCGCACCGCGGACCCGTCGATCGTCACCTCGACGCCGCTCGGTACGTTGATCGGCTGCTTACCGATACGCGACATGACGCTGCTCCGCTACCAGACCTGGCACAGGACCTCGCCGCCGACCCGACGCTCGCGCGCCTCGCGGTCGGTCAGGAGACCCTGATTGGTGGACAAGATCGCGATCCCCATGCCACCCAGGACGCGCGGCACTCCGTCGGCCTTGGAATAGACACGCAGACCGGGCCGCGACACGCGCTTCAAGCCCGAGATCGTGCGCCGGCGATCGCTCGAGTACTTCATCTTGATCGTGAGTTGCTTGCCGGGCCTCTTCGGGTCGGCGACAACTTCGAAGCCGGTGATGTAGCCCTCGCGCTCGAGGATCCCGGCAACGGCTTCCTTCAGCTTCGACGAGGGCATCGCGACATCGTCGTGAAACGCGACGTTCGCGTTCCGGATGCGCGTGAGCATGTCGGCGATCGGGTCGGTCATCGTCACTGCGCGTCCCCCCCCGTCACCACGAGCTCTTCGTCATGCCCGGGATCTCCCCGGCGTGCGCCATCTGCCTCAGGCAGAGCCGGCAGAGACCGAAGTCGCGGTACACGGAGCGGGCGCGGCCGCACCGGCGGCAGCGCGTGTACGCGCGCACCTTGAACTTCGGCTTGCGCTGCTGCTTGTTGACGAGTGCCTTCTTGGCCATCGATTCACCCCTGCCCGTCGCGGCGGAACGGGAAGCCGAGCACCTTCAGGAGCGCCAGCCCCTGCTCGTCGGTTTCCGCTGTGGTCACGATCGTTACGTTCATGCCGCGAACGCTGTCGATCTTGTCGTAGTCGATCTCCGGGAACACGAGCTGCTCGTTGAGGCCGAACGTGTAGTTGCCGTGACCGTCGAACTGCTTCGGTGGCATACCGCGAAAGTCGCGGATGCGCGGGATCGCCAGGCTCACCAGCCGGTCGTAGAACTCCCACATCCGGTCGCCCCGCAACGTCACCTTGGCGCCGATCTCGTTGCCCTCGCGCAGCTTGAAGCTCGCGATCGACTTCTTCGCCTTTGTGACGAGGGGCTTCTGGCCGGTGATGGTCGTGAGGTCGGTGACGGCGCCGTCGAGTAACGAGCGCTGCTGCGTCGCTTTGCCCACGCCCATGTTCACGACGATCTTGACGGGCCGCGGTACCTGCATGATGTTCGTCAGGCCGAGCTCGCGCTGCAGCTGCCCCTTCAACTCGCTCTCGAATCGCTGCTTCAGGCGGGGGGCCGTGGCGGTCGCGGCAGCCATCAGATGTCGCCTCCGCACTTGCGGCACGTCCGATGCTTTTCGCCCGTCTCGTCGAACCGGTACCCCGCGCGGGTCGCCCCGCACTCGCGGCACCACAGCGCGACGTTCGAGGCGTGAATCGGCATCTCCTTGTCGATGATGCCGCCCTGCATGACCTGACCCCGCGGCTTGGTGTGCCGCTTGACGAGATTCACGCCGTCGACAATGACCTTGTCGCTGTCCTTGAGGACACGCGTGATCGTGCCGCGGCGGCCGATGTCCTTACCGGCGAGCACGACGACGTCGTCACCTTTTTTGACCTTCATGATTCGTCCTTGGACATGGTCACAACACCTCCGGCGCGAGCGACACGATCCGCATGAAGCGGCGATCGCGCAGCTCGCGCCCGACCGGACCGAAGATGCGCGTGCCTCTCGGCTGCATCTGGTCGTTGATCAACACCGCGGCGTTCTCGTCGAATCGGATGTAACTCCCGTCGGGGCGCCGCTTCTCCTTCTTGGTGCGCACGACGACGCACTTCACGACGTCGCCCTTCTTCACCGACGCCCCGGGGACGGCGTCCTTCACGGTGGCGACGAACACGTCCCCGATGCTCGCGTACCGCCGGCGTGTGCCGCCGAGCACCTTGATGCAGAGCACCTCGCGCGCCCCTGAGTTGTCCGCCACCTTGAGGCGAGATTCCTGTTGGATCATGACGCACGACCGCGGTGAGAATTGAGCGAGCAAATCTTCATCGCGCCCGCTCCAGGACTTCCACGACGCGCCAGCGCTTCTGCTTCGAGAGGCGCCGCGTCTCCGCGACGCGCACACGGTCGCCCTCGCGGACGTCGTTCGCCTCGTCGTGGGCGTACAGGCGCTTCGTTCGCTGCATCGTCTTCTGGTAGCGGCTGTGCCGAACCCGGTCGACCACGGCGACCACGACGGTCTTGTCCATCTTCACGGAAACCGCGATCCCCTCGCGCACCTTGCGGGCGTTGGACCGCTTCTCGTGCGTTTCGTCGGCCATTACGCCCCTCGCTCCGCCTCGTGCGCCGCGATCTCGCGCTCGCGCATCAGTGTCTGCAGTCGCGCGATCTCGCGCTTGTAGCCCGCGATCTCGGTCGTGCGGTCGAGCTGACCGGTCGCCAGATCGAGACGGCGCTTCCACAGCTCTTGCTTGGCCTCCGACAGCCGGTCGACGAGTGTCTCGTCGGTCAGCTCGCGGAGCTCTTTCGCCTTGGTCATCGCCTATCCCTCCTCCTCGCGCACGATGAAGCGGGCGCGGAGTGGAAGCTTGTGGATCGCGAGCCGCATCGCCTCGCGCGCGACCGGCTCGGGAACACCGGAGAGCTCGAAGAGCACGCGGCCCGGCTTCACGACCGCGACCCACTTCTCGGGATTTCCCTTGCCCGAGCCCATGCGCGTCTCCGCGGGCTTCTGCGTGATCGGCTTGTCGGGAAAGACGTTGATCCAAACCTTGCCGCCGCGCTTGATGTGACGGGTCATCGCGATACGGGCGGCCTCGATCTGGCGGTTGGTCAGCCAGCCCGGCTCCAGCGCCTGGATCCCGAACTCTCCGAACGCGAGACGCGTGCCACCCTTCGCCATGCCGGTGAGGCGGCCTCGTTGCACCTTGCGGTGGCGGACTTTGCGGGGCATCAACATACTGACGACCTACTCCTCGCCGCCGCGGAAGTGCGGGGTCTCGTGGTGCTCGCGGGTCCGCCGCTCGATCTCTTCTTCCTCGGCGAGGAGTCGCTCGAGCTCCGGGTCGGCCTCGCCGAGCAACGGCTTCGCGGGCAGCTCCTCGCCGGCCTCGCCGACCTCGGTGCTTCCCTCCGCGCTGACGATCGCCTCGCCGTCCTCGGCCTTGCGGCGCCGGCCGCCGCCCGCACTGATGACGCGCCGGGCACCCGGCTGACCGGCGGTCTCACCGACTGCCATCGCGGCCTCGCGCGCGATCTTGTCCTCGACAGCACTCTTGTACGGCAGGATGTCGCCCTTGTAGATCCAGACCTTCACGCCGATCCGGCCGAACGTCGTGCGCGCCTCGGCCAAGCCGTAGTCGACGTCGGCCCGCAGCGTGTGCAGCGGCACCCGGCCTTCGCGGTACCACTCCTTGCGGCTCATCTCGGCGCCGCCCAAGCGGCCGCTGCACTGCACCCGGACGCCCAGCGCACCCGCCTTCATCGCGGTCTGCACCGCGCGCTTCATCGCGCGGCGGAAGGAGACGCGACCGGTCAGCTGGTCGGCGACGCCCTGGGCGAGCAGCATCGCGTCGATCTCGGGCTGTTTGATCTCCTGGATGTTGAACTGGATCTTCGGATTGCCGCTGATCTTGCGCAGCCCTTCGCGCAAACGCTCGGCCTCGGCGCCGCGGCGGCCGATCACGATGCCGGGGCGCGCGGTGTACACGTCGATGCGCAGCCGGTCGCCGGTCCGTTCGATCTCGACTCGACTCACCGCGGCCCGCTCGAGTTGGCGCCGGAGGTAGTCGCGGATCTTCCAGTCCTCGATCAGCGATTCGCGGTATTCCTTCTTGGCGGCGATCCAGCGTGACTTCCACTCGGTGGTGATACCGAGGCGGAACCCGTACGGGTTGACCTTTTGACCCATGACTAGTCCTCTTCGCCTTTGTCGGCTTCGGGCTCCGCGTCAGGCGGGGCCTCGGCCTGTACCGCGTCGTTCGTGTCCGCGGCTTCCGGGGCCGCCGCGTCGGGCGAGTCGGCCGCGGCCGGCTCCATGGACGCACCTTCGTCGAGCGCCTCGTCACCGGCGGGCGCGCCATCTTCGAGTGTGTCGTCGGCGAGAGTGTCGGTGTCGTCGGTCGACTCCGCCTCGGCGGCCCGCGACCGGCGAACGCGCTCGGCGCGCCGGCGCTGGCTCACGGCCGCGCCGCGCCCGGAGGCCTCCTCGCGGCTCCGGCGTACCGCGAGCTCCTCCACCGCAAAGCGCTCGAGCACGATCGTCACGTGCGACGTGCGCTTACGGATCCGGAAGTACCGGCCGCGCGCGCGCGGCTGTCCGTGCTTGCGCGTCGGGCCCTCATCGGCCCACGCGAGCGACACGAACAGCTCGTCGGCCGGCAATGCGTTGTTGTGCTCCGCGTTCGCGATCGCGGAGGTGAGCAACTTGAGGACGTCGTCGGCCGCGTCCTTCTCGCAGAGCTGCAAAGCGCGCTCCGCGTCTCCGACCGGGAGCCCGCGGATGAGCGTGAGCACCTGACGGATCTTGTACGGCGAGGTGTGCAGATAACGCACCGACGCACGGACTGTGGGGTTGGTCGTCGAGGTCGCCATCAGCGCCGGCTCGATCGTTCCTGGCCCGCGTGGTAACGGAACACGCGCGTCGGCGCGAACTCGCCGAGCTTGTGGCCGACCATGGCCTCGGTGACGTACACGGGGACGTGCTTGCGACCGTCGTGAACGGCGAGTGTGTGCCCGACCATGTCGGGCGTGACGGTGCTGCGGCGAGACCACGTCTTGATGACGCGGCGATCGCCGGCCGCGTTCATCGCGTCCACCTTCTCGCGCAGGTGGTCGTCGATGAACGGACCCTTCTTCAAGCTCCTCGGCATCTACATGGCTCCTTCGGTGCGCCCCTGGCTCCGCTGCATCCGCACGGCCGCCTACCTCCGTGCGCCGCGCGTACGACGCCGGCGGACGATGAGCTTGTCGCTCGACTTGCCCTTCTTACGGGTGCGGCCTTCGGGCTTGCCCCACGGCGACACCGGGTGCCGACCGCCCGAGCTCTTGCCCTCACCACCGCCGAGCGGGTGGTCGACCGGGTTCATCGCGACGCCGCGGGTGTGCGGCCGCTTTCCCTTCCACCGGTTACGGCCGGCCTTGCCGACCGAGATCAGCCCCGCCTCGCTGTTGCCGACCGAACCGACGGTCGCCCGGCAGTCGATCGGGACGCGCCGCATCTCGGTCGACGGCAACCGCAGCGTGGCGAACTGGCCCTCCTTGGCGATCAGCTGGATCGCGGCGCCCGCGCCCCGACCCATCTTGGCGCCGCCGCCCGGCTTCAACTCGACGGCATGGACCGTGGTGCCGACCGGGATGTAACGCAGCGGCAACGCGTTGCCGACGCGGATCTCGCTGCCCTGGCCGCTCTGCACCATCGCGCCAACCTCGAGGCCCTGCGCGGCGATGATGTAACGCTTCTCGCCGTCGAGGTAGTGGAGCAGCGCCAGGCGCGCGTTGCGGTTCGGGTCGTATTCGATCGCGGCGACCTTGGCGGGCACGCCGTCCTTGTTCCGGCGGAAGTCGATCACGCGGTACCGCTGCTTGTGCCCGCCGCCGCGGTGGCGCGAAGTCATACGGCCGTAGGAGTTGCGACCGCCGGTCTTCGGCTTCGGCTTCGTGAGCGACTTCTCGGGCGTGGTCTTGGTGACCTCGGCGAAGTCGGACGACGTCTGGAAGCGTCGGCCCGCGCTCGTCGGCTTGCGTTTGCGGATCGGCACCTACTCTCCCCCCCGCTCCGTCGCACTCGGAGCCTGCGGCGTGCGGTGCTCTGCGCGCTTCCCACCCATGTCAGCTCCCGAAGATGTCGATGCGGTCCTCGCCGGCGGCGAGGGTGACGATGGCCCGCTTCTGGCGTGCCGGAGCGTTGTACCCGCCGGTACGGCGGTTGCGCGAGCGCTTCGCCTTGCGGTTGATCGTGTGAACCTTCTCGACCCGGCGCGCGAACAGCTGCTCGACCGCGTTGCGGATCTCGATCTTGTTGGCACCGGGCGCGACCACGAACGTGTACACGTTGAGGTCGTAGGCGGCGTAGGACTTCTCGGACACGACCGGCCTGATGATGATGTCGCGGGGGTCCTTATGCATCTTCGTCACCGCCGTCGTCGGTCACGTTGTCGGTCGCGCCGTCGGAGAGACGCGCGACCACCGTTGCGAGCGACGCCTCCGAGAACACGAGCCAGTCGTTCAGGAGCACGTCGTAGGTATTGAGCTCTTCGGGTAGGACGATCTGGACCCGTTCGCCCAGGTTGCGCAGCGACTTCCACACCGCTTCGTCGGAACGGAACAGCACGAGGAGCACACGCGCATCCCTCCCGGTCGGCTTGCGCTCCACGTCGCCTTCGGCAGGCTCCGCCGCCGCGCTCGCGCGCTCCGCCTTCGTGCGCAGCCCGATCGCCTCGAGCAGGCGCACCGCGTCCTTCGTCTTCGGCGCCTCGATCGCCCAATCGTCGACGACGAGGATCTTCGATTCTGCCGCCCGGTCGGAGAGCGCGGAACGCAACGCGAGCCGCACCATCTTCTTCGGGGTGCGTTGCGAGTAGTCGCGGGGCTTGGGCCCGTGGGCCACGCCGCCGCCGCGCCACTGCGGCGCGCGAATCGAACCCTGGCGGGCACGGCCGGTGCCCTTCTGCCGCCACGGCTTGGCGCCACCGCCGCGCACCTCGGCACGGGTCTTGGTGCTGTGCGTGCCCGCGCGCCGGGCCGCGAGCTGGGCGGTCACAACCTGGTGCATCACGGCGACGTTCGGCTCGATGCCGAAGATCTCGTCGGGGAGTTCGACCGTTCCCGCATCCGCGCCGGTCGCGGTCTTCATGGTGATTGCCGCCATGGTCAGGCCCCCACTCCGGACTTCACCGCGTTGCGGACGAACACGATGCCGCCCGACGGCCCCGGTACGGCGCCGCGCAGGAGGAGCAGGTTGCGCTCCGCGTCGCCCTCGACGACTTGCAGGTTCAGCGTCGTCGTGCGGACGTTGCCGAACTGCCCGGCCATCCGCATGCCCTTGAACACGCGCGCCGGTGTGGCGCACGCGCCGATCGAGCCCGGGGAACGGTGCTTTTTGTGATTGCCGTGCGACGCGCCCTGGCCCTGGAAGTTGTGGCGCTTCATTGCACCGGAGAACCCGTGACCCTTGCTGACGCCGGTCACGTCGACACGCTCGCCCGCGGCGAACACGTCGGCCTTGAGCACTTGACCGAGCTCGAATCCGGACAGATCGACGACGCGCAGCTCGGCGAGATACTTCGTCGGATCGGCGGCGGCGGCCTTCAAATGGCCGAGTTCGGGCTTGGAGAGCCGTTGCGCCTTCGTCTCGCCGAACGCGAGCTGCACGGCGGCGTAGCCGTCGCGCTCGGGGGTCTTGATCTGAACCACACGGCAGGGCCCGGCCTCGATGACGGTGACCGGGACGATCCGGTTCCCCTCGTCGAAGACCTGGGTCATGCCGAGCTTGCGGCCCAGGATCCCTTTGTTCGCCATCATCGACTCCGGTGGACTCTCACTCACAGGGCGAAGCATCCGCGCCCACGCGAACGCTCCGCTCGGAATGCCCGGGCGGAGCGTGATCTCGGTTGTGCCGCGCGGTTCCGCCGGAACGGTGGCCTACGCGGGCCTCGGTTGAAGTCGCGGCGCACCCGAGGCCGGGGGGGCGACGCGGCGGGACGCGATATACGGCCCGAAGAGCCCGATGATGCTAGCGCGGCGCCATCGGGGAACGCCACCTCGGCGGCGGGGGCTCGGAGCGAGTCCTCTGCGGCCGACCGGCCCCGAAGAGCGAGCGTACCGCCCGCCCCGCCGGTCTCCCGGAGATATCGGAACTCATTGCGCGACCGCGGGCAGGCGGGCGACGTCCCACCACACATCCACTCCGCCGACTTCTTCGGGGGCCGTACCGAGGAGGCTCGTGAACAGCGCGACCATCGGCCCGCGCTGCGACAAGGGGCCGACGATCACCGTCTCGACGTGGTCGGATCGCAACTCCCCGATGAGCTCGCGGCGCAAGAGCACGCTGAGGGGCGGCGCCGGCGTGCCGTCCTGCACCGACTGCATGAGCGTCGACAGCGTCGTCGGTACCGGCAAGAACGAGTAGCGCCCGGAATTGTCCGGCCCGAGGGCATAACCCTCGGGCGTGCGGTACCGCATCCCGGCCACCGCCTGCCACAACATCGGCTCCGAGGTGCTCGTGTCCCGTGCGAACGGCGCGACCAGCGCGACGCTCCCGGCGGGTATCCGGCGAACGTCGGCGGACTCGAAGAACGCGGGCACGGTCGCATGCGTCGCCGGGAACGGCACTCGCGGGAACAAGAACGCCAGCGCCAACACCACGAGTCCGATCGAGAGCGGCGCCATCCAGGAGTCGGGCACACGCCGCCGCGGCGCCCCGGCTCCCGGCTCCGGCTCGGAGCCGTCCGGCCCGCGGGTGCGGCGGATCCCGTCGAGGAACACAGCACAGAGCAACCCGGCGCAGAGATAGAAGTAAAGCATCAGGCGACTGACCAGCATGTTCGCGAGCAAGGGGACCGACGCGACCAACGATTCGGGCATGCGAAGCGAGGTCACGTGTCCTTCGATATGGAGGTGGGGTCCGAGCGAGAGGACGACCATCGCGAGTGCCACGATCGTGATGACTCGAACGACGACTCGGGACCATCTCGTGATCGCAGCGACGGTCAAGAGGACGATCATCGGCACACCGACGTAGGTGTTCGTGTCCGCGATGCAACAGCTGTCGGTGAAGTGGCTCGTGACGTGCACGCTCCACGAAGTCCGGAGTTGCTGGAGGGTGGTCGGGAGAACGAATCCGTAGAGGTCGCTGACGTAGGTGTCGGGGCCCCACACCGTTCCGTGTGGACGCCGAGACGAGAACAACGCCAGCCCGACGGGCACCGCCGCCAGCACGGCGAAGACACCGAGCGCCGTTGCGAACGCCCTCGCCGCGTACGGCAGGTGCGATCGCACCTGGCGCGGGCAGACGATCACGAGCGACGCGACGCCGACGACCGCGGCGAGCGCCTCGGTGGCGAGCATCTCCTGGCCGATCAGGAGTTGTGCAGCAGCGAGCGCGCCGAGTGCGCCGCCGACGACCACGACCCCATGACGCTGTCGCACGAGGATCTCGTCGAGCAGCAAGAGCACGAGCGGGGGCGTGAACGCGAGACTCAGGTTGAGATGCCCGCCGTGCGCGTGAGCGATGGCATACGGCGAGAATCCGTAGAGCAGTCCCCCGGTGACGGCGGCGAGGTGGCTCGCGACGTACCGGCGATAACAGAGGTACGCGCACCAGGCCGACAGCGCCACCGCAGCAGTCGCCGCGACGTTGAACGCGACCACCGGCCCGAGCAGCAGCGTGATCGGCGCGAGCAGGAAAGCAGGCAGAGGAACCGACGTGTCCCAGAGCAGGTTCACGCCGTGCAGGGAATCGATGTGATGCGTGAAGAAGGGGTTCATCCCGTGGGTCAGCGCGTACGGGAGCCAACGCAGCGACCACATGAACATCGGCGGGTCCCCGGGGTCGCCGACCCACGACGTCCGGGGCGAAGCCCACGCGCGCGAGAAGAGCAGCACGGCGAGCGCCGCATATACCAAGAACGCGATGAGCCTCGGTCGCTGCCGAACTCGCAAGGCTCGCCCGCCCATCGCGTCAACGTAACCCGTGCCGGCGGCCACTGATCAGTCCGCGGCCGAGCGATGCCGCACGTGCAACCGGGGCACCGCGTTCGGTCGGCTCGAGGGAGTTCGTCGGCCTCGGTGGCTTATGCACCCGTTTGAGAACACATGTGCCCGCGCGAGCCCGGTGGTGCTCGCCGCGCGCAAGATTATCGGTAGGCGCACGGTTAATCTCGTGGCGCATCAAGGGGCTGGCGCGTGACGAATCCGATCAACGGGGAATCACCGGTCGAACCGGGAGGAGTCGCCGTCGACAGCTCTGAGGCGACGACTTCCGGGACGCGCGACGACGTCGTCGACGCGCCACTCGACGATTCGACCGACGAGTCGCCCGAGAGACCCGCCGACTCCCCGCCCGCCGAAGCCGACGGTGACGACGCGTTATTCGACCGGGCCGAACGATTCCTGCGCGGGCCCGACACGCTGCCTCTCGGCATCATCATTCTCATCGCAGCCTGGTGGGCATGGAAATTCTCGTCGCTCGTGATCCTGCGCCACAACCGGTACGGAAGCTTCGACTTCGACTCCGGGATCTTCGACCAGGCCGCATGGCTGGCCGCGCACGGCTCGCAATTCGACACCGTGCGCGGGCTGCCGCTCTACGGACATCATGCGACGTTCGGCTTCTACCTGTTCGCGCCGGCTTACTGGCTCGGGTTCGACGGACCGACGGTAATGAACGTCGCCCAGGTTCTCTTCCTCGCCGCGGTACCGCTCGTCGTGTACTGGCTGGCACGCCGCATCGGGCTACAGCCTTGGATTGCGTGCGCGGCCGGTTTCGTATGCCTGACGCACTTCTCCATGACGTGGCTCGCGCAAGAGCTCTTCCATCCTGAAGTGTTCGCGATCGCGCCACTCCTCGCGGCGTACGGATTCGCGGTGAAGGACCAGAACCGCGCGTACTGGGCCATGCTGGTGTTCGCGATCATCTGGAAGGAGGACGTCGCACTCGCGATCCTCGGTCTGGGCGGGATGCTGCTCATTCAGAGCTTCCGCGGTGGTGGCGCCCGTCGGCGCCGCGCTCTGTACACGATCGCGTTCGCGGCCGTGTGGTTCGTCCTTGCGACGCAGGTGCTCCTGCCCCACTTCAGTCCGACCGGGAGGGCGTTCTACGCGGAGGGCTTCTACGGTGACCTCGGCAACAACTTCACGAGCGTCGCCGGATCGTTCATCACCCACCCTTCCCTCGTGGCGACGCACCTGCATCGCGCGCACACGGTCGGCTACCTCCGGGATCTTTGGGCGCCCTTCGCGTTCGTGAACCTGCTGGAACCGGTCACGCTGCTGATCGCCATCCCGCAGATCCTCGCAAATCTGCTGAGCGTCAACAGCTTCACGTGGAGTCTGCACTTCCACTATGTCGCGTTGCCCCTCATGGCGAGCATGCTCGGATTCGTGCTCGGCCTGCGTCGGCTCCGCGGGAACTGGCGCAGCTTCGCCGCGGGCCTCGCGATCGCCGCGTCGATCGGCACCGCGCTGTCGTGGGGGGTCGGGCCCTACTCCGTCAAATACCGCGCGGGCTACTGGCCGTTGGTGCCCAATGTCGCGCAGACCGACATCGACCACGCGCTGTCGTTGATCCCCGGCAACGCGTCAGTGAGCGCGTCGTACCACCTCGTCCCGCACCTCTCGAGCCGCCGGCTGATCTTCTCGTATCCCAACCCATGGCAGGCGCGCAACTGGGGCATCGACGACAAGGATCAGCGCGACCCCTCGACGGTGAAGTGGCTCGTCGTGTTGAAAGCCGACCTGTCGGATTCCGACAACAAGCTCCTCGCGTCGCTGTTCAAGGGCCCACATGCACTGACGAAGGTCTACGAGACGCAGAACGTCCTCGTCGCGCGGCGCGACTCCGGCTGAGGCCGGGGGCGAGGTCTCACCTCCGCTGCGCCGGAGGCACCTGCGCGTTACGCCTGCTGCATCTTCAGTTCGATGTCGACACCCGCGGGGAGGTCGAGGCGTTGCAGCGCCTCGACGGTCTTCCCGGTCGGCTCCACGATGTCGATCAGGCGCTTGTGAATGCGCATCTCGAAATGCTCGCGGCTGTCCTTGTCGACGTGCGGTGAGCGCACGACGGTGTACTTGCGGATCTCGGTGGGCAGCGGCACCGGCCCGCGCACCTTCGCCTGCGTGCGGATCACGGTCTCGACGATCTTCTTCGTCGACTGGTCGATGACCTCGTGGTCGTACGCCTTCAGGCGGATGCGGATCTTCTGGCCGGTGTTCGGAG
>Ga0335083_10003251_pt1 | contig 21116 bp, 21 predicted proteins | sample Lox_Sample_42_FD_206716 | JGI IMG/M metagenome (GOLD analysis project Ga0335083, IMG submission 206716) | Soil microbial communities from Loxahatchee National Wildlife Refuge, Florida, United States - Lox_Sample_4.2 | ecosystem: Environmental > Terrestrial > Soil > Wetlands | place: USA...
TGCCGCCGCCGAGATGAACACGAACGAGATGATGGTGGCGAGGACCTTGATCACCTCGGCGGCGCGCCGCGGTCCTGGCCCGAGCGCCTCCAGCGTGCCGGTAAGCAGGTTGACGTTCAGGTGCGAGCCGCGCCGCTGCGCGATGCCGAAGTGGAGGAATACCGCCGCCAGGATGAACAGCGTGACGGTGTCCTGCTGCCATTCATAGGACTGGCCCAGCAGGTAGCGGCGTCCCACCTCGAGCAGCGCAAGCAGCGTGCAGCCGAGCATGACGAGCGCTGCCGCGCGTGCCAGGAAGCGCTCCTGAAACGCGCGCCAGAGTGCGTACGCCCGCTCCACGCGCTACTTGATGTTGATCTTCGAGGCGTACTTCGAGCAGTCGATCTTCTCGATCCAGGACGAGCCGGGAGGGTTCGCCTTCGACAATTCGCGGCTCTCCTTGGCGAAAGTGTCGACCCAGGGCCGCGCCTCCGGCGGCACCTTGGTCTTCACGTATGCCGTCGACGCATCGCCCACAGCACCGGTCATCACCGAGGCTTCCTGGGGCGTCAGCCAGTAGACGCCGGGCTTGGACGGATCCTTGGTGCCGTACTTCTCGTAGGTCAGGCGGTCGACGCACCAGTTGTATTCCTTCTGCACCTTGAGGGTCTCGGCGACCAGGCCCTCGATCGCCTTCTGCGTCGGCGGGGTCAGGCGATCCCACCAGCGCCGGCTCGCTGCGACCATGTAGTAGTCGCCCGTGAACACGCCGGCGCCGCCCGCTGTATAGAACGGCGCCTGCTCGCGCACCGAGTTCCACCCGCCGATACTGGTCATCAAGCCGTCGATGACGCCGGAATCCAGGGCGGTCGGCACCTCGCCGAAGGCCATCACCACGGGGTTCGCCTTCCAGGACGACAGCGACGCATTCTCGACCGGCCCCATGCTGCGCAGCTTGCGTCCGGCGTAATCGGCGGGCGAGAGGTAGCGCTTCTTGCCGCCGACCCCCATGCCGAAGCTCATCTGCCCCGCGCCGAAGACCTTGATGGCCTGGTTCTTCGCCAGCCGCTCGACCAGCATCTGGTAGGTCTTGGTTTTCTCGAGCTGGTCGACCGCGCCGACCGTGGTCATGTTGCCGGGCCCGACCACCGTCATCATCCAGGGATCGACCGGCGCCGCCTTGCCCATTTGCATCCAGGCCATTTCCAGGTTGCCCTGGCGCATCGCCTCGAAAGCCTCGGGTATGGTGTACAGGGCGCCCGCGTAGTAGATGCGTGCTTCGCTGCCGGGGATCACCTGGGGCAGGCGCTCATGGAAGTACGCGAGCGCCATGCCGCCCGGGTGGGGCGGCGGGGTGAAATCCGCCGCAAAGCGCAGCACCACCTTGCGCGGGGCATCCTGCGCCAGGGCATCGCCCGGCAATGACGCCGTGATTGCGGCCAGCGCTGCGATCGCCATGGCGACCGCCGGGACGGAACGTCTCTGCAGTTGGTACCGGGTCATAGGCCTCCCCCTCAGAAGGTAACTACGTCGCGCTGCAACGTATCCCATGGTCGTCGGCAGCGTCAAGCGAAGCCGAGCGTGCATGCGCTGCAGCATTGACCGCTCGAAAGAAGCGCGTAAATTGGCGGGCGTCCAACGAACCTGAGGGGCTCCGATGCCGTCCAACCAAGCCGTCGCGGCGCTCGCCGCGCTCACGCTGCTCGGCGCCTGCGCCAGCACCCCGCCTGCGCCGCTGCGCGCCACCGCGCAGTTGGAGCCGACCAAGGGAAGCAAGACCATCGGCGAAGTGACCTTCGAGCAGGACGGCGACAAGGTGCGCGTGCTCGCCAACGTGCAGGGCCTGAAGCCGGGCAAGGCGCACGGATTCCACATCCACGAGGCAGGGGATTGCAGTTCCGGCGACGGCATGAGCGCCAAGGGGCATTTCAACCCGGAAGGCAGGATGCACGGCTATCCCGGCAGCGGCCACGCGGGCGACCTGCCGGCGCTGCTGGCGGACGCGCATGGGCATGCCAAGCTCGACGTCGTGACCACCGGCATTTCGATCGGCTCGGGCCCGGACGACATCGTCGGCCGCGGCCTGATCGTCCATGCCGACCCGGACGACTACAAGACGCAGCCCACCGGCAACTCCGGGGCGCGCATCGCCTGCGGCGTGATCCGTCTCGAGTAGGTGTTGCGCCCGGCCGGGCGAGCCGTTATAGTGAACGCATGACCCCCGTCGCCCTTCTCATTGCGACCGTCACCAGCCTGAGCCTGGCGCTCCTGGCTGCGCTGCTGCTGCGCCCCGCGCGCACAAAATAATCCTCCAATTCGGCAGTACCCCTTAACCGCCCCACCAAGGCGGCAAGGAAAACGCGCGTAAACAGCGCGCATCCACCCAAGGAGCGGCTATGAGCACACAGAAATTGATCATTTTCGACACCACCATGCGCGACGGCGAGCAGTCGCCCGGCGCCTCCATGACCAAGGACGAGAAGCTGCGCATCGCGCGCCAGCTGGAGCGCCTGAAGGTGGACGTGATCGAAGCCGGCTTCCCGGCCTCCTCCAACGGCGATTTCGAGGCGGTCAGGGCGATCGCCAGGATCATCAAGGACAGCACGGTGGCGGGCCTGTGCCGCGCCAACGACAAGGACATCCAGCGCGGCATCGACGCCCTCAAGGGCGCGAAGTCCTGGCGCATCCATACCTTCCTCGCCACCAGCGAGCTGCACATGAGGATGAAGCTGCGCATGACGCCCGACCAGGTGTTCGAGCAGGCGAAAATGTCGGTGCGCTTCGCGAAGCAAGCCTGCCCGGATGTCGAGTTCTCGCCCGAGGACGCCAGCCGCTCGGATCCGGATTTCCTCTGCCGCGTGCTGGAAGAAGTGATCAAGGAAGGCGCGACTACCATCAATATTCCCGACACCGTCGGCTACGCGGTGCCCGAGCAGTTCGGCGAGATGATCCGCAAGCTGCGCGAACGCATTCCCAATTCGGACAAGGCGGTATGGAGCGTGCACTGCCACAACGACCTCGGCATGGCGGTGGCGAACTCGCTTGCCGCGGTGCGCATCGGCGGCGCACGCCAGATCGAGTGCACGATGAACGGCCTGGGCGAGCGTGCCGGCAACACCTCGCTGGAAGAGGTGGTGATGGCTCTCAGGACGCGCAAGGATTTCTTCGGCCTGGAAACGAGAATAAATGCCAAGGAAATCGTGCCCGCCTCGCGCTTGGTGTCGCAGATCACCGGCTTCGTGGTGCAGCCGAACAAGGCAGTGGTCGGCGCGAACGCCTTCGCGCACGCTTCCGGCATCCATCAGGACGGCGTTCTCAAGGCGCGCGAGACCTACGAAATCATGACCGCCGAGGACGTGGGCTGGAGCACCAACAAGATCGTGCTCGGCAAGCTGTCGGGCCGTACGGCGTTCAAGCAGCGCCTGAAGGAACTTGGCATCGAGCTGGACAACGAGGACGGCTACAACAAGGCCTTCCAGCGCTTCAAGGACCTCGCCGACAAGAAGGCCGAGATCTTCGACGAAGACCTGCAGGCGCTGGTTGCTCAGGAGGCGGGAGAATCCGGCGAGGAGCAATGGGGCCTCGTGTCGATGAGCCAGGGCAGCAGCACGGCGGACAAGCCCCATGCTTCCATCGTCATGAAGAACAACGGCAAGGACGTGAAGGCAGAAGGCAAGGGCGACGGCCCGGTAGACGCCACCTTCAAGGCCATCGAGTCGGTGGCGAAGAGCGGCGCGGAGCTGCTGCTGTTTTCAGTCAACGCGGTGACGCAGGGCACCGAGAGCCAGGGCGAAGTCACGGTGCGGCTCTCGAAGGGCGGGCGCATCGTCAACGGCGTCGGCGCCGACACGGACATCGTCGTCGCCTCGGCCAAGGCCTACATCAGCGCGCTGAACAAGCTGGCGAGCAAGCACGAGCGGGTCAACCCGCAGTACCAGGCGCAGCATTGAGCAACAACCCTCGCCCGCGCCGCACCTGGCTGTTCGTTCCGGGAGCGGAGCCGGCTGCCCACGAGGCGGCCGCGCGCTCCGGCGCCGATGTCCTGATCCAAGAGCTCGAGGATTTCACGCCGCCGGAGCGAAGGCCGGAGGCGCGGGCGAGGGCGGCAGTCTTGTACGGCCGCTGGCGCAAGGCGGGCAAGGTAGCCGCCGTGCGCGTCAATCCGCTCGAAACCTGCGGGCGCGAGGACCTGGCCGCGGTGCTGAAGGGCCGTCCCGACGTGGTTCTGATGTCCAAGGTCGCGTCGCCCGAGCAGGTGCGGGCGCTCGCTGCGCTGACCACGACCGAAGAGCTGGTGCCGAACATCGAGACGGCGGCGGGCCTGCTGAACGCTTTCGCGATCGGCAGGGCGAGCGGGCGCGTCACCGCGATGCTCGTCGCGAGCGAGGACATGGTGGCCGATCTCGGTACCAGCCGCAGCCGGACAGGCGAGGAACTCGCTTACGTTCGCCAGCGCTTCCTGGTGGAATGCCGCGCCGCCGGCGTCGAGGCGATCGACGCGCCCTATACGTTCAGCGACGTCAGGGGCGCGGTCGCCGACGCGAAGTGGGCCAGGCGCATGGGCTACCGCATGAAGAGCCTCGTACTGCCCGGGCACGCGCAGGCGCTGAACGGAGTGTTCACGGTTTCGAAATCGGAGATGCGGTGGGCGGCGCGCGTCGTGGAGGCCTTCGAGGCCGCCCGGCAGCAGGGCTCCGACCGCGTGAAAGTCGACGGCAAGCTCATCGAGGTGCCGATGTATGCCGCCGCGAAACGGCTGCTAAGCCGGTAGGCCTGCCTTCAGCGCGGCCTCGCGATGGTGCGCGAGGTCGCTTTCATCCCGGTAGTGCAGGGTCGCAAGGCAGGCCGTCCAGTTGAAGCCGGGTTCGCGCTTCAGCGCCTCCTTGATATGCGTGGCCGCCGCCGTGTTGCCCAATTGCGCGTGGCAAGAAGCGATCAGCGTCTGAGTCGGCGCGTCGGTGGCGCTCAGATGGCCCAGCGCTTCCAGCGCATCCGCGTAGCGCCGCGCCACGAAGTAGGCGCGTCCCAGGTGGCTCCAGAAGCGCAGCGGGTGGTAAGGGTTCAGGCGCATCGCCTTGCGGATCCAGTCGATGCCTTCCGCGGCCTGGCCGCACCAGGTCAGCAGCTCGCCCTGTTGCACGACGATCAGGTCGTCGTTCGGGTTGAGCGTGAGCGCGCGCCGCTGGTGGTAGGCAGCCTTTTCAAAGTCGTTCTGCAGCAGCCCCACCGCGGCGAGGATGCGGTGCACGTCGCTGTCGTTGTCGTCCAGGCCGAGCGCGACTTCGAGCGCGCGCACGACGCGGTTCTGCGTGCCTTCGCGGTCCTCGCACCAGCCGTAGCCCCACTGCTGGCCGAGGATGCAGGCGTTCCAGGCGTGCGCGTGGGCGTACTTCGGGTCGAGCTCGATGGCGCGCTCGATCAGGCCAAGCGCGCGCGCGTTGTCGCTCTTGTTCGAGCGGTGGTGCAGCAGCTTGGCCTCGAGCACGCATTCGTAGGCGGCCATGCTGGCGGGCGGCTTTCGCTCGGCGCGGTCGCGCGCGGCCGCTTCCATGCGCCCGGGCAGCGTGGCGACGATCGAGGAGGTGATTTCGTCCTGGATGGCGAAGATGTCCTCCAGGTCGCGGTCGTAGCGCTCGGCCCAGACGTGATGGTCGGACTCGCCCTCGATCAGCTGAACCGTGACGCGCACCCGGTTGCCGGCCCTGCGCACGCTGCCCTCGACGACGTACTGCACGCCCAGCTCGCGCGCCACCTTCTTCACGTCGACCGCCTGGCCCTTGTACTTGAACGAGGTGTTGCGCGAGATGACGAACAGGTCGCGGAAGCGCGACAAGTCGGTGAGGATGTCCTCGGTCAGCCCGTCGGCGAAGAAATCCTGGTCCGCGGCGCCGCTCATGTTGGTGAACGGCAGCACGATGATGGACGGCTTCGCCTGGCGCGCCGAAGCCTGCGGCTTGGCGGCGGCGCCCGCGGCCGTCTCCACGGCGACGCGGTAGACCCTGACCGAAGCAGCGATGTTCTTCAGCGTGTGCTCGCCGAGGTCCTCGAACGCGAGGTCCAGCTTGCCGCGCACTTCGTCGTGCACCTTGGCCGACACGCAGATGCCGCCTGCGAGGGACAGCGCTTCAACGCGTGCCGCGATGTTGATGCCGTCGCCGTAGATGCGTTCGCCCTCGACTACAACCTCGCCGAGGTTGACGCCGATGCGGAAGGCCATGCGCCGATTCTCGGGAAGCTTCGCGTTGCGCTCGGCGAGATCCGCCTGCATCGCCATCGCCGTCTCCACCGCGTCGACCGCGCTGCCGAATTCCGCGAGGATGTTGTCGCCGGGCGAGTCGACGACGCGGCCGCGGCGCGCGGCCACCTTCTCCGCGATGGCGCCGCGGTATTCGGAAAGCGTGCGCACCGTGGCGAGCTCGTCGTCGCCCATCAGACGGCTGTAGCCCGCGACGTCGGCGCTAAGGATCGCGGCGAGTCTGCGTTGCACGGGCGTAGCTTACCGCGAGGGCAAAAAAAGCAGTGCTGAGCGCGATTTCGGTCCCGGCCAGCAATTGCGGGGCGCCGCGGTCGCTCCAGGCACGCGTGACCCCTTCGGCCAGGTATATGAGTATGAACATCGAAGACCATTGATACGTACGTCTTTTTCCCGAGAAAATTCCGACCAAGGGAAGAGTCAAAGGCAATGCCTTGAAGGCCATGTAAGAGCCGCCCGGCCGCAGCGGCGCGAGCCAGAGCTCCCAGGCGAAGCACAGGGCCATCAGGGCAACCAGCGTTGCCGAAGCGGCGAGCCGCAGCGCCCGCGGCCCCGGCGTCAAGGGTTCAGCCTGAGCGCGATTTCGGCGAGCCGCTTTCCCTGCGCGACGCAGAGCGCGCGTTCGGCGTCGCTCAGGGGTTGGTCGTCGGCCAGGCCGGCGAAATGGCTTGCGCCGTAGGGCGTGCCGCCGCTGCGCGTGGCGTTCAGTTCCGGATTCGAATACGGCAGGCCGACGAGCAGCATGCCATGGTGCAGGAGCGGCAGCATCATCGACAGCAGCGTGGTCTCCTGGCCGCCGTGCAGGCTGCCGGTGGAGGTGAAGACGCAGGCCGGCTTGCCGCCGAGTGCGCCCTTGATCCAGAGTGGGCCGGTGGCGTCGATGAAATCCTTCAGCGGCGCCGCCATGTTGCCGAAGCGCGTCGGGCTGCCGAGCGCGAGGCCGACGCATTCCTCCAGGTCGCGGTTTTCGCAAAAAGGCGGACCTTCTTGCGGAATGGAAGAGACCTCCTTTTCAAAACCCGCAGAAACTTTCGGAACCGTCCGCAGCCGGGCCCGCGCGCCGGGCACGCGCTCCACGCCTTCGGCGATCAGCTCGGCCATGCGCCGCACCGAGCCGCCGACGCTGTAGTAGAGGATCAGGATCTCGGACATGCCTGTATCATAGCGCCCCGACATGAAGACGAATCCCCGCGCAATTCCAAGACGGGAGCGCCTGATCGCCGCGCTCGACGTAGCCACCGCCGCCGAGGCGCGCGCTCTGGTCGAAAAACTCGGCACTGCCGTTTCCTACTACAAGATCGGCCTCGAACTCTCCACCTCCGGGAGCTACTACGAGCTGCTCGACTGGCTGGTGAAGCGCGGCAGCCGCGTGTTCTGCGACCTGAAGTTGTTCGACATCCCGGAAACCGTGCGCCGCGCAGTCGCCAACCTGCGCGGCCGAGGCGTCGGCTTCCTCACGGTGCACGGCGACCGCGCCATCATGGAAGCGGCAGCGAGAGAGAAGGGCGACGTAAAGATCCTCGCCGTGACCGTGCTCACCAGCATGGGGATGGCGGACCTCGCTGCCATGGGCTACGCCGGCAGCATGGAAGACCTCGTCATTTCCCGCGCGCGCGGCGCCGCGGAGTCCGGCTGCGACGGCGTGATCGCCTCGGGGCTGGAGGCTTCCGGCATCAAGTCGAAGTTCGGCGACCGGCTGCTCGTGGTGACGCCGGGCATCCGGCCCGCGGGCGGCGACATGGGCGACCAGAAGCGCGTCGTCGACGTGGCGCAGGCCTTCAGGAACGGCGCGGACTACATCGTCGTCGGCCGGCCGATCCGCGATGCGAAGGATCCCGCAGCGGCGGCGGAGTCGATCCAGGCGACGATCGCTTCAGTTTTTCCCGGGTAGCTTCTTCGACCACCAGGTCGCCACCGAGAGGCCGGCGACGATGTGCCAGATGCCCCACCAGGCGGTGACCACCGCCATGCCGCCCAGGCCGCCGAAGAAATTGAAGATCAGGATCAGGCCGAGCCCGGAATTCTGGATGCCGCACTCGATCGATACCGCGCGGCGGTCGCGCTCGGGCAACTGCGCCGCATACGCGAGCCCGTAGCCGGTGGAGAGCGCCAGCGCGTTGTGCAGGAACACCACGCCGACCACCAGGCCGACGTAGTTCACGAAATGCTGCCAGTTGGCGCCCAGCGCCGCCAGCACGAAGCCGAGGAAGAACACCAGCGAGAGGACCTTGAACGGCTTCTGCGCGCGCGCGGTGAAGCGCGGGAAGCGCCTGGACACCAGCAGCCCGGCGGCGAGCGGCACGCCGAGCAGCATCAGCACGTGCATGAACATTTCCAGCGGATTGACCGCCACCGAGCGCAGGATGTCTTGCGCCGGGGCGTACAGGCCGCCCCAGAAGGCCACGTTCAGCGGCGTCATGACGATCGCCGCGAGCGTGGACAGCGTGCTGATGGAGACCGAGAGCGCGGTGTTGCCGCGCGCGAGGTGCGTGAGGAAATTCGAGATATTGCCGGCCGGACAGGAGGACACCAGGATCATGCCGAGCGCGATGCTGGGCCTCGGTTGCAGCGCGAGCACCAGGCCGTAGGTCACGGCGGGGAACGCCAGGTGGTGGCCGAGCAGGCCGATCGCCAGCGCGCGCGGCGTGGCGAGCGCGGCGCGGAAGTCGGCGGGCTTCAGCTCCAGCGACACGCCGAACATCACCAGGCCCAGCACGGCGTTCAGCAGCAGCAGCGTCTGCGGGTTGAAATTGAGCCGGACCAGGTCGACGTCTGACACCGCGCGCATCTTCTCATATGCTACGGGCATGGCCGACACCCTACACGCGCTCGCCGGCATTGCCGGGCTGCTCGCGCTTGCCTGGCTCGCGAGCGAGAACCGGCGCGCCGTGCCCTGGCGCGCGGTCGGCTCCGGGCTCGTCCTGCAGATCGTACTCGCGCTGCTGTTCCTCAAGCTGCCCTACGCCAAGGATGCATTCCTCGCGCTGAACGACGTGCTGGCTTCGCTGGAGAAGGCGACGCAGGCGGGCACTTCGCTGGTGTTCGGCTACCTCGGCGGCGGCGCGACCCCGTTCGCCGTCACCGATGCGAATGCAAACTTCGTGCTCGCGTTCCGCGCCCTGCCCATCGTGCTGGTGGTGAGCGCCCTGTCGGCGCTGCTCTTCCACTGGGGCGTGCTGCAGCGGCTGGTGCGCGGGATCTCCTGGCTGCTCGAGCGCGTCATGGGCGTCGGCGGCGTGGTCGGGCTGTCCACCGCGGCGAATGTTTTCGTCGGCATGGTCGAGGCGCCGCTAGTGGTACGGCCCTGGCTCGGGCGCGTCTCGCGCGGCGAACTTTTCGCCATCATGGCCTGCGGCATGGCCTCCATCGCCGGCACCGTGCTGTTCCTCTACGCCAGCATCCTCGGCAAGGTACTGCCCGACGCCGTGGCGCACCTGCTGATCGCCTCCATCGTCTCCGCGCCCGCCGCGCTGGTGGTGTCCTTCCTGATGGTGCCGCCGGAAGGCGAGGCCACAGGTAGCAATGCGGGCGGCAACCTCGACCTGAAATCCGAAGCCTCCGGCAGCATGGATGCGCTCACGCAGGGCACGCTCGCCGGCGCGCAACTGCTCGTCAACATCATCGCCATGCTGATCGTGTTCGTCGCGCTGGTGACGCTCGTCAACCTCGCCATCACGCCGTACTCGCTGCAGGGCATCCTCGGCTGGGCGCTCGCGCCGCTTGCCTGGCTCGCCGGAGTTCCCTGGTCGGAGGCGCAAGCCGCAGGCGGCCTCCTTGGCACCAAGACTGTCCTCAACGAACTGATCGCCTACATCGATCTCGCCAAGATGGACGGGCTCTCGGACCGCAGCAGGTTGCTGATGACCTACGCGCTCTGCGGCTTCGCCAACTTCGGCAGCCTCGGCATCATGATCGGCGGCATGAGCACCATGTGCCCCGAGCGCCGGCCGGAGATCGTCTCGCTGGGAATGAAATCCATCGTCGCCGGCACGCTCGCGACCTGCCTGACCGCCGCGACGGTGGGACTTATCGTCTAGCCTGGAACTGTGCTGCTACGTCCCCCGGACATCATAGCGGAGTTGTCCGTGCCCCCGCTCCAGCGTAACTTCCAGTTTTTCGGTTAGATACTTATGTCGAAAGCCCGTCTTCAGAAGGTGACTATCCGCCGAGCCGCAGCGCGAGGCGAGAAGCGTTGCTACATCGTTTATCAGCAATGATGAGAGTGCTGGTCACCGGGGCTTCAGGTTCAGGAGCCACGACATTGGGTCGCGCCCTTGCCGTGGAACTAAAGGCGGTGTTCTTCGATGTGGACGACTACTTTTGGCTGCCGACCGAACCGCCGTATCAGCAACAGCGGCCTCGGAACGCGCGGCTTTCGCTGCTTGTTGCGGACATGGCCGAAGCGCCGGACTTCATCACCTCGGGCTCCGTCATCAAATGGGGCCCGGAGCTCGAGGATTATTTTTCGTTGATCGTCTTTCTGACGCTTCCGATTGGTCTGCGGCTTGCCCGGCTTCGCGAGCGGGAGGCGGCCCGCTTTGGCCGGGCGGATCCGAAGTTCCTCGAGTGGGCGGCGCAATACGACGAGGGCCGTGTGGACGTCAATAGCCGGACGGGTGACGAAAGGTGGCTAACTGAGCGGTCGTGTCCAATTCTCCGCATCGAGGGCGATGTCTCAGTTCCAGATAGGCTCGCACGGGTGACCAATGTGCTCTCCAAACTGCACCCGCAACCGACCGGGACCGCGGCTGCGGCGCGACGTTAAGTCGATGAATTGACCATGGAAGACTTCCCCAAAGACATCTACACGGAACCCGAGCCGGACGTCGATACGCTCGGCAATCTGGGGCCGCTCACCGGCATGGCGGGCATCTGGACCGGTACGCGCGGTCTCGACGTCAACCCGAAGCCTGACGGCCCCGAAAAGCAGGTTTTCATCGAGCGCATGGAATTGCAGCCTATCGACGCTCAGACCAACGGGCCCCAACTGTTCTACGGCTTGCGCTATCACACGCAGATCTTCAAGCCTGATGACCCGGAGACATTCCACGACCAGGTCGGCTATTGGCTGTGGGAACCGGCGACGGGTGCCGTGATCCAGACGCTTTCGATACCGCGCGGACAAACGGCGATGGCCGTCGGCCGCGCCGCGGCGGACGCGAAAACGTTTCGCCTCCAGGCGATCCGCGGGTCCGTGACGAACGGGATCGTGTCGAATCCGTTCCTGGAGTACGCCTTCAGGACGGAGAGCTACACCATTGCGGTTTCGATCAACGCCGATGGAACCTGGTCCTACGAGCAGGATACCGTGCTGGTCATCCCGGGCCAGGCGGAACCGTTCCACCATACGGATCGCAACACGCTCCGGAAAATCGGCGAGCCTTCGCCCAACCCCACGGCAAGGGCGGCGGCAGCGAATCCGGGGAAATCCTAGCTGCGCCAGGGCAGTTCCAGTCAACTTTTCCAGGAGGAAAACATGCAGGACTCGATGATCACGACGGCACTTACCCTGCCGGGCTACAAGGTGGTTCGCAATGTCGGCGTGGTCCGCGGCATCACGGTGCGCTCGCGGTCCATCGTCGGAAATATCGTCGGGGGACTGCAGTCGCTCTTCGGCGGCAACATCACCGTCTACACCAACCTGTGCGAGCAGGCGCGGGAGGAAACCTACAAGCTCATGTGCCAGCACGCCGACCAGCACAAGGCGAACGCCATCATCTCGATGCGCTACGACGCGACGGAACTCATGGACGGGCTGACGGAAGTCCTGTGCTACGGCACCGCGGTGGTCGTCGAGCCCGAAACCGCGGTCCGCTGACCGCCGGTTACTTCAAGGAATCGGCACCGCCGATAGCAGCATCGCCTCGAGGTCGATGCGCCGCGTGGCGTTGTGCGCCGGGCGCAGGCGGTGGCCCGCGACGCCGGGCAATACGGCCTGAACGTCTTCCGGGATCACCTTGTCGCGGCCTTCGATAAACGCCCAGGCGCGCGCGGAATGCAGCAGCGCGAGCGCGGCGCGCGGCGACAGGCCGGCGGAGAAGTCGGGCGAGCGGCGCGTGTGGTCGACGAGCGCCTGCACGTAGTCGAGCAGCGCGGGCGCTACATGCACCTTCTGCGCGTCGGCCTGCAGCACGACGAGTTCGGCGGGCGTCATGCAGGGCCCGAGGCTGGCGACCAGGTCGCGGCGGTCGGTGCCCGAGAGGAGCGCGCGCTCGGCGTTGCGATCCGGGTAGCCCAGTTCGATGCGCATCAGGAAGCGATCGAGCTGCGATTCGGGCAGCGGAAAGGTGCCGACCTGCTCGGAGGGGTTCTGCGTCGCGATGACGAAGAAGGGCTCGGGCAGCCTGCGCGTCTCGCCCTCGGCGGTGACCTGGTGTTCTTCCATGGCCTCCAGCAGCGCCGATTGCGTCTTCGGCGTCGCGCGGTTGACTTCGTCGGCGAGGATCACGTTGGAGAAGATCGGGCCGGGATGGAACTTGAAGCCGCCGCTGTCGCGCTCGTAGATCGAGACGCCGAGGATGTCGGCCGGCAGCATGTCGCTGGTGAACTGGATGCGCTGGAAGTTCAGTCCAAGCGAGCGCGCGAGCACGTGCGCGAGCGTGGTCTTGCCCACGCCCGGGAGGTCTTCGATCAGCAGGTGGCCGCGCGCGAGCAGGCAGGCGAGCGCCATGCGGATCTGCGCTTCCTTGCCGAGGATGATCTGGCCGGCGGCTTCGATGATGCGGGCCACCGGCGAACTGCCCGCCGGCTGTATCTGTCGTTTGAGGAGCATGCAATCATTCTACGTTAGTATTCATGGTCTTATGGCGACCGCGTTCATCACCCACCCGGACTGCCTGAAGCACGACATGGGCGCGGGCCACCCGGAGCAGCCGGCGCGCCTAGCGGCGATCGAGGACCAGCTCATCGCCTCGGGCGTCGAGGGACATTTGCACCGCTACGAGGCGCCGCTGGCGACGGAGGAGCAGCTCGCGCGCGTGCATCCGCTCGACTACGTGAACGCGATCCGCGAGGCCGCACCGGAAACGGGCAGGGTGCACCTCGATCCCGACACCGCGATGAATCCCTACAGCCTGCAGGCGGCGTTGCGCGGCGCGGGCGCGGGCGTTCTGGCAGTCGACTTGATTTTCGAAAAGCGGATTCAAAACGCATTCTGCAGCGTCCGGCCTCCCGGCCACCACGCGCTGCGGGCGCGGCCGATGGGCTTCTGCATCTTCAACAACGTCGCCATCGCCGCGCGCCACGCCATCCAGGCGCACGGCCTGGAGCGCGTGGCGATCATCGACTTCGACGTGCACCACGGCAACGGCACCGAGGAAATCTTCGAAGGCGATCCGTCGGTGCTGATGGTGTCCACCTTCCAGCATCCGTTCTATCCCTACAGCGGCACCGAGATGCCGGCCTCGAACATGGTGAACGTGCCGCTGCACGCCGGCGCGGGCTCGAAGCAGTTCCAGGAGGCGGTCGCCAAGCACTGGCTGCCTGCGCTGGCGGAGTTCATGCCGGAACTGGTGATCTTCTCGGCGGGCTTCGACGCGCACGTCGAGGACGACATGGCGATGCTGCAGCTGAGGGATGCCGACTACCGCTGGGTTACCGAGCAGGTCAAGGCCGCCACCGATCGGCATAGCAAGGGCCGCATCGTCTCCATGCTGGAAGGCGGCTACGCGCTCTCGGCGCTCGGCAGGAGCGTGGTGCAGCACGTGCGCGTGCTGGCGGGATTGAACTAAGCCCGGCAGCTTTGGCGCCCGGGCGGCGACTAGCCTAGTAAAAGCATTTCAGCGCCAGGCCCAGCGCGTTGACGCGCGCGGGCTGCGACCGACTGTCGTTCTGGCGGATCAGCGAGGGCTCGACGCGCCAGCTGCGGTTGATCTCGATCTCGGCGCCCGCCTGGTAGCGTTGGCGGCTCCAGGTATCGAAGCGGGTGTCGTAAAACGATTCGGCGTTCGCGAATGGCACCACGGCGCGGCCGTCGAGCTTCAGCGACCGCTCTACCTGGAGACGGAGGCGGTACCGGTTGGAGTTCTGGTTGTCGACGTCGCGCGCGTCCCAGCGCAGCCGGCCGACGAACTCCAGGTCGGCGAACAAGGGCAGCGTCCGGCCGGTGATCTCGAAGATCCCGCGCTTTTCGCGGAACCGGCCGTCCTGTTCCGTATCGCCGATGCTGCGCCCATACCGGTAGCCTATTCGCATCCATAGGTAGCGGCCGCGCTGCCAATCGCCCTGCGACAGCTCCCTGCGCAGGATCGGTATCAGCGTGACGTCCAGGTGCACGCCCGCGGTGACGTCCTGGTACTGCGTCGCCGCGCCATTCGAATACGACTCTTCCGCGCGCGTCGCCGCTACGGCCGCAAAGAGCCGCGTGCGCTCGCCGAGCGGCACGTAGACGTCGAGTTCCGGCCAAAGCTCGTAGCGCTCGGCCGCGCGCGCAGCCGGCGCCGCGCAAGCCAGCGCAATCGCCGCCGCCAGCGCGCGGGCCAGCGGACGGATCACGGCGCCAGCGTTTCCCAGCTGACTTCCCAGCCGGCGTCGATTCCCCCGGGCAGCATCTGGCCGCGGTCCTCGCCCACCTCGGCGTCGATGAGGCGGTTGAGCTTGTCGTTCATCGCGGCCACGAGCTCGCGCCTGGGCTTCGCGCCCATCGCGAGGTTGGTCATTTCCAGCGGGTCGGCGTGGCTGTCGTACAGTTCGACGTCGTTCACGCGATAGAGCTCTTCGAGGTTCGCCGGCCGGTTATGCTGCTTGGGCGAGAAGTAGCGCGCAAAGACGTAGCGCCCGTCGAAGACCGAGCGCACTGCGCCGCGCTTGCGCATGTCGGGCGCGAGTCCGGCTGCCTTGAGTTCGGCCGGCTTGCCGCCTTTTTGCAGGAACTCGACCGCCTTGAACAGGAAATCGCCGTCCAGGTAGGCGAACATGTTGTAGTTGAAGAGCGCGCCCTCGCGCACCGCGTCGACGCCGGCCCTGGCGGGCGCCGCCAGCAGCCCGCTCAGGTCCGTGCCCGGCAGGCCCTTGACGATCGCCGCGCGCTTCTCGGCGGGCGCGCCCGTCAGTGCGACCAGCGTGGGCGCGAGGTCGACGTGCGACGTGACCGCGCGGCATTGGCCGCCGCCGGCGTAGGCGGGATGCACGACCACGAGCGGCACGTTGTTTTGCTCCCGGTAGGCGACCGCACCCTTGGCGTGCAGCTGGTGCGCGCCGTCCATGTCGCCATGATCCGAGGTCAGGATCACGATGGTGCGATCCGCCAGTCCCGCGGCGTCTAGCTCCGCCAGCACGGCGGCGAGATTGCGGTCCGCATCGCGCATGCAGTTCAGGTAGTAGTTGTGCCGGCGCCGCCAGCGCGGCTCCTCGCTCGGGATCTCGCCGATCATGGCGTCGTGCGAGCGCAGGAAATCGCGGTGCGCGGCGGGCCGCCCGGGCGCGTCCAGAGGCTGGGCGTGGTTGGGCGGCAGGCGGAAGCCCCATTGCTTCGCGTAGAGCGGGTCGTTCGGTTCGCGCTCCAGGCGCCCGAGGCCGCGCAGGGGGCGCAGCGGCGTGCCCGGGGCGTCGGTGTCGTAGAACATCACGTCGTGCGGGTTCACGAGGTTGACCGCGAGGAACCACGGCTTGCCTTCCGCCGCCAGCTCGCGCCCCTTGCCGCGCAGCCAGCTCGTGCTCATCGCCGCAGTGATGCCGTCGTACTGGTAGCCGCCGCGGGTATGGCCGATCTGGTCGCCGATGCCGAAATAGTCGGAGAAGCCGTAGGCCTCCATCTCCTGCGTGAAAATCTTGGTGGGCGCCTTGCCCGGCACATTGACGGTCTCGAATTCCTTGGTGAGGTGCCACTTGCCCTTGTAGGCAGTGTAGTAGCCCGCCTCGCGCAGCAGGTCGCCGACGGTGCGGATGTCCGTCGACAGGCTTGCGATCCACGGAAAGTTCGTGTTGTCGAACATCTTCGTGTGCTGGATGTGCTGCCCCGTGTAGAGCACCGAGCGCGACGGCGTGCACACGCATGAATTGATGCGGTGATTCACGAAGGTCGTGCCGCGGCGGCGCAGGCCGTCCATGGCGGGCAGGCTGAAGCCGGCGGGCAGCTCGCCGGGCCGGAAGTGGCGCTGCTGGTCCGTAAGGACGAAGAGTATGTTGTACGGTCCCTGCGGGCGCGCATCGGCGCGCGCGGGCTTGTCCGCCGCGAGCGCTTGACCGCCCGGGCCTGCGCCAAGAGCAACCGCGCCGGCGCCCGCCAGGCGCAGGAAGTCGCGACGCGATTCATCGGGGCGGGACTGGGCGCCGCCGGCCGGATTTTCGTTTGCCATGTGCCTTCCTCCTCGCTGTTCAGAAACCGATGCCGGCGCCGGCGAACACGCCGCGCAGATCGGATTTATATCGAAAGCCGTTGTCGTCGTAATTGGTGTGCAGGTAGCGGTAACCGAACTTCGCGGTGAAGCGGTCCGAGACTGCGTAGTTCAGGCCCGCGAGCGCCTGCCACGTGTTTTTGGATCCGATCCCGAAGCCGCCGGCGTCGAGATAGCCTACGGCGGTCCAATGTTCGGCCAGCGGTCGCGTGACGCGGGCGCCGACGTAGGGATCGGTCCAGTCCCTGCGGAATTCGACGCTGCGCGTCAGCAGAGGCAGCCCGATCAGCGAGAGCGTCGCATCGGCCTTGACGTCGATCCGGTTGTAGCGCGCGCCGAACAGGACGTCGACCGGCGTGGTTCCTTCCACCGCGCGGTAGCCCAGGGCGCCCGCAACCGTGCTGGTCGTGATGGTCGCATTGCCCGTGGTGCTGAGCGGCACGCCCGCGACCGTGTTGGTGATGGTCGCGGACGGACCGACTTTCGCGTATATGCCGTCGAGCAGGATGCTCCAGCGGTCCTTGCTCGCCTCGAACGTGCCCATCAGTCCCGCATCGACGTTCTTGAGCAGGTCCAGCGGGCTCATGTCGGTGCGCACCGTCGGCCCGTTGCCGTTCTGCGTCTCCGACCTGATCGCAGTTGCCCAGAGGTAGGGCGTAAGTTCATAGCGCCAGGCATCCTCGGCGGCGCGCGCCGGCGGAGCGAACGCCAGCAGGCTGGCGACGGCCGCAAGGGCGCTTCCGGTTCTGCGTTGGTCTTGCATCTTGTTCTCCCTGGTTGGATTTTCTTTTGTCGCGTCTGGCGCGCCTGTCCCGGCGCGTCAGGGCATGTCGGGCGGCGGCTTGACCTCGGTGAGCGCGGCCTGGCTCAGGCTATGCGCTTCGCGCGCCGTCATGCCGAGCATGCGCAGCGCGGCTTCGGCCGCCTGCTGGCCGATCGTGATGTGTCCTTGCGCGCCCGCGCGCACCGCCATCATGGCCGTGAGCACGCCGCCGACGATCGCGCCGAATGCGGCCGGGATCTGGTCGTCGCGGATGCGGAAGCGGCCGCTGCGCACGCCGGTTTCGAGGTCGTGTACCAGCCCCACGCGCGCCTGCGCGACGATGCTGGGATTCGTCAGTGCGAAATGCAGCAGGAAATTGGCCCAGTCGGGGTCTTCGTGCGCGCGCCGGCAGTATTGGCGGATGCCGATGGAGACCCGGCGCGCGGAGTCGGTGATATCGCCGAACGATTCGACGATGCGGCTGTTCAGGTCTGCGATCATCGCTCCCGTGATGGCCTCGAACAGCGCCTCGACGCTGCCGTAGTAGTTGTAGAAGGAGGGGCGGGAAATGCCCGCGGCCTCGACGATGTCGTTGATGGACGTGGCCGTTCCCTTGCGCCCGAAGACGCGGCGCGCCGCGTCCTGGATGCGCAGCCGCGTGCGCTGGACCTGCGCCGATTCGACGGCCTGCGGCGCATAGCGCGGCGCTTGCGGTTCCGCGGGGATCCGCTGCTTGGAAGGGCTCGGCATGGCGGCACTGTAGGCGGTGTTGACATAAGTGTCAACAATTGACTGAAATGACATGCCAACCGAAAATCATGGCTTGACCCAGCTTCGGATACCTGCGGTGTACATGCGGGGCGGCACCAGCAAGGGCGTGTTCCTGCATCCCGAGGACCTCCCGGCGGACGCCGCGGCGCGCGACCGCATCCTGCTGCGCATCATCGGCAGCCCCGACCCCTACGGCAAGCAGATCGACGGCATGGGCGCGGCGACTTCCAGCACCAGCAAGGTGGTGCTGGTATCGAGATCGACGCGGCCGGATTGCGACGTCGACTACCTGTTCGGCCAGGTGTCGATCGAGGCACCGGTGATCGACTGGTCGGGCAACTGCGGCAACCTGACCACCGCGGTCGGGCCGTTCGCGATTTCCGAAGGCCTGGTCGAGGCCGCGCGGGACGGCATAGCCACGGTGCGCATCTGGCAGGCGAACATTTCCAAGCGCATCGTCGCCCACGTGCCGATGCGCGCGGGCCAGGTGGTGGAGGAGGGCGATTTCGAGCTGGACGGCGTGACCTTCCCGGCCGCCGAAGTAAAGCTCGAATTCATGGATCCCGGCGCGGACGAGGGCGGCATGTTTCCGACGGGCTCGCCGATGGACGTGCTCGCCGGGAAAATACCGGCCACGATGATCAACGCGGGCAACCCGACCGTCTTCATCGATGCTGCCAGCGTCGGGCTGAAGGGCACCGAGCTGCAGGACGACGTCAACGGCGATGCGCAGCTGCTCGCGCGCATCGAGGCGATCCGCGCCGAGGCGGCGGTACGCATGGGCCTCGCGGCGAGCGCCGCCGAGGCAAGCACGAAGCGCCCGCACACGCCGAAGGTCGCGTTTGTCGCGAAACCGGCGGACTACACGGCATCGGACGGGAAGAAAGTCGCCGCGGGCGAGATCGACCTGCTCGCGCGCATCGTGTCGATGGGCAGGCTGCACCACGCGATGACCGGCACCGGCGGCGTCGCCATCGCGGTCGCGGCGGCGATCCCGGGAACCCTGGTGCAGAAACTAGCGCCGCGAGCGAACGGGCGCATCCGCTTCGGCCATCCCTCCGGTACGCTCACGGTCGGAGCGGAAGCGCGCAAGGAAGGCGCGCAGTGGGTCGTCGGCAAGGCGCTCATGAGCCGCTCGGCGCGCCGACTCATGGAGGGCTGGGTGAGGGTTCCCGAGTGATGCTCAGGAGGAGATGAGCCGGCGGGCAAGCTTCTCGAAGTCGGCGCCGTCTGCCGACGCGATGGGCAGCACCGCGGCTTCCGCAAGCCGCGGAAAATTGCTCGCCGCCGAGCGCCGGTACGCAGGGTCGTAGTGCTCCTCCAGCAGCCGCGCGACCAGCAGCGGCCAGTCGCCGGCCGCGGCCAGCGCCTTCCATTCGCCGACTTTTTCGCGGCCGTGCAGGCCGACCAGGCAATCCAGCTGCGCGCCGAGCGTGGCCAGGTCGTTGAAGAAATGCCGGTACTCGTCCAGCAGCAGCGCGACGCGCGCATCCAGGCTGGTCTGCAGCAGCAGGCATTCGCTCGCGCGCATCCGCCTGATCAGCGTTTCCGGGACCTGCAGCTGGCCGATTTTCTTCGATTCGCCCTCGACGTAGACGGATTTTGCCGCGTCCAGCTTCTGCAATTCATGAAGCACCCGGCTCTCGAATCCTTTCTGCGACGGCTGCGGCCGCCCCGGCAGGCTGCCGAGCACCGAGCCGCGGTGTGCCGCCAGGTTTTCCAGGTCGAGCACCTGCGCGCCGGCCGCACGCAAGGCCCCGAGCATGCGGCTCTTGCCGCTGCCGGTGACGCCGTGGACCACCTTGAAGGTGAATTTCGCCGGCAGTGCCGCAAGCGCATCGACTACGTGGCGGCGGTAGGACTTGTAGCCGCCTTCCAGCGTATGCGCATCCCAGCCAACCTCGCGGAGCACGTGCGCCATCGAGGCGGAACGCTTGCCGCCGCGCCAGCAGTAGACGAGCGGCTTCCAGTTCTTTTCCTTGTCCTTGAATTGATTCTCCAGGTGCAGCGCGATGTTGCGCGCGACCAGCGCGGCGCCGAGCTTCCTCGCCTGGAAGGGCGACACCTGCTTGTAGATCGTGCCGACGCGCACGCGCTCTTCGTTGCTGAGCACCGGAACCGAAACGGCGCCGGGGACGTGATCGAGCGCGTATTCGGCCGGCGTGCGCACATCGAGGATGGCGTCGAAGGCGGCGAGTGCGCCGCTGTCCACGGCAAGGGGGAAATTCCTTGAATTCACGGCTAAAATTCTACGCGCATGAATGCACCTCCAAGCGGCCTCGCGCCGATTCGCCTCACCGAGTTCAGCCACGGCGGCGGCTGCGGCTGCAAGATCGCGCCCGCCATCCTTTCGGAATTGCTCGCGGCGACGCCGATCCGCGGCTTGCCCAAGGAACTGCTGGTCGGCACCGAGACTGCCGACGACGCCGCGGTCTACAAGCTAAACGACAGGCAGGCGCTGGTCGCGACCACCGACTTCTTCACGCCAATCGTCGACGATCCCTACGATTTCGGACGCATCGCCGCGGCCAATGCAATATCCGACATTTACGCCATGGGCGCGAAGCCCATTTTCGCGCTGGCGCTGGTCGGCATGCCGCTCGACAAGCTGCCGCAGGAAGTGATCCGGAGAATTCTCGCCGGCGGCGAATCCATCTGCGCCGAGGCGGGCATCCCGATTGCCGGCGGCCATTCCATCGACGTGCTGGAGCCGATCTACGGCCTGGTGGCGCTCGGCATCGTCGATCCCGCGAACGTAAAGCGAAATTCCACGGCGAAACCCGGCGACGTGCTGGTCCTCGGCAAACCGCTGGGCGTCGGCATCCTGTCGGCGGCACTGAAGAAGGGCAGGCTGTCGGAGGACGGCTACCGGGCGATGATCGAATCCACGACCCAGCTAAACACGCCGGGCGTGGCCCTTGCGGGGATGGCGGGCGTGCACGCCCTGACCGACGTCACCGGCTTCGGCCTGGCCGGCCACCTGCTGGAAATCTGCCGCGGTTCGAACCTATCGGCG
>Ga0335083_10003252_pt1 | contig 21114 bp, 20 predicted proteins | sample Lox_Sample_42_FD_206716 | JGI IMG/M metagenome (GOLD analysis project Ga0335083, IMG submission 206716) | Soil microbial communities from Loxahatchee National Wildlife Refuge, Florida, United States - Lox_Sample_4.2 | ecosystem: Environmental > Terrestrial > Soil > Wetlands | place: USA...
GATCCATTCGCCGGCGCGGCCGATCTTGGTGTCGGTGAAGCCAAGCCATGTGCCCAATCCGAGCGGGTAGGTCAGGAACACGAGCAGCAGCGCCGCCGCCGGCAGCATGAACAGCGCTCCGAGGAGGTTGCGGTTGTCGAGCGCTCGGGAAAGCGCGCCGGAGCGTGAGGATACTGTCATTATGTGGCGCGATAGCGGCGAAGAATCTGCTTTCCGCAACAGATCCTTCGCTTCGCTCAGGTGTGGCTCGACTAAGGGTTTTCCGTGCTCACGCACGAAAAACCCAAGTCTCGCTCACACCTTGTAATAGCGCTCGGCCCGCTTCTGCGCCCTCTCAGCCGCTTCCTTCGGCGACTTCGATCCCGACGCCGCCTCGGCGACCATGTTGACCATGACGAAGTCGGCCATCGTCGCCGCCGACGCGTAACCCATCTCGCCGGCATAGCCGTTCGGAAGCATGTACTTCAGCAGGTCGCGGTAGGGGGTGTGTTTCGGATCGGAAGTCCAGATCGGATTCGATTCGTACGCCTTGAGCGGCTGCGTCACGTAGCCGATCGACGCCTGCTGCCACGGGACGTACTGCTCCTTCTCCATCATGAAGCGCAGGTATTCCTTCGCGGCGTTCGGATACTTCGAGTACTTGAAGACCATCATCGGAAAGAACAGCTGCAGCTCGGTCGGCTTGCCCACGGGGCCGACCGGGAAGTTGGCGTGATTGATGTCCTTTGCCATCTCCTGCAGCTTCGGGTCCTGAGACGTCTTGGCTGCATAGTAGATCGAGATGCCGTTGTTGGTGACCCCGATCTGGCCGTCGAGAAATGCCTTGTTGTTGCTCGGATCGAGCCAAGACAAGGTGCCTGGGACGAATGTCTCGTAGAGCTGCTTGGCGTACTCGAGCGCGGCGATCGTTTCCGGGCTGTTGATGACGACGTTGTCCTTCGCGTCGACCATCTTGCCACCATGCGCCCACACGACCCAGTGGCACCAGGTATTGCCATCGCCGGTGGCGTTCCCAAGCGCGAACCCGGGCGGAAGACCCTTCGCCTTCAATCCCTGGCAGAGCTTGAGGAACCCCGCAGTGTCCTTCGGGAAAGTCTCGAAGCCCGCGGCCTTCATCGCGCTCTCGCGGTAAGTCAAGCAGGCGCCAGCTGCGCCCATCGGCACGGCGATCCACTTCGCCTTGCTCGTGCAGTACGCTTTGCAGATGTCGTACCAGCCGCCATACTTGCCGCCGAGGTAGTTGCAAAGGTCGCTTACGTCAACCAGCTTGTCCGGGTACTGATGCGCATCCTCGAACGTGCCTATGATGATGTCGGGCCCGCTGCCGATGTTGGCCGCGACCGCCGCCTTGGGACGCACGTCCTCCCAGCCCTCGGCGTCGATGCGCACGTCGATGCCGGTCACCTTGGTGAATTTCTTGGTGTTCTCCGCCCAGGCGTCCTCGTCGCCCTGGACGAAGCGTTTCCAGCGCAGCACGCGCAGCTTCGCACCCTTCTCGGGCGTGACCTTGTACTGCTGCGCGGCGGCTTCGGTCGACAGCAAGGCCGAGCCGGGTCCCAGCGCGGTTCCGGCGGCGACACCCGCGGTGGCTTTGAGAAAATCGCGACGCTTGAACTTGCTCATGGTCTCCTCCAAAAAAGTTCGTTGACTTCGAGTCGACGTTGTCGAAGCTCGCTCGAATGGCTGTTACGCCGCCAGCCGCATGCCGCTGGCCGCATCGAAAAGGTGGGCTCGCGCCAGGTCGGGCTTGAGCGCGACGCGGTCGCCGGCGCGACAGGCCACGCGATCGCGCACGAGCGACGCGAGCTCCTGGCCGTTGAAGCGGCAATAGAGCTGCGTGTCCGCGCCGGTCGGCTCCACGACGACGACTTCCGCCGGCAGCCCTTCGCCTTGCGCGAGCAGGCAATGTTCCGGGCGGATGCCGTAGAGGACGCTCTGTCCGTCGGCGGCGCGCGCGCCGTGCGGCACCGGCAGCGTGATCCCGCCGGCGAATTCCACCCGCGAGACGCCGTTGGCGCTCCGCGCGGTGCCCGGGACCATGTTCATCGCGGGCGACCCGATGAAACCGGCGACGAAGGTATTGTTCGGCTGATCGTATAGCGAGAGCGGGTCGCCGGTCTGTTCGACGACGCCGTCCTTCATGACCACGATCTTGTCGGCCATGGTCATCGCCTCGATCTGATCGTGCGTGACGTAGATCGACGTCGTCTTGAGCCGCTGATGCAGCTCCTTGATCTCGGTGCGCATCTGCACGCGCAGCTTGGCGTCGAGATTGGACAGCGGCTCGTCGAAAAGGAATACCTGCGGATTGCGCACGATGGCCCGGCCCATCGCCACGCGCTGGCGCTGGCCGCCCGAGAGCTGTCGCGGGTAGCGCGCGAGAAGCTGGGCGAGGCCGAGAATGTCGGCCGCCTTCTTTACCCGCGCGTCGATCTCGATCTTCGGCTGCCTCGCGAGCATGAGGGCGAACGACATGTTGTCGCGCACCGTCATATGCGGATACAAAGCGTAGTTCTGGAACACCATCGCGATGTCGCGCTCCTTCGGCGGCACGCGGTTGACGACCTTGCCGCCGATCGCGATCTCGCCCGTGCTGATCTCTTCCAGCCCGGCAATCATTCGCAGGAGCGTCGACTTGCCACATCCCGACGGCCCGACCAGCACGCAGAACTCGCCGTCCGCGATGTCCACGTCCACACCGCGGATCACATGCGTCGACCCGAAGTGTTTATGCACCGCGCTGATCGTTACCGCCGCCACTGCCCTCCTCCTCCGCGGTTTAGTTCGCCGGGCGCCGCGAGCCCGCGACAACGACGTAATCGGGGCGTCCGTGCTCGAGCCAGGTCACGATGTTCTGCGCCGCCTTGCGCCGCAATTCGACTTCCGATTGCACACTGAAGAAGGCAGCGTGCGGGGTCAGTATCACCTTGGGATGGCTCAGCAACGGGGAGTCGGCCGGGACCGGCTCGACCGGCAGCACGTCCAGCCCGGCGCCGGCAAGTATTCCACCATCGAGTGCGGCAAGCAAATCGCCGGTATCGACGATCGCGCCGCGCGCTGTGTTCACGAGCCAGGACCCCGGGCGCATGCGTTCGAAGAGCGCACGGCCCACCATACGCCTCGTCTCGGCCGTGAGCGGCGTGTGGATGCTGACGAGGTCGCTCGCGGTGAAGAGCGCGTCGGCATCGGCGGCGCGCTCGACGTAGGCGGGAAAGTCTCCGTCGATGAGATATGGATCGCAGGCGATCAAGCGCTTGAACGTGTTGCGCCCGAGGTGCGCCATGCGCTTGCCGATGCGTCCTAGCCCCAGGATGCCGAGCGTCAGCTCGCTCGCGCGCTTGAGCGGCCCGGGCGAAAGGTAATGCCAGCGCCCCGCTTGAATGTCGCGATGATAGGCGACGATGTTGCGCACCAGCGCCAGCGCGAGCGCCAGGGCATGGGTCGCGACTTCACCCACGCCATAGTCCGGTGAATTGGCCACCCACACGCCGTGCCGCGCGCAGGCGTCGGCGTCGACCGTATCGAACCCGGCGCCGATGCGGCTCACGATGCCGAGCCGCGGCAGCGCGGCGACGACCCGCTCGGTGATCGGCGCGTACTGCAGCAGGATGCCGGCACAGCCGGCTGCTGCTTCGATCACCTCGGCGTCGGTCCTGCACTGCGCGGCGACCATCTCCACGCCTGCGCTCGCAAAGAGTCGGCGCTCGAGCTCGACATCGGGAAATTCGTGATCGGAGAGGAGAACTCGCGGCATCGCGCGAGATTATAATCGCAGCGATTTCCGCCCCCGCAGGACACCATGCCCAACTTGTTGCAGACGACGATCGCCGGGAGCCTGCCCAAGCCCGAATGGCTCGCGGCGCCGGGTCAGCTCTGGGCTCCGTGGCTGCTGGCGGGCCCAGCGCTCGCCGAGGGCAAGCGCGACGCCGTGCGGCTCGCTCTCTTCGACCAGGAGCGCGCGGGCATCGACATCGTGACCGACGGCGAGCAGACGCGGCGCCACTTCGTCACCACGTTCATCGAGCATCTCGAGGGCGTGGATTTCGAGCACAAGAAGACCGTGCGCATCCGCAACCGCTACGACGCCGCCGTGCCCGTCGTCGTAGGCGAGGTGGCGCGCCGCCATTCGATCTTCGTCGACGACGCGCGCTTCCTGCGCAGCGCCACCGTGCGCAGGATCAAGGTCACGCTGCCCGGACCGATGACGATGGTCGACACGCTCCACGATGCGCACTACGGGAGCCGCGAGAAACTCGCCTGGGCCTTCGCGGAAATCCTCAACGAAGAGGCGCGGGCGATCGAAGCGGCCGGGGCCGACGTGATCCAGTTCGACGAGCCCGCATTCAACGTCTACTTCGACGAAGTTCGCGACTGGGGCGTCGCCGCACTCGGGCGCGCCGCGCAAGGGCTCGGGTGCGCGACTGCGGTGCACATCTGCTACGGCTACGGCATCCAGGCCAACATCGAGTGGAAGAAGACGCTCGGCGCGGAGTGGCGACAGTACGAGAGGACCTTTCCTCTGCTCGCCGCCTCGCCAACCATCGACCAGGTCTCGCTTGAATGCGCCCATTCGCACGTGCCGCTGGCCCTGATCGGGCTCCTCGAAGGCAAGGACGTCCTGGTCGGCGCGATCGACGTGGCGAGCGACCGGATCGAATCGCCCGAGGAAGTGGCGGCCACGCTGCGGGCGGCGCTCGATTACGTCCCTGCCGCGAAGCTCTATCCGTGCACCAATTGCGGGATGGTTCCCTTGCCGCGCGAGCTGGCGCGAGCGAAGCTGGAGGCGCTTACCGCCGGCGCGGCCCTGGTTCGGGGCGAGTTGGAGAGCCAAGCGCCCCCTCGCACGGTCCGCGGCGCCGTTTGACCGCCGCCGCCGCCCCGCGTATAGTCCGCTCCGTGTTTAATTTCAAGTACTAAAGCACGATCTGTCCAGCTCGTTGGCTGGCGCGGAGACGCCGTACTTTCCTGTCCTTGAGATCGAACATCGGCCGGGTTCGACCGTACTTTCTTATGTATTGAGGAATTGGAAGATATGCCAACTGGAACAGTGAAGTGGTTTAACGACGCCAAGGGTTACGGATTCATTACGCCCGACGGCGGAGGGGAAGATCTGTTCGCGCACTTCTCGGCAATCAACATGCCGGGGTTCAAGTCGCTGAAGGAAGGACAGAAGGTCAGCTTCGAGGTCACTCAGGGACCGAAGGGCAAACAAGCTTCGAACATTCAGACGGCCTGATGCCGTCGTTGCAGTAAAGAAAGCCTAGCCGGGTGACGAGCCCGGCTATTTTTCCGGCGACGCCGGCTCCGAAAGAAGGACGGTATCGCCGCGCGCGTCGCCCCCCTCGCGCCACACCAGGCCGAGCATCGTCCCGAGCAGCGCCCAGAACAGGATCGCGTTGCCGAACACGATCAGATCATTGGTCGAGTTCTTGACCAGCATCGCGAGCACCAGCGCCACCGCCGCGGCGGCCCACGCCTTCTCCCGGTCTCCGCTCGCTCGCGCGCGCTTTAGCGCGAGGCGAAGGATCTCGAAGTGCAGCCACCCCCAGAGCGCCAGTCCGACGATCCCCACCTGGAGCACGAGATCGAGCAGCACGTTGTGCGCGTGGGTGGACGCCTGTACGTCGGAATTGCGAATCGTCTGATCGTCCTGCACATGATAGGCACGCGACGGCACGGTTCGTCCCAGCCCGACGCCGAACCACGGGCGTTTGGCGGCGAGATCGAGGTATGCCGCCCAGATTGCCGGCCGCGGGTCGCTCATGATCATCTCGAGCGCCGCGCTCCGATCGTGCGGCTGCGTTCCCGGGAGGCGCAGGCGCGATATCAGCTCGAGGCTCGCCGCCGAGACAACCAAGCTCAGGAGCACGATCGGCAGGACCAACTTTAGGCGTAGCCTTCCTCGCAGGATGCCGAGCACGATCAGGAATCCCGCGAAGGACACGAAGAGCGAGGCGATCAGCGTGCGGCTCTCGCTCATGAGCCCGATGGCGCCGAACACGACGAGCCATGCCGCGGCGGCCCAGCGCCGCCACGGGCGGCGCGAGACGGCCACGATGAGAAAGAGCGGGACGGCGACGAATGCGACGTACGTGCTCGAATCAGTCGTCGCGGCAGCCTTCCACGCAAGCCAGCCGAGCGCTCCGGCGCCGGGCTCGTCGGCGTTGGGATCGAAGCCCGATACCGCAGAGGCGAACATCGTGGCGAGGCACAGCAGCGTGCCGGCGGCGGTTCCGGCCACCATGGCGAGCCTTCCGCCAAGAAACCGCATCAGCACGAAGCTCACCAGGAAAATCACGAACGGATAGAATTGGTCGGTGCGGAAACTCTGGAACGAGCTGTACGGCAGCGCGGACCATGCGATCGACCCAGCGGCGAACGCGAGCCAGATGGCCCACGGAAAAAATCCCGGAACCTTCCGCCAGGGGCTGAGCCGAAATTGTGCGAGCGCGCTGAATCCCACGACACCGACGAGCACGTTGCGCAAACCGGTGACGTGGGCGAGAGGCAATATCGCCAGCAGCACGCCGAGCGAAATGCATAGCAGGCGAAGCACGAAAGTGTCGTCCGTGGCGCGCCGGTTGAGTGCGGGAAGGATGGATTGCATCGATGAACTCGGCTCGCCGACATCGGAGCGGGAGCCCCGGCGCGCCGGCATTCGAGCGCTGCAGCCAGCCCGGATTCTAGGGCCATTCATTTCCGTTTACAAATCTTGCGGTTAATTCACAGTTCGAAGCCCTGTCGCGTGCGCCCATCGCAGGAGTTGAGGTGCGCCCGATGAGGGACTTTCCCGGCGTCCTGCTGGTGGCGACCATCTGGGCGTACTGGTTCGGCGTCGGCGTCATGATCGCGCACGCACGCCGCGATACGAAGAGGCTTGCCGGGCTCGTGCCGGAACTGCGCGCGGAACAGTATCTTTGGCTTCTGTGGGTGCCGCTGGTCGCCGCATGGATCGTGCTGCCGTATCTCGCGCTAACGCACACGACCGGTCCCTGGGCGGTCCCCGACTTCGCGCGACAGGAGGCCGGCTACGCCCTGCTGCGCGGGCTCGGCGCATTGGGTGCGATTGTGAGCCTCCTGATGACGAGCCTCTGCTGGGCGCGCATGGGGCGGCACTGGCGTATGGACGTCGGCAGGCAAAAGGGCGAGCTCATCACCGACGGACCCTTCCGCTATCTCCGCCATCCGATCTACGCGCTGTCGCGGCTCCTCATGCTGTGCTCGGTCGCGGTCATTCCGAGCTGGCCTATGCTGGGGCTTGGCGTCGTTCTGTTCGTGCTCACGGAAGTGAAGGCACGATACGAGGAGCGGCATCTCTGCGCCCTCCATGGCGGAGCCTATCGCGACTACCTCGCGCGCACGGGACGCTTTCTTCCCCTGCGGGCCCTCTCGAAGCGTCGATCGCGACCGGCCCTCGAGCGATCCGTTCCGGGCGGAGAGCATTGACGGCCGCGCAACGCAGCAGCACGCGGTTCGGACCATGGCGATGGGCCATCTGTGTCGCCGCGCTCTTCGCGAGTGCAGCGCCCGGTGATCCCGGCGCTGCGCGCGTTCCCGGGGTCGTTGCACCGCGCATTGCGCTCGACTTCGACCGCGAAACCGAAGAGCGAATCCTCGCGCTCTCTCCGGAAAAGATTTCCGGCCTGGAAGTGCAGAGCGTTCTTGCGCGCGCTCCCGCCCCGAGGATCATCGACCTGCAAGGCAGCCTTGCTGTGGTGACGATGGCGCCGTTTGCCGAGTTTCTGATCGCGATGGGCTATCCGAAGGAGCGCGTCGTCAATCCGCGCGACGGCTCGCTTTCATACGCGAGCTTCGTCGACAGCGCACATCTAGCCGGGACAATGGCTTGGTACTACGAGCACGAAGGCATGGTGCCGATGCTCATCGGGCACAGCCAGGGCGGAATGATGGCGGTACGCGTGCTGCACGAGCTGGCCGGCGACTTCGGACACCCGCTCACGGTGTGGGACCCGCTGCGCGACGAAGGGGAGAACCGGACCTCCATCATCGATCCGTTCGACGGCAGCGAGCGGCCCGTGATCGGACTCAAGGTCCCTTACGCGGCGGCGATCGCAACAGGCACCCTGCCGCGGATCCTGCTCGGTCAATGGGACATGGTGGAGCGGCTGCACAAGATCCCGGACACGGTGGAAGAGTTCACCGGCTATTCGCTCGAGTGGGACCCGATCGCGGGCAATTTCGGGCGCGCGGAGCCATACAAAGCAACCGGCACGGCCGAGGTGCGCAACGTCGTGCTGCCGCCGGCGGCGAGCCACATCCGGCTCCCGCTGGCGAAAGAGCTTGCCCTCGATCCGGTGACTCGCGCGTGGATCGACGAGTACTCGCCGGCGCGAGCGCCGGTGATGCCGGTCGAAGCAGGCGCGGACTTTTCCAACCTCCTCCACGCAGCCGACATCTGGTACAGCGTGAAGAAGCACTGGTGCCTCGAGGCGCAGCACATGATTCGCGCGCTGCGCAAGAACGCAAGCGCGCGGCAGTAATCGGCATGCGCGGGCGGCTCAATCTCTTTCAGGCCATGATGCTGCGCTGGCGCGACCTGCATCCGTACTCGGCCGTGCACGTCGTACGCGTGACGAAGCCTTGCTCAGCCGCCGCGCTCGAGGCCCAGATCGAGGCGCGCCTCGGCGGCGCCGGACTGACCGGTTTCGCGCTCGACCGCCGGCGCTCGCGCTACGAATTCGCAGGCGGCGCCGCCGCGATCGAGCTGAGGGTGCTCGCGGGAGGAGCCGACCCTGGCGAGACGACGCGGCTCGAGATCGTGCGTCAGCTCAACGCCCCTTTTCCGCGCGACGGCGCTTTCCTGCCGTTTCGCTTCTTCGCAGTGGACTGCGGTGCGTTTTTCGACCTCGGGCTCGCCTATGACCACTTCATCGCCGGCGGCGACTCGATCGCAGTGCTGCTCGAGCACTGCCTCCGTGGTTACGGCGATGAGCCCCGGAGCGATGCGCCATCGTGGACGCCGCAGCTTTATCCGCACACCTATCGGCGGCTCTTCCTGCGGCACCTGGGGGCCGCGCTGCGCGGAATCGGCTACCTGCGCACGCTCTCGGCGAGCGCGCGGCGGTCGCATCGCGCGCCCTGCCGCCGAGAAGCCGACGCGAGCAACGGCTTCCTCTGGTTTCCGGTGGACCCGGTCGACTTCGAGCGCGTGCGGCGAACAGCCAGGACATGGGAAGTGACGGTCAACGATCTGCTGCTGGCGATCCTGCTCGTCGCGCTCGACCCCGTAACCACCGGCCGCGACGCAGCTTCGCGTCGCAACGAGCTCGGGGTTGCGTCGATCGTGAACCTTCGCCCCGAGCTGGAGTCGGACGCCCGCGCCGTCTTCGGTCAGTTCCTTTCCTCATTGCGCTTCTCGCACCGCTTGCCTCCCGGAATCGCGCTCCGGGAACTCGCCAAGGAAGTTCACGCGGAGAGCCGTCGGGTCCTCGCGCGCAGGCTCTACCTGCAGAGCTTGCTCGCGCTCGGCGTTTCGGGTTTGATGTGGCCTTTTCTCTCGCCCGAGCAGCGCCGATGCTTCCTCGCCAAGCATTACCCGATCTGGGCCGGCGTCACCTCCTTGCGCGTCGACCCGCTGTGGAACGGCACGGTCGGGCCGCTCATCGAATACCGGCGAGCTGTGTCGACGGGTCCGCTGGCGCCGCTCGTCTTCGCCGTTACCACGCTCGGCGAGACGATGTGGCTCGGTGTTTCCTATCGGGAGGCGGATCTCGACGCCGAGACTGCGGAACGCGTCGCGCGCGAGTTTCTCCGCCGCCTGGCGGGCCTGGAATGAAGCGATCCGATCGCCTGTCGCGCGCGTTCCTGGTCTCGCTTTTCGGGCTCGTTCTCGGGGCCTGCGCCACGCGGCCGCTGCAGACCGGCGAACCGTCGCCGCTCCCCGCGCCGGGAACCGTGCTGAAGTCGATCAGGCTCGACCATGCCCTCGAAGATCGCTTGCTCGCTCTCGATCCCGAGCACATCAGCGGCGAAGAGGTTCGCAATACGCTCGCCGCGGCGCCGGCGCCGCGCATCGTGCTGCTGCATGGAGGCATTTATCCGGTCCATCTCGCGATGACATCCTTCGCCGAATTCCTGATCGGCATGGGCTATCCGGAAGAGCGCATTCGCCGTCCCGACGGCGTGCTGGACAGCGTCTACTCCTATAGTCCCTATCAGGACAGCCGGGAGATCGCGGGTCTGATCGCCTGGTACTACGAGCACGATGGCGTGCGTCCGATGATGGTCGGGCACAGCCAGGGCGGCGTGCAGGCTGTCAAGATTCTCTACGATCTCGCGGGCGCGTCGGAGACCGAGCTTCACGTGTGGAACCCGGTCACGGATGTCGCGGAGGAGCGCACGACCATCGTCGACCCGCTGACCGGCGAGAAGCGTCCCGTCGTTGGTCTCGCCGTTCCCTACGTGTCGGCGGTCGGGGCCGGGGGCGCCGCGCTGCTGCTGCCGAATCAATGGAGCATGGTGCACCGACTGCGAACGATTCCCGACTCGGTCGAGGACTTCACCGGGTTCACCATCAGCGTGGACTTCATCGCCATGACCTTCCCCGGCGCGCGCGGCGCCAGCGAGTTTCACCACAACGGCACGGCGAAGGTGCGCAACGTCATCCTGCCTTCGACGTACAACCACGTCGTGGTCCCGGTCACGCGCGAACTGGCGACGAGCGAGGCGATGCGCGACTGGATCGACGCCTACGTTCCCGACCGGCCGGGGCAGGTCGAGGCGCTGCCGCCCGGCCCGAGCGACAACGTGCTGTGGGCGGCGGACGTCTGGTACAGCATCAAGAAGCACTGGTGCCTGGAAGCGCAGCGGCTGATCCGCGCCAAGCGCGCGCTCGGTGGCGCGCATTGACGTCGCAGGCGCGGACGGCGCATTCGCGACGCCGCGTCCACTCCCGCACGGGACAGCCGGGACCAGCCTGCCCTACGCTATAATTCAAGGTTTGCCGCGTTGAACCGGTGCTTGCGCGCCGGTTAACGCGACCTTAAACGCAGCTTCACTTCGATCCAATCATGGCAGGCCCCCTGGCGGGAAAGGTCGCGCTCGTCACTGGTGCATCGCGCGGCATCGGCCGCGCGATCGCGCACAAGCTCGCCTCCGAGGGCTGCAACGTGGCAGTCAACTACTACAACAGCGCCGACGAGGCGCAGGCGTTGTGCCGCGAGATCGGCGCCATGGGGCGTAAGGCGGTTGCACTTCAGGCAAGCGTAGGCATTCCGGACAGCGTGGACGAGATGTTCGTCGAGCTCTCCAAACATTTCGACCGGCTCGACATCCTGGTCAGCAACGCGGCGAGCGGAGTGCTCAAGCCTGCGCTCGAGATGACCCTCAAGCACTGGCGCTGGTGCCTCGAGACGAATGCGTTCGCGCTCGATCTTCTCGCGCAGCGCGCGGTGCCGATGATGCCGGCCGGGTCTTGCATGATCGCGCTATCCAGTCTCGGCGCATCGCGCGCGATGCCCGACTACGGATTCATCGGCGCATCGAAGGCCGCGCTCGAATCGCTGGTGCGCACGCTGGCGCAGGAGCTGGGCCCGCGCCACATTCGCGTCAACACGGTAAGCGCCGGCGTGGTTGACACCGACGCGCTGCGCTACTTCCCGAACCGCGAGGAGCTGCTGGCCAATTTCGCGCATCGAACGCCCGCCGGCCCGACGCTGACGCCGGAGGATGTCGCGGGCGCCGTGTACCTGCTCTGCCTGCCCGAGGCGAAGATGATCACGGGGCACACGCTGGTGGTCGACGGCGGATTCTGCATTTCCGGCTGACCAGGATACGTAGAATGGATGCCGGACTCGCCGACAAGATCGTGCTCGTCACCGGAGGCTCGCGCGGCATCGGCCGCGCGATCGTACAGCTCTTCGCCGAGCAGGGCGCCGACGTGACGTTCTTCTATCGCGACAATGCCGCGGCTGCAGACCAGATCGTGAGCGCCGCGCGCGCCGCGGGACGCAAAGTCGCGGCGGAGAAGGTCGACATCCGCGACTCCGCCGCCTGCGCGGCGGCGGTCGACCGCCTCGCCGAGCGCGGCGGAACGATCGACATCCTCGTCAACAACGCCGGGGCGATCCGCGACAACCAGCTCGCGGCGTTCGACGATGAAGACGTGCGTGTGGTGCTCGACACCAACGTCGGCGGCGTGTTCAACGTCACGCGCGCGGTCGTCCCGCACATGATCGTCCGTCGCAGCGGCAAGATCATCAACATCGGCTCGGTGTCGGGTGCGAAGGGCGGTCGCGGCCAGACCAATTACGCCGCGAGCAAGGGTGCGATCGATGCTTTCACGCGCGCGCTGGCGGTCGAGCTGGCGCCGCGCAAGATCACGGTCAATTGCGTCGCGCCGGGCGTGATCGAGACCGACATGTCGGCCGACGTGCGCGAGCTCGCCGGCGATGCGATCAAGTCGAAAATCCTGCTCCGGCGCTACGGCAAGCCCGAGGAAGTAGCCTGGGCGGTCTGGTTTCTCGCCTCTCCGTACGCGGAGTACGTCACGGGGCAGGTGCTGGGAGTGGATGGCGGTTTCAAAATGGAGTAAGCAAAATGAGCAATGATGCAATGAGCGAAGCGGTCACCAAAGAAGAAGTCCTGGCGGTGTTCCCCAAGGTCGCGGAGACGATGGCGGATGCGCTCGGCTGCGACGTCGATCAGGTCAAGCTCGACGTGTCGCTGATCGAGGGTCTCGACGCGGAGTCGATCGACTTTCTCGACATGGTGTTCCGGCTCGAGCGCGCGTTCAAGATCAAGATTCCGCGCGGCAAGATCGTCGAGAACGCGCGCGGCGATCTTCCGGAATCCGAGTTCGAGCAGAAGGGCATCGTCACCGAGAAGGGCCTCGCGCAGCTGAAAGCCTACCTGTCGGAGGTTCCCGCCGAGCGCTTCAAGACGCCGATGAAGGTGGCCGACATCCCGCGGCTCTTCACGCCGGAGACTTTCTGCAAGCTCGTCGTGCGCGCGCAGAAGGAAGCGCAGCGAACGGCGGCGTGACAGCGAGCGCATGGCCGATCATTTCGCCGCCTTTTCCTTCGTCGATCGCATCACGAAGATCGAGCCCGGAGTTCGCGCGCGCGCCATGTTCGACGTGCCGGCCGATATCGCGGGCTTCCCATCGTGTCTCGTCGCTGAGGCCTTGGGGCAGCTCGCCGCGTGGGTGGCGATGAGCAAGATCGATTTTCGCGGCCGGCCGGTCGCGGCGCTCGCGACCGAGACGATCTTTCATCGCGACGTCGCACCGGGGAGCCGGCTCGAGCTCGCGGTCGAGATCGAGAGCTGCGACGACGAAGCGGTCGCCTACGGCGGGTTCGCCGAAGTCGACGGTGAAAAGACGATCGAGCTCAAGGATTGTCTCGGCCCGATGCTCCCCGTGCAGGACTTCGATTCGCCCGACGCGATGCGCGAGCGCTATCGCCTGCTCTGCGGCGAAGGGGCGCCGGCCGGGCGCTTTCGCGGCATCGCCAGTCCGCAGCTCGTTGCACTCGACAGCGCGCCGGGGAGCTTGCGCGCGAAGCTCTCGGTTCCGCAGGCGGCACCATTCTTCGCCGATCATTTTCCGCGGCGCGCGGTGTTTCCCGCCACGTTGCTGCTCGACAGCCAGATCAGGCTCGCCATGGATCTCGCGCGCAAGACGATCGACGCCAAATCCGGGACCAAGCTCGTCCCACGCCGCATGAGCAACGTCAAGGTCCGCTCGTTCATCGTTCCCGGACAGGAGGTCGAGCTTGCCGCCGAGATGGTGTCGACCCAGGGGGCGAGCGGCACGGCGCGACTGTCCGCCGCGACCGACGGCCGCAGCGTGGCGACCGCGCGGCTCGACATCGCCGAGTCGAAAGATGTCTGACCGCCGCCGCGTCGCCATCACCGGCCTGGGACTCGTGACCCCGGTCGGCAACGACGTGCCTTCGACGTGGAAGTCTCTGCTCGAGGGAAAAAGCGGCGGCGCGCCGATCAGCCTGTTCGATGCGTCGGGTTTCCCGGTGCGCATCGCCTCCGAAGTGAAAGGATTCGATCCACTCGCAGCGATCGGCGACAGGAAGCTTCTCAAGCTCGCCAACCGCTCGCACACCTTCGCACTCGCCGCGGCGGAACAGGCGCTCACCGATGCGGGCATCCGGCCCACGTACGAGACGGGAGAGCGCTGGGGCTGCACGGTGGGCACCGGCATGATGGGCGTGGACTTCGCGGAGCTGACCGCGGTCCACAAGCACAGCGCGGCAAGCGGCGAGCTCGACGCGGCGCGGCTTCTCGACGACGAGTCGGCCAACAACCCGCTCGTGTTCTGCCGCAGTCAATCGACCACCGGCGTGTCGCTGCTCACGCGCCGGTACGGCATTCGCGGCTACGCGACCTCCGTGCACACGGCTTGCGCCTCGGGCGGCCAGGCGATCGGCACCGGGTTGAAGCTCATTCGTCGCGGCGCCGTCGATCGCGTGCTGGCCGGCGGCTTCGACTCGATGATCAGCCCGGTCGGCATCGCCGGCTTCTGCCTGCTCTCCGCGCTCTCGGCGGACAACGACACGCCAGAGCGGGCGAGCCGGCCTTTCGACATCACGCGCAACGGCTTTCTGCTCGGCGAGGGCGCGGGCTTCGTCGTGCTCGAAGAGTGGGAGGCGGCGCGCCGCCGCGGCGCACAGGTGTATGCTGAGCTGGCCGGCGACGGCAATTCGCTCTCCAGCTATCGCATCACCGATTCGCCGCCCGACGGGGACGGCCCGATCCAGTCGATGCGCCAGGCATTGTCCGACGCCGGCGCAAGGACGGAGGAAGTCGACTACGTCAACGCGCACGGCACCTCGACCTTCATGAACGACAAGAGCGAGAGTGCCGCGATTCACGTCGTCTTCGGCGAGCACACCAGGAACGTCTCGGTCAGCTCCACCAAGAGCAGCATGGGTCACCTCATCGCCGGCGCGGGCGCCGTGGAAGTGGCGGTGTGCGCGCTCGCGATCCGCCACGAAGAGCTTCCGGTCAACGCCAATCTGCGCGAGCCGGATCCCGAGTGCGATCTCAACCTCGTGCGCAGGTCGGCCCGCCGCCCCGTGCGCATCGCCATCTCCAATTCGTTCGGTTTCGGCGGCTCGAACAGCTGCGTGGCGCTGCGGCGCCCGCAGGACGTCGACGGCATCGGGTTCAGCGCCTGAGCGAACTTCGCGCGGCAGCAATGAGCAAACCGAAAGTCGTCATCACTGGGACCGGGGCCGTCTGCGCGGCCGGAAGAACGCCGCAGGAGATCCTGGAGGCGGTTCGCGCGGGACGCTCGGCCATCGGACCGATACGTCAATGGGACAGCTCCGGCTGGCCGACGCGCATGGCGGGCGAGATCGCCGATCTCAATCCGCGCGAGATGGTCGAGGACCGGAAGCTCCACAAGCTCATCCGCCGCACGGATCTCTTCGGGCTCTACGCCGCGGCGCGCGTGATCGACGCGGCCGGGCTCGCCGCCTATCGCGACTCCCTCGCGCCCGAAGCGGCGGCGCAATACAACGATCGCACCGGCGTCTACGTCGGCTCCGGCGGCGGGAACTATGACAGCCAGTACGACTACTTCCCGTTGATGACGGAGGCGAACGACGCGCTGCCGGCGTTCGGGCGCGAGCTTGCCAACACCGTCAATCCGATGTGGCTGCTGCGCACGCTTCCCAACAACGTCCTCGGCCACATCGGCATCCGCCACGGCTTCAAGGGCTCGAACGCGTGCATCACCAATCACAGCATCGGCGGCACGCTGGCGGTGATCGAGGCGACGGAGGCCTTGCGCAACGGCGAGGCCGACCGCGCGCTCGCGGTGGGACACGACGCCCCGATCGAGCCGCAGATGGTGCTCTACTACGCCGACGTCGGACTGCTCGCGAGTGAAACGATCCGTCCGTTCGATCATCGCCACGATGGAAGTCTCTTCGGCGAAGGCGCCGCCGCGCTCGCGCTCGAGACTGAAACCTCTGCCGCTGCGCGCGGCGCGACGCTCCTCGGCGAGGTTCTCGGAGGCGGCTCGGCGAGCGACGCGCAGGGGCTGCTTGCGATACGCGACGACGGCGATGCGCTCGCGCGCGCCATCGCGCTTGCGCTCGACGACGCCGGACTCTCTCCCGGAGACGTCGGCATGATCGCGGCGCACGGCAACGGCACGCCGCAATCCGATGCATCGGAGGCGCTGGCCATTCGCCGCATCTTCGGCGCGAACGGCGCGAGCGCGCCGCCGACCACCGCATTCAAATGGTCCTTCGGACATCTCATCGCCGCGGCCGGCATTCTCGACGCCGTGCTCGCTCTGCATGCACTGCGCGAAGGCCTCGTCCCGGGCGTGGCCACGTTCGAGTCGCTCGACCCGGTCTGCGAGGGCGTGCCGGTATCTCACGAGCCGCAACGGCCGCGCAGCGACGTCGCGCTCGTCCTATGCCGCGGCTTCGCCGGCACCAACGCGGCGTTGCTGCTGCGCGCCTCGCGCTGACGTCGTGATGAGCGCAGCGCTTGCCGCCACAGCCGACGGCGCGACGCGGTGCGGCATCGACACGGTGGAGATCGCGCGCATCGATCGGCTGCTGCGCGAGTCGGCGTCGCGCGACCTGGAGCGGCTGTTCTCGGCAGAGGAGCTAGCCGAGAGCGGTGACGGACCGGGACGCGCCGCGAGCCTCGCCGCGCGCTTCGCCGCCAAGGAAGCCTGTGTCAAGCTTTTCCCGCGCGAAGCCGCACTGGGCGAGATCGAGCCCGCCGACTTCGCGGTCGCGCGCGACGCTTACGGCGCGCCGCAGGCGGTGATCGGACCGCGAGCGGCATCGGTGCTCGGACGGAACCGCATCCGCGCGATTGCGCTGTCCCTGACCCACGACCGCTTGAGCGCCTCCGCGGTCGCGCTCGCGGTGCCCGAGCAGGCCGAGGTTCCGCTCGCCGGCCGCATCATCGATCGGCTGCTCCCGATCCGCCGCCGCGTGATCGTCGAAAATCTGCGTCGCGTGTTCGGAAACGCGGTCCCCGAAGCGGAGATCGAGCGACTGGCGCAGGCGCACTACGCGCACCTGTGGCAGCTCGTTGGCGAGTTCGTGCTCTTCCGCGCACTGTCGGAGGCGCGCAAGGCGGCGATGGTGCGCGTGGAGAATCACGAGGCGCTCGCGCGGGCGCTCGCACGCAACAAGGGCGTGCTCGTTCTCACTGGACATTTCGGGAACTGGGAAGTCGCTACGGTGGCGGGGCTCGGACAGTTCCCGCAAATGCACGGCCGCTTCCACTTCCTGCGCCGCCCGATCAAGCCCCGCTGGCTCGATGCTTTCGTCGGCTGGCGCTTCCGCCGAGCCGGCTTCGGGGTGCTCTCGAAGCGAGGCTCGCTCGAGACCATCCTCGAACGGCTCGCAGCCGGCGATGCGATTGTGTTTCCCTTCGATCAGCACGCCGGACCGCCCGACGGGATCGAAGTCGACTTCTTCGGCCATCCGGCGTGGACGTTCAAGAGCCTCGCCATTCTCTCGCTCGCGACCGGCGCTCCCGTTGTGCCGGCATCGAGCTGGCGCGAGCCCGACGGCAGGCACGTGCTGCGTTTCGAGGAAGCGCTGACGACGATCGAGTGCGATGACGTCGGCGAAGAGATCAGACGCAATACCCGCGAGTACAACGCCGCGCTCGAGCGGATGATCCTGCGCCATTCCGAACAGTGGTACTGGGTGCACCGTCGGTGGAAGGCGGTGCGCCGAAAATGAGGCCGGCGCGCAAGACGGGCGGACGCCCGGACGCCATGCGCACGACGGCGCTGCGCGGTCCAGTGCTCAGCTTCTCGGGCGACCCGTTCCAGCTCGGGCTTGAGGTGACGCTCTCCTACGACTCCGACGCGATCGTGGCGATCGCGGACGGCCGGATCACGCAAGTGGGCCCCGCGCGAAAGATCGGGGCGCTTCTTCCGCGCGGCACGCGCGTGGAAGACTACGGGAAGGACTCGCTGATCACGGCCGGCTTCATCGACTGCCACGTCCATTTCCCGCAGACGCCGATCATCGGTGCTTACGGCGGTCAGCTCCTCGACTGGCTCGAGAAGCACACTTTCGTCGCCGAGCAGCGCTTCGAGGATCGCGCCCACGCGCGGGAAGTCGCTCGCGTTTTTCTCGCCGAGAGCCTGCGCAACGGCGTGACCACGTCAGCGGTGCATTGCACGGTGCATCCCCAGTCGGTCGACGCGCTGTTCGAGGAAGCCGGCAAGATCGGCTTGCGCATGATCGCCGGCAAGGTCCTCATGGATCGCCATGCGCCGAAGGCGCTCCTAGACACGGCGCGAACCGGCTACGAGCAATCGCGCGCGCTGATCGAAAAGTGGCACGGCAAGGGACGGCTTTCGTATGCGATCACGCCGCGGTTCGCGGTAACGAGCACGCCGGAACAGCTCGCGGCCGCTGGCGAGCTGCGGCGCGAATTCCCCGATTGCTTTCTCCAGTCGCACATCGCGGAAAACCGCCGCGAGGTCGCCTGGGTCAGGGAATTATTCCCGGAGCGCAAGGGGTACCTCGACGTCTACGACCACTACGGACTGACGGGCCCGCGTGCTATCTACGGGCACGGCATCTGGCTTTCCGAGCGCGAACTCAGGCGCTGCTACGCCACCGGTACCGCGATCGCGCACTGTCCGACGTCGAATTTCTTTCTCGGCAGTGGCTGCCTCGATCTCGCCCGCACCGCGAAGCGCGAGCGACCCGTGCGGGTGGGGCTCGCGACGGATCTCGGCGCGGGCACTTCGTTCTCGATGCTGCAGACAATGAACGAAGCGTACAAGGCGGCGCAGTCGCACGGCTACGCGCTTTCCGCGGGTCATGCGTTCTATCTCGCCACCCGCGGCGCCGCGCGCGCGCTGTATCTCGACGACGCGATCGGCAGCGTCGCTGCCGGGATGGAGGCCGATCTCGTCGTGCTCGACCTCAGATCCACGCCGCTCATCGAGTACCGGATGAAATACGCGGAGGACCTCGATGAAGCGCTGTTCGTCCAGATGACGCTTGCCGACGATCGGGCGGTGCGGGCGACCTACGTCGCGGGGAAGTGCGTCTACGCAAGACAACCTGACCAACGCACTGGGTAGCGCCGAAAAACCGTTCGCCGCAAAGTGTTACCCATGTGTCCGGCCCCCCGTGCCAGGATAGTTGTCGTGTCGTTCGAAGTTGAACCTCTCAGGGGCGAGAACTCGACGACGAGATGACCAAGCAGTTTTCCGTGGCGTTCAAACAGAAGATGGTCCAGCGGCTCACCGGGAAGAACCCAGCAAGTGCATCGCAGCTGGCTCGCGAGACCGGGGTCCGACAGCAGAACCTGTCGCGCTGGCTGCAGGAGGCGCGTAGCCTGCCGATCATGGTCGACAAACCAAAGCCAGCTGTGCGCGAGCGGACGGTCGAGCAGAAGGTTCGTGTCCTCGCCGAGGCCTCCAAACTTGATGGCGAGGAGCTGACGGCGTATCTCGAACGCGAAGGGGTCAAGCGCGCCGAGTACGAGCAGTGGCGCCTTGCCCTCGACGAGGGCGGACGAGCGTCGGCGTCTACGAACAAGCGGATTCGTCAGCTCGAGCGCGAGCTCGCTCGCAAGGAGAAGGCACTGGCCGAAGCTGCAGCGCTACTCGTTCTCAAAAAAAAAGTGGAGACCCTCTACGGGGAGGACGAGGACGACGACACGAACGGGCAGAACGAGAAGTGATCCTCGAACTCATCGCAGAGTCGCAGGCGTCAGGCGCGCGTCTCGTGCCTGCGTGTTGCGTGCTCGGCATCTCGGCTCGGACCGTCGAGCGCTGGCGTGCTGACCCCGCGGCCGGCGATCGTCGGTGCGGACCGCAGCGTCGGCCAAGCAACGCGCTGTCAGCTGCCGAGGAGGCACAGGTCGTGACCGTGCTGACGAGCTCGCGCTACGCGGGACTTTCACCGAAGCAGCTGGTTCCTCAGCTCGCCGACGAAGGGCTATACCTCGCGTCCGAGTCGACCATGTACCGAGTGCAACGCCGACTTGGTTTGCGCACAAAGAAGCGGACTACCGCACGAACGCATGTGGCTCGTGCATCCACGGTGCACCAGGCGACTGGGCCGGATCAGGTGTGGAGCTGGGACATCACTTGGCTGCCGACGACGGTGCGCGGATCGTATCTGTACCTCTACCTCATCATGGACGTCTGGAGCCGTCGCATTGTTGGCTGGCGCATCGCGGAACGCGAGGCAGCAGACGTCGCCGCTGCGCTTATCACCCAGTCGTGCGCCGAGGGCAACGTCGATCCGCGCGGCCTCGTGCTGCACTCTGACAACGGTACTCCGATGCGCGGCAGCACGATGATCTCGACGCTGCAGTGGCTCGGCGTCGTTCCCTCCTTCAGTCGCCCGCACGTCTCCGATGACAACCCGTACTCAGAGGCGCTGTTTCGCACGCTGAAACACACGCCAGCGTACCCGCGGCTGCCCTTCGCCGACCTCACGTCCGCGAACCGCTGGGTTGCTCGCTTCGTCGATTGGTACAACAGCACGCACCGACACAGCGCAATCCGGTATGTGACACCCGACCAGCGTCATCACGGGCGCGAACGCGCGGTCCTCTCGAGTCGGCACGAACTGTACAAAAGCATGCGCCGCGCGAACCCGAAGCGCTGGAGCGGCTCAACCCGAAACTGGTTGCCCGTCGGGCCCGTCGTACTCAACCCCGAACCCGCTCCGTATCAGGCTGCTGCATGACCGACACGACAACAACCTTGACACTCACCGCCGGAATAATCCGTTACCTATGTGTCCGGAATGGACCTTTGAAATTTGGCGCGCCCGGCAGGATTTGAACCCACGACCCCCTGGTTCGTAGCCGGTTACGGATAGTCGAAAACCAATTCCTCTTCAACCACTTGCGCCTACGGCGGCCCTCGCACCTCTTCCGTAATGAGCGCCACCGAGACGGACTGATTCACGCGATTCTCACGCAGTCTCCTCCATGCGCTAGCAAGCTGCGAATGTCAGCAGTGGGGCCACAGACACAGGGCGCCTCACGGCCGAGGTTGTGTAAAAACAGGCGTCTTGGGTTTTGCGTGAGCGATGAAGGCGTGGCGGACCGCGGAGGGCTCATGCTGGTCCCCAGCGCGACGTGGAGCTCGTTATTGGCAATTGTTTGGTTTGA
>Ga0335083_10003254_pt1 | contig 21103 bp, 14 predicted proteins | sample Lox_Sample_42_FD_206716 | JGI IMG/M metagenome (GOLD analysis project Ga0335083, IMG submission 206716) | Soil microbial communities from Loxahatchee National Wildlife Refuge, Florida, United States - Lox_Sample_4.2 | ecosystem: Environmental > Terrestrial > Soil > Wetlands | place: USA...
GGCCCATCCAGTGCTCCGAATACAGCGCCCACCCTTCGTCGTAATAGGTGTTGTCGAGATGGCGCCTGAGTTTCCGCGGGTTGACCGCGGTGTAGACCGCCTGGAGGTGGTGGCCGGGGTAACCCTCGTGCAAGGCGATGACGCTGATCCAGCCGTTGTTCTGGGCCCGCAGCTTCATGGAGATCTCGTCCGGGGTCATCCCCGGCACCACGTCCGTCACAAAGAAGCGCCCGACCTTGACCCCGTCCCGGTCGGTCAGTCCTCCGTAGCCGCCCCAGGCGTAGGTGTCCCGGAGCTGCGGCGGCGTGGGTACGAAGACCAGTTCCTGGCAGGGCGGGAGACGAATCAGGTCGTCCCGGATCAGGAGGGCCTGGACCTTGTGCGACTGCCGGCGATAGGCGTCGGTGATGGCGCCCGGTTCAGGGTGGCGACTTCGCAGCTCTTCAGTCAGGACGTGCCAGTCGGTCCCCGGTCGGAGCGCCTTCGCGAGCGAATCCAGCGCCAACTTGGTCTCCGCGTGGATCCGCCGCCCTTCCGCGATCAGGCTGTCCGCGGTAAAGGGAAGGAAGTTCACCTTCTCGAGGACCCAGTCGTAATACGCCTTGCCGGTCGCCCAGGAGCCCTCGGGCCCGGCGGCCAGCGTGTCCTTGAGAAAGGCCGCATAGCCGTCCAGGGCCGCCACCGCCTGGTCCGCATCGGTGAGCAGCACGGTTCGCATCGAGTCGGGTGCCGATGAGCCGACCCGTTCCCGGAAATCCCCCCGCAGGAACTCGGAGAACCGCTGACTCGAGGTGATGGCCAATCGGACCCAGAGTGGCGGCGGCGCCTTGAGCTGGCGCCGACCGATGGCCAGTGCCCGGGGGGCGATCTCCAGGTCGGAGCGAACCGCGCTCCAATCGCTCGCGGTCGGCGGATGATCCCCGGCCACCCGCCAGAACAGGCTGCCGAGGGTGAGGTAGTTCCCGGGACTCCGCTCGGCGCGATGGAGGACGGTGTCGTAGACCTGGCGTTCGAGCACCGATTCGATCAGCAGCCAGTCGATCCGCTGATCCACCACCAATCGCGTGGTGTCGATGCTTCGCAGCTCCTGCAGCTGCTTGGTCGCGCTGGCGGCCTCCCGCGCCTCCTCGGCGACTTCGAGCCCGGACAGGATCTGCTCCGCTCGGGGCTCTTCCCGGGCCTGCGGCTCCTCGAGGTAGCTGTCGATGAACTTCTCGAAGCGCAGGGAATCCGCGGCGATGGGTGACACACCGCCGGGAGCCGCCGGGGCGCAGGCGGCCAACAGCACGACCACGGCCCCGGGCCATCGGGCAGTACTGTGGATAGACATGCCGCAGGACCGCGAGTGGAGGTTGTGGTTGGAAGAAGCGATGCGTCGGGCGAGGCGCCGGGGACGGCGTCAGCCGGAGCGGGGAAGGCCGGTCAGCAGGTATCCACCCAATTGACGGAGGCGGTCTGCTTGCAGCGCCGACACTCCATCTCCCTGGGCTTGCCGTCCATGTACTGGCGCTCCCGGCAGGCGGGGCAGACGGCGTAGGTCGTGGGGGCTGAGCTGCCGGCTCCGCTCCAGGTGGGGCGCATGACTCCGGTGCGGACGACGATGCTCCACTCGGTCGGTGGATCCTTGCGAATGCTTACGTCCCCGCGCTTGACCTGGATGCGCTGCTGGTCCACTTCGACCACGACCCCGTCCGAAGTCTCCTCCACCACCGGGTACCAGGCGCCACGGCGCAGGATATCCGCCATGCGTTCGGTACACCGGGCCCATCCGAGGGACGTCGCCATAGCATCTCTGGTCCGCAAAAGGCCGCCTTCATGATACTCCGTCCCCCGGCCGTCCGCGACTCCCCACCCGCAGGGGTCCGACCCGCACTTGACAACCCGATGACTTTGGTCGTACTTGCACCACGCTGGCCGATTTCGAGCTTCGCCGTGGAGGGCTATCACGTGATCGCTCAAGGGATTCGGTGTTCCGCCCACTCGAGAAGCTGTACCGGGGCCTCTCGGGAGGATTGCACGCGGGCTGGCTAGAGCGGACTGTTCCACCGCTGTGTGTTGCCGGCCGCGATCCCCGAGAGGCATCGCGGCCGAATCGTTTCCGGGGCCGGAAGGCCGATGTTTTCTTTTCAGGAGGACACGATGACCAACGTAGCTCCCGCGGCGACCGCGATTCCCATCGAACAGCGCGGGTACGCCGTTCCTGACGTCCTGGTCTCCACCGACTGGGTCGCCCAGCACCGGGGCGATGCCAACCTGCGCCTGGTCGAATCCAATGAAGACCTGCTGCTCTACGAGACCGGCCACATTCCCGGCGCGGTCAAGATCGACTGGGTGAACGACCTCAACGACCAGCTCCGGCGCGACTATCTCGACCGCGACCGGTTCCAGAAGCTGCTGCGCGCCAAGGGGATCAACCAGGACACCACGGTCGTCTTCTACGGTGACAAGAACAACTGGTGGGCCACCTATGCCTTCTGGGTCTTCCGGCTCTTCGGGGTCGAACGCCTCAGGATCATGGACGGCGGGCGGGCCCGCTGGCAGGAGGAGGCCCGTGAGCTGGTGACCGACGTGCCCCCCTATCCCGAGGGCAACATTACCGTGACCGATCGGGACGACACCCGCATCCGCGTCTTCCGGGACCAGGTCCTGGCCCACGTCAAGTCGCGATTCCCGCTGGTGGATGTGCGGAGCCCCGAGGAATTCCGTGGCGAGCGGCTCCACATGCCCGATTATCCCAACGAGGGGGCGCTCCGGGGCGGCCACATTCCCGGCGCCAAGAGCGTCCCGTGGGGCCGCGCGATCACTCCTGAGACCCACACCTTCCGGCCGGCCGGCGAGCTCAAGCGCCTCTACCAGGAGGAGAACGGGCTCAAGCCGGACGACGACGTGGTCGCCTACTGCCGGATCGGTGAGCGCTCTTCCCACACCTGGTTCGTGCTCACCTACCTGCTCGGCTTCAAGAAGGTGCGGAACTACGACGGTTCCTGGACCGAGTGGGGTAATCTGGTGGGAGTACCGATCGAGAAGCCTTGAGGCTGTCTCGAGACTTGGAACGGCGGGTGGGGTGAGTGGCCCCGCCCGCTGTTTCGTTTGAGAAGGTCGTTATGAGGCGGGAGTCGCGGGTTGGGCGCCGTGCCGGGCGGCCGCTTCCGCCATCTTCTTCACCCGCTGCAGGATCGCGGTGAGCCCGTGGATCCGGCTCATGCCCAGGATATCCACCAGCCCCAATCGTTCGAGGAGATCGTTGGGCAGCTTGCTCACTTCGGCAGGCTCCGCATCCCGCACCGCCCGCTCAAGCAGGGAGACAAAGCCCCTGACGGTGGGCGCCTCCCGGGGGGCATCGGCGTAGAGACGCACCCCGGTGGCTTCGCTGGCGAGCCAGAGAAAGACGGGAGACATGCACTCGGGGACCATGTGCGTCCCCTCGTTGCGCATGGCCTCGAGGTGCTCGGGCAGGGGCGGCAGCTTCCTGGAGTAGTCCAGCAGCAGGTCGAGCCTGGTCTGCCGGTCGGCCGCCTGGAATCGCTCCAGCGTCGAGGCCAGGGTACTCATGAACTCAGAGGTTCTCCACCATCGCCTTGCCGAACCCGCTGCAGCTCACTTCCGTCGCCCCTTCCATCAGGCGCGCGAAGTCGTAGGTCACCCGCTTCTGTGCGATGGTCTTCCCCAGGGACGCGATGATCAAGTCGGCCGCCTCATTCCAGCCCAGGTGGCGGAGCATCATCTCGCCGGACAGGATCACCGAGCCCGGGTTGACCTTGTCCTGGCCCGCGTAGCGCGGCGCGGTCCCGTGGGTCGCTTCGAAGATCGCGTGACCGGTCAGGTAGTTGATGTTGGCCCCGGGCGCGATGCCGATCCCGCCCACCTGCGCCGCCAGCGCGTCCGAGATGTAGTCGCCGTTGAGGTTCATGGTAGCGATCACGTCGTACTCCGCCGGCCGGGTCAGGATCTGCTGCAGGAAGGCGTCCGCGATCACGTCCTTGATCACGAGCCCGTTGGGCAGCTTGCACCAGGGGCCGCCGTCGATTTCGGTGGCGCCGAACTCCTTCTTGGCCAGCTCGTAGCCCCAGTCCCGGAAGGCGCCCTCGGTGTACTTCATGATGTTACCCTTGTGGACCAGGGTGACGCTCTTCTTCTTCTGCGCAACCGCGTACTCGATGGCGGAGCGGATCAGGCGGTGCGACCCTTCCTCGGAGATCGGCTTGATCCCGATCCCGCTGCTCTGGGGGAACCGGATCGAGGTGACGCCCAGGTTTTCCTGGAGGAAGTTGATCAGGTGCTTGGCGGCATCCGATCGGGCCTTGTACTCGATCCCGGCGTAGATGTCCTCGGTGTTCTCCCGGAAGATGATCATGTCCACCAGCTCGGGATGCTTGACCGGCGAGGGGACCCCGGTGAACCAGCGGACCGGGCGGACGCAGGCGAAGAGATCGAGCTTCTGGCGGAGCGCCACGTTGAGCGAGCGGAACCCGCCTCCCACCGGCGTGGTCAGCGGGCCCTTGATCGCCACCAGGTGATGGTCGATGGCCCGGAGCGTGTCGTCGGGGAGCCAGCTGTCGAGCCGGTTCTTGGCCTTTTCGCCGGCGTAGACCTCGAGCCAGACGATCTCCCGGCGGCCGGCATAGGCCTTCTTCACGGCGGCGTCGAGGACCATCTGGGAGGCGCGCCAGATGTCCGGGCCGGTGCCGTCCCCTTCGATGAAGGGAATGACCGGCTGGTCGGGCACCTGGAGGCGGCCCTGCTGCATGGTGATGGTCGAGCCCCGACTCGGAGGAGTCAGCTGGTCGTACTTGGGGGCGGAGGGCGCGGGAGCTTGTGAGGTTGGCATCGTGACGTCCAGAGGTAGAATTCAGATTGCCGGAATATACATGAACCGTCCCTTGCACCCCGGCCCCCCGCTCCCCGCCACCGTTCGATCGGTCGGCCTCCCGTCCCACATCTCGGCCCCACGGACCCCGGTCGAGCTGGTGAGCGAGGCGGCGGACGCGATCCGGGCCGGCTTCGACGCCTGGCATGCGCAGTTCCAGCTGGTGACCCGCCGGGCCCGGGCCCGCTTCGCTAACTGCGACTGGCGGGGTGCCCAGCAGGATGCCCTGGAGCGCCTGTCCCTCTATCGCCAGTTCGTGGATTGGGTGGTGGGCGACCTGCTCCGGGTGCTGGACGTGCAGGCCTACCTCCCCGAAATGTGGGTGGCGATCCGTGGCGCGTATGAAGAGCGGGTCGAGGGCCGGGAAGATGTCGAGCTGGCCTACACGTTCTTCAATTCCGCCTCGCGCCGGCTGCTTCGGACCTACGGTGTGGCCTCGGGCCGGGAATTCGTGGCGCTGGACTTCGAGCGGCTCACCACCACCGCTCCCGCCTCCCACCGGTCCTATGGATCGGAGGCCGGGCTCACCGATTTGCTCTGCCGGCTGTTATCCGAGCTGCCACTTGATGCGCCCTTCCGCGACCTCGATCACGACGCGGCCGCCGCCGGCAAGGCCCTGAGCCGGGACCTGCGGCTCGACCAGGATCCGATCCAGTCCATCGAGGTCATTCCCGCACTGTTCTACCGGAATAAGGGCGCGTACGTCGTCGGCCGCATCCGTCGGGCCGGCGGCCTCACGCCTCTGGTGCTGCCGCTGATCAACGGGCCCCAGGGGATCGAAGTCGACGCGGTCCTGACCGGGGTGGACGAGGCGAGCGTGGTGTTCAGCTTCACGCGGAGCTACTTCCACGTCGAGGCGGAGCGGCCCCGGGCCGTCGTCGATTTTCTGCGCTCGATTCTCCCGCACAAGCCGGTCGACGAGCTCTACACCGCGGTGGGCTACCACAAGCATGGGAAGACCGAGTTGTTCCTGGCCCTGCAACGGGTCCTACGAGAGCCGGGTGCTCACTTCGAGCGGGCCGAGGGCGATGAAGGTCTGGTGATGAGCGTCCTCGCGCTGCCGGCGCTCAATATCGTCTTCAAGATCATCAAGGACCGCTTCGGGGCACCCAAGACCTCGACCCGCGCCGACGTGATGGGCAAGTACCACCTGGTCTTCGTGCGGGACCGGGTGGGCCGGCTGGCCGATGCGCAGGAGTTCGAGGGGCTCGAGTTCCGGCGCGACCACTTCGCCGAAGGCCTGCTGGAGCAGTTGCGGCGCGAGGCGGGATCCACTGTCCGGGTAGACGGCGAGCGAGTAGTGGTGCGGCACCTCTATACCGAGCGCCGGGTGACGCCGCTCAACCTCTACCTCAAGACCGCCACCCCGGAAGTCGCCGCGGATACGGTGCTCGACTACGGCCAGTCGATCAAGGATCTCGCCACCGCCAACATCTTCACCGGGGACATGCTGCTCAAGAACTTCGGGGTCACCCGCAATGGACGGGTGATCTTCTACGACTACGACGAGCTCTGCCTGCTCACCGAGTGCAATTTCCGCCGCCTGCCACCGCCCCGGAACGAGGACGACGAGATGGCGGCCGAGCCCTGGTTCTACGTCGGAGAGCGGGACGTGTTTCCCGAGGAGTTCCGCGCCTTTCTGACTCTGCCGGGACCGCTCGGGGAGGTGTTTCTCCGGGCGCACGGAGACCTGCTGGACGTGGGCTACTGGAAGCGGATGCAGGACGTGGTCGCGATCGGTGAGGTGGTGGACTTCTTTCCGTACAGACAGAGCCGCAGGCTCAGGCATGAAGAGTGAAGCGGGGGAACGATCGGGGCTTTCGCCCCGAACGTTCCCCCGCCTCGACTCGATCTGCCGGCGCTACGCCTTCTTCAGCTTCGCCGTCAGCATCTCCGACAGATAGCCGAGGATCACCCCGGCGATCAGGGCCCCGACGAACTTGATCAGCCCTTCGGGCAGCAGATTCGGGAAGGAGAGCATTGCGCCCGCCCCGACAATCGCCCCGGCCATGAAGGAGAGGATGGGGAACCTCGATTGGAAGACAATCACGACACCGGCGAGTCCGACGACCAGCGCATTGAGCACTCGAACTTCCCCGAGGATGACGCCCAGCTGAGTGGCCACAAGGGCCCAGAACGCCCCGGAGAGGAGTCCGGCAAGGGACTTCACCAATCCCTCGGTCTTTCCGCCCGAGGCGTAGAAACACCCCATGGCGATGATGCCTGGGTAGATCGAGAGATGCACCAGCCCGCTGATGAAGTCCCAGAAGGCAAGCAGTACGCCGATGCTGATCGCCTGTGCCATGAGCGGATTCATACCAGCCCTCCCAGTAGGATGAGACAACGCGTCTCCGAAGGAACTTCGAAGCGCGACGAAACCGAGGGCAAGAATGGAACAGTCTACGCTGGGAAGGAACGCCAACTCTGTCAAGAGTTTGCCCTTGCCGGGGATGCTTTCGGGAATGATGCTTCCGTCCCATGTCGAGCCCCGGTCGTGCCCGCCTCGGTGTGCTGGCTGCGGCTCTCCTCTTCTCGACCGGGGGAGCGGCGATCAAGGCGGCCGGGTTCACCGGCTGGCAGGTGGCCAGCCTTCGGTCGGGGATTGCGGCCGTGGCGGTCCTCCTGCTTTCCCGCCAGGCACGAACCGGCTGGACCTGGCGGGCCGTCGCGGTGGGCCTCGCCTATGCCGCGACCCTCGTCCTGTTCGTGCTCGCGACTCGGCTCACCACCTCCGCCAACGCGATCTTCCTCCAGGCCACTGCACCCCTCTACCTCCTCGCGCTGGGTCCCTGGATTCTCCACGAGCGGATCGACCGGCGGGATCTGTTGGTGATGGCGGCCCTGGCGGCCGGGCTCGCCTGCTTCTTCGTTGGACGAGAGCCGAGCTATCTCACCGCCCCCGATCCGGCCAGCGGCAATCTGCTCGCCGCGTTGAGCGGCCTGACCTGGGCGATCACGGTGGTGGGGCTCCGCTGGCTCGGAAAGCACGGCGGCGCGCCGACTGCCGCGATCGTCTCCGGCAACTTCGCCGCCTTTGCCGCGGCACTTCCCTTCGCGTGGCCTCTCGGCAGCCACCCCATCCGCGACTGGCTGCTGGTGATCTATCTCGGCGTCTTCCAGATCGGGTTGGCCTACATCCTCGTCTCGGCCGCCGTGACTGTCTTGCCCGCCTTTGAAGTCACCCTGCTACTCTACCTGGAGCCCGCCCTGAACCCGGTCTGGGCCTACCTGGCGCATGGGGAGCGTCCGGGCGCGCTGGCCCTCCTGGGCGGCACCATCATTCTCGGCACCACCGCGATCAAGGCGGTGAGCGCCGGGAGGTGGCGGGCACAAATGGAGAGCTGATTCATGGGACTGATCGAAACCGTCCGGGTGCGGAGCGGGACCGCGCCGCTCTGGCGATTGCACCTGCGCCGTCTCGAGGCGAGTTGCCGCGCCCTGGGGATTCCGTACCCCGGTGCGCTGGCAGTGCCGAGCGGCGGCGAGGACCGGATGGTGCGGTTCGAGGTGGATGCGGCGGGCGTGCGGGTGACGGAACGCGCGATCGGCCCGATCACACCGATTCAGGTCATCACCTCGCCGGTCGGGTATCGGCCTTACCCGCACAAGACCACGGATCGGGCGCAATTCGATGAGACCCTCGCGGCGGCCAAGGCCGGAAGCGCGAGTGACGGCGTGCTCCTGACCCCCGAGGGGTTGGTGGCGGAAGCCGCCATCTTCGCCCTGCTCTGGTGGGAGAGCGGACGCCTCTGCGGGCCGCCCCTGGATCTGGGTATTCTTCCCAGTGTGGGTCGCGCCCGGTCGGGGGAACTGGCCGGTGGCATCACCGAGCGGCGCGCCCGCCCAGCCGATCTGGCGGGGTTGCCGCTCTTCGCGGTGAACGCGGCGCGAGGCGTGGTCCCGATCGCCGCGTGGGATGGTCGCGCGGTCGTTTCGACGCCGCGGACGCAGGAGCTGGCAGAGGCGTTTTGGCCTTGACCCCCCGGTGGGCGTACGGTACTTTCCGCCGGCTTGAATCGTGCCAGCCCGGCAGCAGCGTGGTGGCTGTAGCTCAATCGGTTAGAGCGCCGGACTGTGGCTCCGGAGGTTGCGGGTTCAATTCCCGTCAGCCACCCTGGGCGGACAAAAAAGAACTGAGAACTGAGGACTGAGGGTTGAGTCTGGACCAGTGGCCCACTCCTTCGGGTCCTGGGGCCAACTCGGTCCTCAGTCCTCATCGCTCAACCCCGTGTGTAGGTCCGTAGCTCAATTGGTAGAGCACCGGTCTCCAAAACCGGGGGTTGGGGGTTCGATTCCCTCCGGGCCTGTACCTAAGGACTGAGGACTCAGGATTAAGGACTGAGTAGCAGGGCATGACCCGGGACGACTCAGTCCTCATCCCTCAGTCCTGGCGGTCACGGCGCTATCGTCTAGGGGACTAGGACGGGGCCCTCTCAAGGCCCAAACACGGGTTCGAATCCCGTTAGCGCTATACCAAGAGGGCCGAGGACTGAGGACTGAGGACTGAGCGTTGGTACCGCAGTTGGCCACTCAGTCCTTAGTCCTCAGTCCTGAGTCCTGAGTTCGGCCCCATCGTCTAACGGTCAGGACACCACTCTTTCAAGGTGGTAATACGGGTTCGATTCCCGTTGGGGTCACTTTACCAGAGTGCTGAGTGCTGAGTCCTGAGTGACTCCATCTTCCACGAACCACTCAGGACCCAGTACTCAGAACTCAGGACTTGGTTCCCGCGCCGCTAGCTCAATTGGCAGAGCAACTGACTCTTAATCAGTAGGTTGTAGGTTCGATTCCTACGCGGCGCACTCTCGCGGTTGATGATCTTGTGCACGGCCCTGGAGCATGCTCGGGGCCGTTTTTTCTGGTCACCGCGCGGCCACCGTGGCCCATGGCTTGCTACTATTCGTCGACCCCGATTTAAGGATTCGGCATGGCGATTCTGGTCACCGGTGGCGCGGGGTATGTCGGCAGCCACACCGTCCTGGCCCTCCTTCGCGAAGGCCATGATGTGGTGGTGGTGGACAACCTCTCCAACAGCCACCGGGAATCGCTCCGGCGAGTCCAGGAGCTGGCCGGCCGATCGCCCGCCTTTCACGAGATCAATCTGCTCGACACCGCGGCCCTCGAAGGCGTCTTTCGCCAGACTCCGATCGAGGCGGTGATGCACTTCGCCGGGCTCAAGGCGGTGGGAGAATCGGTGGCGGAGCCCCGCCGGTATTATCACAACAACGTGACCGGGACCCTGGCCCTCTGTGAAGTCATGGAGCGCTGCGGGGTCCGGACCATGGTCTTCAGCTCGAGCGCCACCGTCTATGGCGACCCGCACAAGGTTCCCATCACCGAGGACTTCCCGCTCAGCGGCGCCAACCCCTACGGCTGGTCCAAGATCATGATCGAGCAGATCCTCCGGGATCTGCACCGGGCCGACCCGGAGTGGCGGCTCTCGATCCTTCGTTATTTCAACCCCGTCGGGGCGGATCCCAGCGGAAGGATCGGGGAGGATCCCAACGGGATCCCCAACAACCTGATGCCCTACATCTCACAGGTCGCGGTCGGGAAGCTGCCCGAGCTCCACGTCTTCGGAGACGATTATCCCACGCCGGACGGGACCGGTGTGCGGGACTACATCCACGTGAGCGATCTCGCGGCCGGGCACCTGAGCGCTCTCAAGGCGTTGGAGAAGAAGCCCGGGGTGATGGTCTACAACCTGGGGACGGGACGAGGCTACAGCGTGCTGGAGGTGGTCATGGCGTACCAACAGGCGGCCGATCGAAAGATCACGTACCGCGTCGTCGGGCGGCGTCCCGGCGACATCGCGGCCTGCTACGCCGATTGTTCCAAGGCCAAGCGCGAGCTGGGATGGGTGGCCAACAAGGGGATCGCGGAGATGTGCGCCGACAGCTGGCGCTGGCAGTCGCAAAATCCGAAGGGCTACCTCTAGAACGATCCCCCGCTCGGAGGGATCGACCGCTCATCGCCCTCAGAACCCGCTGGGACCCTCCGCCACCGTGGCCGAAGAGTCGCCCTTCCAGCTGGCCCAGGTCAGGCCGCACTTATCCACGAAGTAGTCGGTCGGATGCCCCTGGCGACCCAACAAGTCGTGCAGCATCTCGTGGCGTACGACCAGCTCGCTGTTGGTCCAATCGCCGGCGATGGTGATATCGCTGCCCGACTTGGACTTGCTCCAGAGGCCGACGACCTGTCCGACCTCGCTATTGAAGGTGTCCACGTTGGGGACGACGTACCACGAGATCCGGGAGTAGTCGCCCACGAGGCCCGAGCACTGCTCGGTCCGCTCCCACCAGGTCACGAACTCCGAGGGCGGATGCATGGCCACCGCACCCGCGGGGAGCGGGGTCGGTTCCAGTACCGTGCAAGCAGGGGTGGTCAGCAGCGCCCCGACCATCAGGACGCGCAAGGATTGGCGCCGGCGTGAGGGGCGACGCGAAGACGATTGGGTTTGACTCTGCGTGGAAGTCATGGCTCCTCTCCCACGCCCGATAACACAAAACGTGACGCTCATGAAAGCCCCCTTCGGGCTAGCTGATCGTCACGTCCGCGCTGAGTCCGCTTTCGGCACCGAGCTATCTCGCTGAGCGAGACCTCTAGTTTTGCGGCCCCGGATCGCTCCGGGTGTGCTCTTATCGGGCGGTTCGCTAAATCAGGGTACGACTGATTTCAGTTGTCGGCCTATCCATACAGCCAGTCCGGTGCCAGCGCCGTAACTCATTTTACCCCATGCACTTGCAAAATGCATCGTGGAGGCTGCAAGAGCATTCAGTATGGTGGGGCGCCACACCTCTGGCGGATCGACGGCACAAGTTGTTGCTCACCTGGCGCGCCTTCCACCCGGTGCCCCGCCTCCCCGGATGAGACTACATTGCGACCATGCCGACCCCTGCTTGGCTCCACCGCTTCCCGCGCTCAGGGCTGGGCCTCGCCGCGGGGCTCCTGGTTCTGACTCCCGCCTCGGCCGATCCGGCTCTGCCCAAACTGTCTCTGGTGGTCGTGTTCACGGTGGATCAGTTCCGCGGGGACTACCCGGCGCGCTTCGGGGACCAGTGGACCGGAGGCCTGGCCCGGCTGACCCACGAGGGGATCGTATTCCCCAATGCCATGCAGGACCACGCGGTCACCGAGACGGCGCCCGGCCATTCCACCATCCTGTCGGGGCGAGATCCCGCCCACACCGGAATCGTCACCAATTCCATTGGTGTCGCCGACCGATCGTCACCCCTGCTCGAGGTCTCCGGGTTGGGCGCATCACCGGCCCGGTTCGTCGGCACCGCGTTGTACGACTGGATGCGCACCGCCGATCCCGACGCCAAGGTGCTCTCGGTCTCCCGCAAGGATCGCGGAGCCATTCTCCCGGTGGGGCGGGCGAAGGGACCGGTGTTCTGGTACCAGAGCGGGCTGTTCACCACCTCCCGTTACTATGCCGACACCCTGCCCCCCTGGGTCGAGGCCTACAACGCTCGTCCCTGGGCGGCGGCCTTGGCCGGAAAGCTGTGGACCCCGTTGCTGCCCGATTCGGACTATCCCGAGCCTGACTCGATGGCCTTCGAGAACGGCGGGCACGACGTCATGTTCCCCCATCGTTTTCCGGGCACCCCCGATTCGGTCGCCGCGTTCCTGCCATCCTACCCCTGGATGGACTCGCTCACGCTGGACTTTGCCCTCGAAGGGGTGCGGCAGCTGGGCCTCGGTCGCCGGAGCCGGCCCGATCTCCTGGCCATCTCGCTCTCCGCCACCGACTACGTGGGCCACGCCTTCGGGCCCGATTCCAGGGAACTCCACGATCAGGTAGTGCGGCTCGATCGCTGGCTGGGTGGGTTTCTCGATTCGCTGGATCGCCTGGTCCCGCGTGGCCGCACCCTCTTCGTGCTCACCGGAGACCACGGCGTGACCTCGTTCCCGGAGCTGGCGGTGGCGCAAGGCCGCAAGGGCGGTCGAGTCGGGGTCGATAGCCTGCTCCAGGCGCTGGCCGGGGCGCTTCAGGCCCGAGCCAACAACTTCTTCGAGCTCCGCCAGGAGGCCGGCTTGTTTTCCGCCGATGTCGTGGCCATGGCCAAGGCCGGGATCAACGTGGACAGTGTTTCCGAAGCACTGGCCCAGTCGCTGGCACGGCTTCCGGGTGTAACCAAGGTCTTCACCCCCAAGTCCCTCAAGAAGGCGCCGGCTTCCGATCTGGATGCCGCCCGCTGGCGCCGCTCGTTGCCGGACAACTTCGGCTGGCTGGTTTGTGCGTCGGTGGCGCCGGGATACATCTGGACCGGTGAAGGGGGATGGACCACCCACGGGACGACCAATCCGGACGACGCCAGTGTGCCGATCATTTTCGTGGGGCCGGGGATCCACCCCGCCGTCTACCCAACGGCCGTGCGAACCGTCGACATCGCCCCGACCCTGGCGGCCCTGCTTGGCCTCGAACCGAGCCAGAAGCTCGACGGTCAGGTGCTGACCGAAGTGGTCGGCAAGCAACGCTAGGGATGCGTCAGACTCTCGACACTCTCCGGCGGTCCCCGGCCCGACTGCTGTTCCACCTCACGCCCCTCTTCTTGAGTCTCGCCATGCCTCTCGCCGGCCAGACCGATCCTGCCCTCGAACACGCCAGAAAGCTCCTCACGAAGACCATTCTGATCGACGGACATAACGATCTCGCCTGGGTGATCCGGCGGTCCAAAGAACATCCACGGGATGTGGCCGCCTACGACCTTCGGACCACGACCCCTGGGCACACCGACCTGGCCCGCCTTCGACAGGGAATGGTAGGGGCCCAATTCTGGTCGATCTACGTCCCCGGTGAGATCAAGGACAGCGGGTTCGCCAGGGTCCAGCTGGAACAGTTCGACATCGCCCGCCGCGCCATCGCCCGCTATCCCGAGGACCTCGAGCTGGCGCTCAGCGCCGACGAGGTGGAGCGCGCCTGGCATCATCACCGGATCGCCTCCTTACTCGGCATGGAGGGCGGGCACGTTCTGGAGAATTCGCTGGGTACGCTGCGCTCGTACTATCAGCTCGGTGCCCGCTACCTGACCCTGACTCATAACGTCACCCTGGACTGGGCGGACGCCGCGCTCGACAGCGCCCGGCACGGCGGTCTCACCCCCTTCGGCAAGGACGTGGTGCATGAGATGAATCGTCTGGGAATGCTGGTGGACATTTCCCACGTCTCGGACGCGGTGATGAGCGACGTGCTCTCGACCTCGCAGGCGCCGGTGATCTTTTCCCATTCGGCCTGTCGCGCCCTGGTCACCCATCCACGCAACGTCCCCGACTCGCTGCTGGCCCGACTCCCCGCCAATGGCGGGGTAGTGATGATCGCCTTTGTCCCACAGTTCGTCTCTCAGGCCGTGGCCAACGCTGATATGGCCGAGCGGGCCACCCTGGCCCGCGAGCTGGAAGGCGTCAAGGATCCCGACGAGCAGGACCGGATCGAGCGGGAGTATCGAGCCGCCCATCCCTGGCCCCGGGCCACCCTGGCCGAGGTGGCCGATCACATCGAGCACGCCCGGACGGTGGCCGGTGTGGATCACATCGGCATCGGGAGCGACTTCGATGGGATCGATGAGGTGGTAGTCGGCCTCGAGGACGTCTCAAAGTTTCCTGAGCTGTTCGCGGAGCTGATCCGGCGCGGGTGGAAGGACGAGGATCTGAAGAAGCTCGCGGGAGGGAACGTGCTCAGGGCGCTTCGACAGGCGGAGAACGTCGCCAAGGGAATGCGCGGCGAGGAGCCCAAAGACTGAGTGCTGAGGACTGAGGACTGAGGCAGTTACTCAGTCCCCAGTCCTCAGTTCTCAGTCCTTCTTGCCAATATCCACCCCACCACGAACGCCGTGACCCCGAACGCCGTCCACTGAAACGCGTAGCTCAAGTGCGGGCCGTCGTCCAGCGGCGGCGGCTCCAGCCGGAACATTCTGCCCCCCGTATCCTCGACTCGCTCCTGAAGCACGTAGATCTCCCGCACCGGATAGGGGAGTAAGCGGGTCATTTCGCCGCGATCCAGCCGGCGCCAGCTGAGGAGTCCGCGGTCCTCCAGGCGGCCGCCACTGTCGGTGGTCTCCGGCACTCGGAAGGCCACGCCCTCGACCACGACCGGTCCCGGATCCGGCAGGAGGGTCAGGTCTACTCGCATCCCGTCGGCCGAGGGGAGAAACCCGCGAAGCACCAGCGTGGCGGTGTCTCCCTGGGTGGGAATCAGCGGCATCACGACCCGCACACCGGGTGCGCCCTCGTGATAAAACTGCCGGAGCAGGATGGGATGATCGCGGTCGTAGCGCCCCTCCAATCGGACTCGCCGATTCTCCAGCGACCCAGCTGCTCCGCCGCCCAGGTCGATGATCGGGAGATCGCGCTGAGCCAGCGCCGCCGCGTTGACCCGCCGACGAGCTTGCAGTCGCGAGAGCTGCCAGAGCGCCATGCCGAAGCAGGTCAGCACGGCGATCAGGGTGAGCCCCCAGAGAATGCTTCGGGGCGGGATACGCAGGCGCATGGCCGAAAGCTAAAGGAAGCGGGTGAGGGCCCCCTGTTTCGTCGCTCCAATTACCCACCCGATTAAGTGTAGCGGTGACGCAACCGTTCCAGGCCGGAACGTTCACTAAGTTCTAGCGGTTTAAGTTGTTGGCCCGTAGGATATTGGTCCCCGCTTCGGCATGGGGGATGCCCCTTCCTTAGCGGCACTCCGGCTCCTGGCTCAGGGGCCGTTTTTTGACTTTATCACTTTCAATCCCCGAAACCCAGGTCGGTTTGCTCGCGTGAGCTCACTTCGGCGTCTGGTCCGCATCACCTCGTACACCTCGCTGGCCGTGGCCACCGCCACGTGCAGCCAGGATAGCGTCATCCTGCCCAGTGAGGGGGTGCCGGCGAGTATGAGCGTGGTGGACGGCAACACGCAGACCGGAACCGCCGGCTCCCCCCTGCCAATCCAGCTCATCGTCCAAGTCACCGATGCCAAGAACCGCCCGGTCATCAACCAGGCGGTGGAGTTCAAGGGCACCTCGCCCACGCCGGGACAGCTGATCCCCGACACCGCGTTGACCGACTTCGACGGCAAGGCCAAGTCGCAGTGGGTGCTGGGCACGCACGCGGGGACTCAGACGGTGCGCGCCCGTGTGTTGGCCTCGGGGCAGGCGGGGCAGCTGGTCAAGGACTTCAGCGCCACCGTCATGCCTGACGCTCCCGACACCCTCCTGGCGGTGGTCGGGCAGAACCAGACGGCGCCGGTGGGCTCTGATCTCGCCGATTCGCTGGTGGTCCTGATCACCGACAAGTACGGTAATCCGATGGTCGGCCAGACCGTGAACTGGGCGGTGCCGACCGGGCAGGGAAGCGTCAGCGCCAACATCACGACCACCGGCATTGACGGCCGCGCCGCGGTGAAGCGGACCCTCGGCCCCACCTCGGGGAATCAGACGGCCACCGCGACCGCCGGCACCCTCAAGGGTTCTCCGGTCACGTTCGTCAGCACGGCCTCGTCCGGCGGCCCGGCCGCGCTGCAACTGACCTCCGGGAACAACCAGGTCGCTCCCGCCGGGTTCGCCCTCGCCGACTCGATCGTGGTGCGCCTGGTGGACGGCAACGGGAACGGTGTGCCGGGCCGAGTGACCACCTTCGCCGTGGCCAGCGGAGCCGGGTCGGTGCTCCCCACCGGTGTCACGACCGACGCCAACGGGTACGCCTTTACCAAGTGGACCCTGGGCCCCACCGCTGGTCCCAACAGCGTGACGGCCAGCGCGGCCGGTTTCTCGGTGCTCTTCTCCGCCACCGGGACCGCGTCGACGCCCACCAAGATGCTGGCCAACTCGGTGCTCAATCAGAGCGGCACGGCCGGGCTGCCGGTCACCGCCAAGCCCTCGGTCAAGCTCACCGACCAGAACAACAACGTGGTGCAGGGCGTGACCGTGACCTTCCGGGTGACCGGGGGTGGTGGCTCGGTGCCGGACAGCACGGTGACCACCGATATCAACGGCATCGCCACCGTGGGCGACTGGGTGCTCGGCGCGGTTGCCGGAGTGAACACACTCGAGGCCAGCGCCAAGAAGGCCGACGGCACCGCACTCACCGGAAGCCCGGTGACCTTCACGGCCAACGCCGCCGTGGGTGTCGCCGCCAAGCTGGCCTTCTCGCAGCAGCCGATCAACGCGGTGGCCGGAGCGGCGATCTCGCCGGCCGTCACGGTCCTGGTCCAGGATGCGAGCGGAAACACCGTGACCACCTCGAACGCCGCGGTGACGGTGGCGCTGGGCGCCAACCCCGGGAGTGGAGTGCTCAACGGCACCTTGACCCAGAACGCGGTCAACGGAGTCGCGACCTTCTCCGGCCTGAGCGTGACCAAGGTGGGGATCGGGTACACCCTGACTGCGGCTGCTACCGGCCTGACCGGGACCACGAGTAGCACGTTCAACATCATCGCGGCCGGGGCCACGCAGCTCGCCTTCACGGTGCAGCCGACCAACACGGTCGCGGCCCAGCCGATCGCGAACATTCAAGTGACGGTCCAGGACGCGAACGGAAATCCGATCACCACCGGCGCGCCGGCCACTGCGCAGATCACCCTGGCCATCGGGAACAACGCCGGGCCCGGTGGCACCCTCTCCGGGACCGCCGTCGCGACCGCCGTGGCCGGCGTGGCCACGTTCTCGGGGCTCAGTATCGATAAGGCCGGCCTGGGTTACACGTTGAGCGCCACCTCTCCGGGATTGACCCCGGCGACCAGCGCCGGATTCAACATCGGCGCGGGAGCGGCGGCCAAACTGGCCTTCGTGGTCCAGCCGACCGCAGTCGCCGCCGGGTCGTTCATCGCGCCGGCGGTCCAGGTCGCGGTCCAGGACGCGGAAGGGAACCTGGTCACCACCTCTAACGCGCCGATCAGTATAGGGATGGGCAATAACCCCGGGGCCGGAACCTTGACCGGTGCTGGGTCGGTCAGCGCGGTTGGCGGGATCGCGACCTTCTCCGCGCTTTCCATCAATAAGACGGGGACCGGGTACACCCTGGTGGCTACGTCGCCGCCACTCAATAACGGCACCAGCGCCGCCTTCGACGTGACCCCGGGCAGCAACCAGCGCCTGGTCTTCACCACCGAGCCGGTCAATATGGTCGCGGGCACTGTGGCCCCCGCCATCGTGGTCACGGTCCAGGACGCGAACGGCAACACCATCACGGGGAGTACGGCGTCGATCACCCTGGCGATCGGAGCCAATCCGGGAACTGGAACGCTTACCGGTGGCGGACCGGTCGCCGCGGTAGCCGGGGTCGCGACCTTCAACGGCGTCAGCATTAATAGAAGCGGCAACGGCTACTCGCTGACCGCCTCGGCCACCGGAGCCGCCGGCGCCACCAGCACGGCCTTCAATGTCGCCCCGGGCGCCCCCAACCGGGTCGTCTTTACCCAGCCTCCCAACGGGGCCACCGCGGGCGCCGCCATCACTCCCACCGTGGCGGTGAGCATTCAGGACGCCAACGGCAACCTGGTTCCCACGGCCACCAACCAGGTGACGCTGGGCTTCGCGGTGAATCCGGGGGCGGGCACGCTGACCGGCGGCGGTCCGGCCACGCCGACCACTGGGGTCGCGACCTTCCCCACGCTGAGCATCAACAAGTCCGGTGTCGGATATCGGCTGACCGCCTCAGGGGCGGGACTGACCGGGGCCGACACCAGCGCGGTGTTCAACGTGACCGGAGCCGCGCCCACGCAGATGGCCTTCGGCCAGCAGCCGACCAACACGGTCGCCAACGTGATCATGGCGCCGGCGGTAACCGTGAATCTCCTGGACCAGTTCGGCAACCCGGCCACCGTCAACAACAACTCGGTCACCCTGGCGATCGCCAGCAATCCGGGCGGCGGGACCCTGTCGGGCTCGACCACCGTGATCGCCAACAGCAGCGGCGTCGCCACCTTCGCCAATCTGAGCATCAGCAAGACCGGCACCGGCTACACGTTGAGCGCCACCAGCACCGGGTTGACCACCGCTACCAGCACCGCGTTTAACATCACGCCGGCGGCGGAGAACCAGGTGGTGTTCGTCCAGCAGCCCACCAGCGCCACGGCGGGCGCCGTCATCGCGCCGGCTATCACCGTCGCGGTCCAGGACAACTTCGGTAACGTGGTGACCGGTTCGACGTCGCCCGTCACCCTGGCCTTCGGCAACAACGCCGGTGGCGGGACCCTGTCGGGTACCCTGACCCAGAATGCGGTCAACGGGATCGCCACCTTCTCGGATATCCGCATCAATCGGGCGGGCAGCGCCTACACGCTCACCGCCAGCAGCGGCGCCCTGCGCGCCTCGACCAGCTCGGCCTTCAACATCGTGGTCGGCCCGCCCACCCACATGGTGTTCAGCGTTCAGCCCAGCGCCAGCACGGTGGCCGGCTCGCCGATTTCGCCTGCCGTACAGGTCGCGATCCGGGACTCGATGGAGAACACCATCACCGGTGCCACGACTCCGATCACGGTGACCATCGGGAACAACCCGTCTGCCGGAATCCTCACCGGTGGTGGAGCCACCAACGCGGTGAGTGGGGTTGCCTCCTTCACCAATCTGCGGATTGACAAGGCGGGCACCGGCTACACGCTGCATGCCGATGGCGGCGGACTGCCCCAGGCGACCAGCACGGCCTTTGACATCCTGGTGGGGACCGGCAACAAGCTGGTCTTCCTGGTCCAGCCGACCAGCACCACGGTGGGCACCAACATCGCGCCCCCGATCCAGGTCCAGATTCAGGACGGCTCCGGCAACCCGGTGACCACGGCGACCGATAGCGTGTTGCTCGCCGCCAGCGTCCCCGGCGTGCTGGCTGGCGTCACCCGAACCGCGGCGGTGGGTGGGATCGCGACCTTCTCGAGCGTTCGGGTGAACGTGGCGGGGACCAACTACACCCTGTCGGCCTTGCCGATCGGTACCGGTCTGATCGGCGCCACCAGCACCGGCTTCAACATCACGGCGGCCACCACCACCACCACGATCACCTCCGACACACCGGATCCGACGGTGGTGGGCCAGGGCTATACGGTTGCCTTCGGCGTCACCTCGACCGGCGGCACGCCAACCGGAACGGTGACGATCAGCGACGGCACCGATAACTGTGCCGCCGCGGCGGCGGCCAGCGGCAATTGCGTGCTGACGTCGAACACGGCGGGAGCCAAGACCCTGGTCGCGACCTATTCGGGTGACGCCAACTTCGGCGGGAGCGTCTCCGCGGGCGCGGCCCACACGGTGAACAAGGCCAACACCATCACCCTGATCACCGGGGATGTTCCTGATCCGTCGGTGGTGGGGCAGACGTTCATGGTGAACTACACCGTCGCGGTGTCCTCACCCGGAGCAGGCACGCCGACCGGGAACGTGGTCATCACGGTGAACGACGGCAGCGGGGCCACCTGCACTGCCTCGGTGGCCGCAGGCGGCTGCCAGATCACGTTCAATACCGTAGGCACCAAGACCATCACCGCGACCTACTCGGGCGACGCCGCCTATAATGGAAGCGTCGACACCGAAGCCCATCAGGTTAACCCCGCCAGCACCACCACGACCATCACCGGCAACACGCCCGATCCGTCCAATGTGGGCCAGCCGGTGACCTTCACCTTCACGGTGACCACCAACGCGCCCGGCGCGGGGACGCCGGCCGGGAACGTCACCGTCACCGACAGCGCCGGGACCAGCTGCACCACGGCGCTGGCGGCCGGAGCCGGATCCTGCCAGCTGACCTGGACGACCGCCAGCCCGACGCCGCGGAACGTGGTGGCGGTCTACGCCGGGAATGCCAACTTCGCGACCAGCAGCTCGGTGGGGACGCCGCACACGGTGAACCAGACCGCCAGTACCACGGCGGTGGTCTCCTCGCTCAATCCCTCGACCTATGGCCAGTCGCTCACGCTGACGGCCACCGTGACCGGCGCCGGCGCGACGCCGACCGGGAGCGTCCAGTTCCTCGATGGCGGAGTGAACCTCAACGGGCCGGTGACGCTCACGGCCGGCTCGGCCAGCCTGCTGCTGTCGGGGACGGCGCTCATCGGCGGCGTCCACGCGATTACGGCCAGCTACAGCGGGGACGCGAACTACAACGTCAGCACCGGGACGCTGTCAGGCGGCCAGACCGTCAACAAGGCGGCCAGCACCACCACGGTCGCGAGTTCCTCCAACCCGTCGGTTTCCGGTGAGACGGTGAGCTGGACCGCGACGGTCACGGCGGGCACTACCGGCACCGTGCAGTTCGCGGTGGACGGGGTGAACCTGG
>Ga0335083_10003255_pt1 | contig 21102 bp, 18 predicted proteins | sample Lox_Sample_42_FD_206716 | JGI IMG/M metagenome (GOLD analysis project Ga0335083, IMG submission 206716) | Soil microbial communities from Loxahatchee National Wildlife Refuge, Florida, United States - Lox_Sample_4.2 | ecosystem: Environmental > Terrestrial > Soil > Wetlands | place: USA...
AGAGCGAGAGATCGGTACGATTTCATGACGCCTCCAAGACTTGTGGGAATTGCGCTGCAAGCAGCGGTAAGACGGGCTACGACGGAAACCGGCCTCGAATTCACTAGAGTCCGGCTTGCAGGGTTCCGGCGTGGACCAGATAGCGCGGTCGAACGAATTTTTGAAGTGGGCATCCGTGGGACGCGCTGTCACTCATTGGGAGAGGAATTTTTCTGATAGCGAAGTCTGGCAAAGATCGGAGTGGAAGTCAATGTTTCATATCGAGTGCGAGTCGTTTAGCTTGTATAAATATAAACTATGTTTTGTCTAGGCGCTGAGTCTACGCCAATGCAGCTTGTAAACTAGCGTTCGTAGTATTGCGAATAATCGAGAGGCGGCTGGAAGTTTAGCGGCTCAGGCCTCGGAGGTTGGATCATCCATGAAAATCGCAAAGAATGTCACCGAGTTGATCGGCCACACGCCGCTTGTGCGCCTAAACAAAGTCACCGAAGGCTGCGCCGCCGAGGTCGTTGCGAAACTCGAGAGCCAGAATCCGCTGTCCAGCGTCAAAGATCGGATCGGCGTCAGCATGATTACCGAGGCCGAGCGTGAGGGGAAGATTCATCCCGGCAAAACAGTTCTCATCGAGCCGACCAGTGGCAATACCGGGATTGGCCTCGCCTTCGTTGCGGCCGTGAAGGGCTACAAGCTGATTCTGATCATGCCCGACACCATGAGCCTCGAGCGGCGCGTGCTGCTGCTGGCGTTTGGCGCGGAGATCGTTCTCACCCCCGGCCCGCGCGGAATGACCGGCGCTATTCTCAAAGCCAAAGAGATTTTGTCGAATACTCCCGGCGGCTACATGCTGCAGCAGTTCGACAACGCGGCCAATCCCAAGATTCACTTCGAAACCACCGGCCCCGAAATCTGGGAAGACACTGATGGACGCGTCGACATCTTGATCTCCGGCGTGGGAACTGGCGGAACGATCACCGGAATTTGCGAGTACATCAAGCCCAGGAAGCCGTCGTTCAAGGCCGTAGCCGTCGAGCCTGCGGACAGCCCAGTACTCTCCGGGGGCAAGCCGTCTCCGCACAAAATTCAAGGCATCGGCGCCGGATTTGTTCCCAGCATCCTGCGCCGCGACTTCATCGACGAAGTCATCACTGTGACCAACGACGAAGCCGTCGCCATGGCGCGCCGCCTTCCGCTTGAAGAAGGACTCTTCGTGGGCATCTCTTCCGGAGCAGCCGTGGTGGCTGCGCTGAAAGTGGCGAAGCGTGCCGAGAATAAAGGAAAGCTGATCGTTGTAATCATCCCGTCTTTCGGCGAACGCTATCTGAGCAGTATTCTGTTTCAGGAACTGCGGGACAAGGCACTCCAGCTACCGACGGTCGTGTTGCCTGCCTGATCCATGTTCTCTTGATTCATGTTCTGAGCGATCGAATCATTCATGCCGCACATGCTCTCGCTAATTCGCGAAGACGTGGCTAACGTGATGGAGCACGATCCCGCTGCCAAGTCTCGCCTGGAAGTATTTCTCTGCTATTCCGGACTCCATGCCGTGTGGTTTTACCGCATGAATCACTGGCTCTGGAATCATGGAGTGTTCTTGTTGGGGCGCATGTTGTCGCAGGCGGCCCGCTTTCTCACCGGAATTGAAATCCATCCCGGAGCGAAGATCGGACGGCGCCTGTTCATCGATCACGGCCACGGCGTCGTGATTGGCGAGACTGCGATCGTCGGCAACGACGTGACCCTGTATCAGGGCGTGACCCTGGGCGGTACGGGCAAGGAACACGGCAAGCGCCATCCTACGATCGAAGACAACGTGGTGGTGGGCGGAGGCGCGAAAATTCTCGGCAACATTACTGTCGGAAAGAATTGCCGCATCGGAGCCGGCTCGGTGGTGCTGCGGAATGTTCCCGAGGATTCGACTGTCGTCGGCGTGCCCGGGCACATCATCTTCCGCGAAGGCAAACGCGTCGTGATCACCGATCCCAAGCAGATTAACGATCCGCTCTCGGAAGCGCTGGCCGCGGTCGCGACAGAAGTGGCCAAGCTGCGCGATCGCGTTCAACAACTTGAAGGCTCAGGAATGAAAAGTGAACCACCCTCAGAGTCGCTGCAGCGAATCATGGAAGACGTCGACTACCAGATCTGAGATGCCGGCTGGACACGCGCGCCCAGACTTCCAGCAGCCCGGCAGACGTGGAACGGCAGCAATGTGGAAGAGCGGCCCTTCAGGGCCGCGTTGCGATTTTGCCGCTGCGCAGGCCTTTAGGCCCCGTGGGTCAGCTCTAAGCGCCCGAACCTGATCGTGACATCTCCCCATCGCGCATCCGCCAAATCCCAAGCGGATTCCCATCCTTCAGCGCATCGGGCAGCGCGCTGTCGGGAAATCCCTGGTAACAGACCAGACGCGTGAACCGGAAAATCGCCTGCGAACCCACTGAGGTGGATCGTCCGTCCGATGTGGAAGGATACGGACCGCCATGCACCATGGCGTGTGTAACCTCAACGCCGGTCGGAAAGCCGTTGAACACCAGCCGCCCCACTTTGTTTTCAAGAATCGCGATCAAGTCGGCAAAGTCGCGCAGATCCTGTTCCGTGCCGTGAATCGTGGCGGTCAGGTGTCCTTCGAGGCCGCGGGCGATTGCCAGAACTTGATCGCGGCTGGAGTGCTGCACGAGCAGCGTTGCCGGACCAAAGATCTCCGCATCCAGATCGGAGCCGAGAAATGTTTGCGCATCCGTTTCGAACAGAGCGGAACTCACCGCAAAACCTGTACCGGCGCTCTTCGCTACACCCTCCGCCACGAGCCTCACCGACGCGTCTGTCTTGCGTGCCGCAATTGCCGAGTCATACGAAGAATGAATCGCCTTGGTCAGCAGATGAAAGGGAACCGATCCGCCAACCAGTTCCTGTAATTTTTCCGCGAAGGCTGTTGCGTCCGATCCTTGCGGCAGAAACACCATCCCGGGCTTCGTGCAGAACTGACCCGCACCTAAAGTGAACGAGCCATGAAGTCCTGCGGCAATGTTCGAGCCACGTTCCCGCAATGCACCCGGGAGGACGAACACAGGATTCGTGCTGCTCATCTCCGCATAAAACGGAATCGGCTCGGGGCGCGACGCCGCCACGTCCATGAGGATTCTTCCTGCGACGCGCGAACCGGTGAACCCCCCAGCCTTCACCAGAGGATGCTTCATCAACGCCGTCCCAATCTGCGGTCCGCTGCCAAACAGAAGCGAGAACACGCCTTCGGGCAATCCGCAGTCGCGAACACTTTCCTGCAAGGCGCGACCCACCAACTCGCTGGTGCCGGGATGCGCTGCATGCGCTTTCACAATCACGGTATTGCCACCCGCGAGAGCCGAAGCTGTGTCACCTCCAGCGACAGAAAAAGCCAGCGGAAAATTGCTCGCGCCAAAGACCACTACCGGCCCCAGCGGCCGCAGCATCGAGCGAATGTCGGGCTTCGGAGCAGGTTTGCGTTCGGGATCGGCGCGGTCCATGCGCGCCTGCACCCACGATCCCTCTTCCACCACCTGGGCAAAGAGACGAAGCTGGGCGCAAGTGCGCGCCGTCTCTCCTTGCAGCCGCGCCTGTGGCAAGGCGGTTTCCTGCCCAGCGCGCTCGATCACTTCGGCGGCAATCGACTCGATCTTCGCCGCAATCGTGCGCAGGAACACGCCTCGGTCGCGCCCCGAAACACGCTGGTAAACTTCGAATGCCTGCGAGGCCAGATTGGCGGCACGGTCCACTTCCTGCGCCGTTGCCGGAACAAATCCTGGCTCCAACCGGGCTCCGGTGGCGGGATTCGTCGCGTACATCGCGTCGCCACTACCTGCGCCTTCGTGAAATCCGATCAGCGACCGCCCTGAGAGTTTTGTCATCGATGCAGAAGCCTATCTATTTTCCTACTGGCACAGCAAACCCGCTCACAGACTGCGGCCGGGACTGCAATGCCTCGCTAATGATCTTCTTGTTGTGTTCGAGTTCCTGCCCCACCAGTTCAAGACGTGGCGGCCGCACTCGCGAATTCCCAATGCCCACTTCCGCCTGCACTAGTTTGATGAGCTGAACGAAATTTGGAACCGTGTCCATGCGAAGCAATGGCAGAAACCAGCGATAGATCTCGAAAGCCTTATCCGTTTCTCCCTGGATACCGTAATTGAACAGCTCCACCGATTCGCGAGGAAGAGCGTTCGCCAAGCCGGCGACCCATCCGGTAGCTCCCGCTGCAATGGCTTCCAACACCGCGTCATCGATGCCCACACAAATCTCAAGCCGTCTATCGAGCAGTGCGCGAATGGCCGACACGCGCCGAACATCGGTGCTCGACTCCTTCACCGCCGCGAGATTCTCATGCTCCATTGCGAGTTCACGAATCTGCTCGGGAAGAAAGTCGGTTCCGTACGCGACTGGATTGTTGTAGAGCATGCAGGGTAAATGCGTAGCGGTGAAAATGGCCGCGACGTGCGCCTTCATCTCGCGCCAGTCACCTTTATATACATAAGGAGGCAGAACCATCAGGCCGTCGCAGCCCAGATTCATCGCGACCTTCGCTAACGACACCGCCTCGGCAGTCGAAAGCGCGGAAATCGCGGCCACGACCGGAGCGCGCCCGTGAACGGCTTTGACGCAGTTGCGCAGCACCGCGACCTTTTCTTCGGGGGCTAACGTTGCGCCTTCTCCCAGCGACCCGAGGGCGACGATACCCGTGCAGCCACTCTCCAGCAGCATGCGGCAATGTTTCGCCATGAAAGCGTGATCGATGCTCAGGTCGTTGTTGAAGCATGTGGTGATTGCGGGCATTACGCCCTTCCAGTTCATCGAAGACCTCCTATCACATCACACGGATCACTTGCTGGCGCCAGCCAGGTTCGCCAGGCTCTCCACGCGCACGGGAAAGGCGGGCGGCCGCACCGAATCCGGATTCCACTGAAAAAGAAACTGCGTCGCCGGACCGCATATTCTTCCCTGGCACGGACCCATCCCACAGCGAGTGTGCAACTTCGCAGCTCGCCACGATCCATGCTCCTGCAAGCGGGAATACGAAACGTCTTCGCAGCGGCATACGATTGTATCCGGCGATGGCAACTCCTTCAGTTCCGAGCGCAAGCGGAATGCTCGGTCGAGCATCCGCGCAAAGCGGCGCGCCCTCTTTCGCTCGGCGAATAATTTGCGTGCTGCTTTCGTCTCGCCCACAGCCGCCAGGCCAGCAATCTGTCCCTCAACCAGTGACTTGTCCACGCCGCCGATGCTCGTAGGCTCTCCGGCGCAGAATATTCCCTTCACGGAAGTTTGCTGAAAGTCATCGACCGTGATGTATCCGTCGCTGATCTTGCATCCCAGCAGCGCCGGCAACTCTACATTGGGGACCAGATGGAATCCACAAGCCAAGTAGTCGCATGGGATGACTTCCGCTTTGCCGCTTCGAGAAATGGTAACGCTTTCGAGCATTCGCCCGCCGTGGGCCGTCATCGGCCAACTATTCGCGGCGAACGGAATGCCTGCCAACTGCCTCTTCAGTTGCAAGCCCTGAGCGATCTTTCCCGGATAGCACCATAGCCGGGCAGCGAATTGCGCCAGTGCAGCCCACGAAGCTTGCTCGCAAATAAGAGGAATCTCGGCGCCTTGTTTTCTGATATAGGAAGCCACGGCGAGAAGCAAAGGTCCCATTCCTGCGACTACAACTCGTTTGCCGCGAATCGGCAGTCCCGACTTCACCATCGCTTGCAAGCCGCCTGCTCCCATCACGTTCGGCAACGTCCATCCCGGAAACGGCAGAAATCGTTCCCGCGCTCCCGTTGCGATCACCAGGTTTGAGTACCGCAATTCGTAGACGCGATCGGGACCCTCCGCGAGCAGCGTGCCCGCTTCCGGTTGTTGAAACACTCTCCATCCGTACAGAGTCGTGATGCCGGCATTCCGCAGGCGTTCGCTCCATGTCGCGGCGTCCTTGCCATGTTCTGCCGATCCTCGCCAGATTTGTCCGCCGCAGGCCGCGTTATCGTCCACCATGCCAACGCTTACGCCGCACTCGGCCGCGCGTACCGCGGCCGCCATGCCCGCGGGACCGCCTCCGATCACCAGCACATCAAAGCGCTGTTGCGAATCCCTACCCATCGGTCCTCACGTCCATCCCCGGCTCGCAAAGAATCTGGCAGCTGCGGCGATGGGGTTGTCCATTGATCGACACGCGGCACTCGAAGCAGATTCCCATCCCACACAACGGTCCGCGCGGCTCGCCGTTTACTGAAGTCCGGCACGGTTGCCCTGCCATGGTCACAGCCACCGCAACGGTTGCGCCTGCCAGCACACTCACAGGCGAACCATTCACGGTCAGCGAAATCGAGCGGTCATCAGGCATGAACAAATTCCTCTCCCCCGCGCGAAGGCAAGTACGGCTCAATCGGAATTACCGGCTTCGTTCCTGTGATCTGATCCACCAGAATCTTCGCCGTGGCCAGTGACGTCGTGATTCCCAATCCCTCATGCCCAGTAGCCAAGTACAGAGACTTGTCTCCCGGCCACGGGCCAATCAGCGGCAATTTGTCAGGCGTCGCCGCGCGGAATCCGGTCCAAGTGCGCACCGCCGACAACGGACCGAGTCCCGGCATGTATTCCTGCGCGCGTTGCAGCATGCGCCTGAGGATCCCCTGATCGACCTCTTTATGCTCAGCCCCATACTGCCGCGACGACCCGATCAGAATCTGACCTGTTCGTCGAGGCTGCACATTAAAGGCCACCGAATCGCTGCTGACCGAGTGCGCGCTCTTCAGATATCCGAGTTCGACCAACTGATGTCGCAGGAATCCAGGATAGCGATCGGTGATGACCAGATGTCCCTTGCGTTTGTTGATCGCAACTCCTCTGGTCATCTCCGGCGCCCAGGTTCCTGCGGCATTCACAACGATCGTGCCTGTTATCTCGGCTCCATCGGAAAGGCGCACACGTCCGTGGGCAATCTCCGCGACTGGCGAGCCCACCCGAAGTTCGGCTCCGCCTCTCAGCGCGCGTTCAATCAGAAACCGCGCCGCGCAAGGCGGATACAGTACCGCATCCTCCGCAACCAGAAGTCCGCCTGCCAGACCATCGCGCAAGTTCGGCTCCAGTCGCTGCAACGCCCGCGGGTCGAGTACGGTGGTTGGGACTCCACGCTCCGAATAGTAAGAATGTTTGCGCCGCACCTCGGTCATTTCTTCTTCATCCGCCGCGACCCAGATCGTGCCACACTGGTCGTACTCGACGTCGCCTGGCAGTTCGCGCCGCAGCGCCTGCCAGAGTTGCTGCGAATAGCGCGTCAGCGCAAACTGCGCCTCGGAGTCGTCCATGACGACGATGTGGCCCATCCCGGCGGCCGTCGCTCCGCCGCCCACAACGTCGCGGTCGACGATGGCCACGCGCATCCTGCGCCGCGCAAATTCGTCCGCGCAAGCTGCCCCCACGATCCCGGCACCAACGATCACTGCGTCATAGGCTCGAGTACTCATCCGGTCCGAATTCAGGTGCGAAAGCCGGCGTCACTGCTAATGGCCTTTCGCCAATTCGACGATTAGTGTAGACAATATCAATTGCCGTTGCACTGGGCCGTTCAACGCCAACCGGAGGATAAGAATGGGTTACTCCGAATCACTATCTCGCAGGCATTTTCTGGGCGCCGTTGCTGCCGCTGCCGGCTCAACGTTACTGCCGGCAGGCTTGATGGGAAGCACTCCACAAGACCCCGTCCTGAACGCGACTCAGAAAGACGGCAAGCTCGTCAGCCGCGAGAAAGTCCCTTGGAAAGCGCTCCCGTTTCCGCTAAAGCAGGTGCGCCTCGGCGAAGGTCCCTGCAAAATCGCCATGGAAGCTGACCGGCAATATCTGCGCTCTCTGCCTCCCGACCGTCTTCTGCATACGTTCCGCATCACCGCTGGAATTTCCACGACTGCGCTGCCGCTCGGCGGCTGGGAGGCTCCCGACTGCGAGCTTCGCGGCCACTATGCCGGCGGCCACTACCTTTCCGCGTGTGCGCTCATGTATGCCGCCACCGGTGACGAGGATCTAAAGAACAATGCCGTTGCCGTGGTAGACGGACTCGGCAAATGCCAGAGCGCATTGAAGAGCGGCTATCTGAGCGCCTTCCCCGTGGAATTCTTCGATCGCCTCCGCGAGCGCCAGCAGGTCTGGGCTCCCTTCTACACCATTCACAAGATCATGGCTGGCCTGCTGGATATGTACGTCTATTGTGGCAATGAGCAAGCGCTCGATATGGCACAGAAGATGGCTTCCTGGGTCGATCTCTACACCGAGTCTCTCAGCTACGAACACATGCAGCGCGTGCTCGGCACTGAATTCGGAGGCATGGGAGAAACTCTTTGCAATCTCTACGCCGTGACCGGCAAACGGGATTATCTCGAGGTGGCCCACCGCTTCGACAAGCATCAATTCTTCGATCCGCTCGCCGCGCACCGCGACGAACTCAAAGGCCTGCACGTCAACACGCACATTCCCCAGGTGATTGCCGCAGCCCGATATTACGAACTCACGGGTGATCGTCGTTATCGCGACATCGCCGAATATTTTTGGGATGAAGTGGTCAGCGAGCGCTCATACTGCACGGGCGGTACCAGCAACGGCGAGTTGTGGCATACCGACCCCGGCAAACTCGCTGCCGAACTCGGACCCGATTCCACCGAGTGCTGCTGCGCTTACAACATGATGAAGCTGACGCGGCACCTGTTCGGTTGGTCCCCCGACGCCCGCCTCATGGATTATTACGAGCGCACGCTCTTCAACCATCGCCTCGGCACCATCAATCCCGAAGACGGCACCATGATGTACTACCTGCCTCTCGCCTCGGGATACTGGAAGACTTTCGGCAAGCCTCTCGACGCCTTCTGGTGCTGCACGGGTACCGGATCGGAAGAGTACGCCAAGCTCGCCGACACAATTTATTTTCATGGCGACGACTCGCTCTACGTGAACCTCTACATCGATTCGCAGCTGGAGTGGCCCGAGAAGGGACTGCGCTTGAAGCAGGAGACGAACTTCCCGACAGAGCAAGGGACTACTCTCACAATTTCGGCCACAAGCCCGGCGCAGTTGGCAATCAACCTTCGTGTTCCGTATTGGGTGCAAGGCGGCAGCGTGAAAGTCAACGGAACTACATTGCCGGCGTTTTCCAGTCCCGGCAGTTATCTGACGCTCAATCGGGCCTGGAAAACCGGCGACAAAATCGAACTCAGCCTCCCCATGGCCCTACATATTGACAGCATTCCTGACGATGAAAGCCTCCAAGCCGTCATGTACGGTCCGCTGGTCCTGGCTGGGCGCTTTGAAAAGGTAACGGCGGATATGACCTATATCGGTCCCGGACCCAAAGCCGGCTCCCAGAGCAGAACGCCCGACATTCTTGCTGACCCCGCTCACTCCACCACATGGGTCGAACCCGACGCGAAGCGGCCGCTTGTGTTCCATTCCGTCGGCCAGCCGCAACCGTTGACCCTGGTTCCTCTCAACCAGATCATTCACGAGCGTTACGCAGTGTATTGGAAGGTAAAGAACAAATCGCCTGAGGGGGCGTAGCGGTAATAAGCGTTCTGGGAAATTGCGGGGCGAGGCTGATTTCCGGGGCCGCTTCTCAGTGGCGTTCTAGAAAGTTCACCTTAGCATCCGTCACCGCGAAACAACTGGGGATTCGGGAAGTGCCCGTACGGGTCGGGACCGTTACGATGTGTTCGTTTTCCGTCTTCTTGGCCGGCTTGCCGTCCGAGCCCAGATCCGTCGAGTTGTAACTCACGATCACGTCGAAAGTGGTCGATCCTTTTCCCTGCTTCTGGTCCCGGAATTCGAGGTAGCACGCTTTCGCCCGGCTGAATGCTTGACTGCGATACTGTAAGTCCGGGTTGTTCGACGCGGCCATCCACTCTGTCTGCTTTTCCTGACATAGCAACGTCGCAGCCCAGAAAAGCGTGAACACAACTGCGTGGGGTCTCCTCATTGTTTCTCCATGTAGAAAAAGTATATCCAAGAAAATTCAGATGCTTCGGACGGCGACGCGAGACGGTGCCAAGAGAGTCTTTGACAAAGGCCTACGCCTCCGTTTAATGTTCCGTTGCGTAAACGTTTACGAAAATCGGTTTTGCTCGTGGGGTTTTAGTGTGTTTAGGATTCCCGTAGTTTCCCTCCAATGTTGCTGAAGACATTGCGCGAAGAGGTGCTGGAATCGAACCTGGAGTTGGTTCGTCGCGGTCTCGTGCTCTATACCTTTGGCAATGCCAGCGGCATCGATCGTAACCAGGGACTTGTCGCCATCAAGCCGAGCGGCGTTCCTTATGACGATCTGACGCCGGCGCAGATCGTGATTTCCGATCTCACAGGGACAATTGTCGACGGGACGCTGCGCCCCTCCTCGGATTTGCCCACACACCTGGAGTTGTACAGGAGGTTCTCGACCATCGGGGGTGTCGCGCACACGCACTCCGAATACGCCACCGCCTGGGCACAGGCCGAGACGCCGATTCCGTGTTTCGGCACGACGCACGCCGATTCCTTCCATGGTCCGATTCCAGTCACCGAGCGCCTTACCTCAGCTGAGATTCAGGGCGACTACGAACTCGAAACCGGCACCGCGATCTGCCGCACGTTTGCCAAACTCGATCCCAACGCGATCCCCGCGGTCCTAGTGGCTGGGCACGCTCCATTTTGCTGGGGCCCGACCGCCGCACAAGCTGCACACAACGCAGTGATTCTGGAATACGTGGCGCGCATGGCATACCACACGCTGTCGATCAACGCTGAATCCCGGCCTCTGGCGCACGAGTTGCACGACAAGCATTTCCTGCGCAAGCACGGCCGCAACGCCTACTACGGACAGGTAAAAACGCAATGAATCCTGCTCTGCTGGTCCTGAGTTCCTCCACGCTGGTGCATCTCTCGCCGGTCGATATGGTCATCATCGTCTTCTATTTCGCACTGGTGCTGACCATTGGCCTGTATCTGAAAGAGCAGGCCAATACTGGTGAAGATTTCTTCATGGCCGGCCGCGAAATGACGGCGTGGGTTGCTGGCCTCGCGTTCCTGTCCGCGAATTTGGGATCGCTTGAACTCATGGGATGGGCGGGCAACTCTTACAAGTACGGCATTCTTGCTGCTCACTGGTACTGGATCGGCGCCATCCCCGCGATGCTTTTTCTGGCGCTGATCATGATGCCGTTCTACTACGTCTGCAAAACCCACTCCGTCCCTGGATATCTCAAGCTCCGCTACGGTCCGGGCGCTCAGGCGATCTCGTCGATTTCATTTGCGTTCATGACCGTGTTGATGAGCGGCATCAACATGTACGCGATGGCCGTCGTTATGAAGGTGGTCCTGGGGTGGAATCTCACCTTCAGCATCCTGGTGTCATCCATCACGGTCATGATTTATGTTGCCCTTGGCGGTCTTCGTTCGGCGATCTTCAATGAGGTTCTCCAGTTCTTTCTAATCTGGGCGGGAGCACTGTTGATCCCGATTCTTGGCTTGATTGAGGCGGGCGGGTGGAGCGGACTCAAAGCCAAGATCCTGCAGAATCTCACCGAACAGCACGTGGCCAATCCTGGCTCGTACACGCACGCCTGGTCGACTTTGGGTCATTTCACCGACAATCCTATGGGCATCAACTGGGTCGGCATTGTATTCGGCCTGGGAGCCGTTATTTCGATGGGCTACTGGACTACCGACTTCCTCGTCGTGCAGCGAGTTCTCTCGGCGAAAGATCTGCGCTCGGCCAAACTCGCTCCCATCATCGGTGCCGCTTTCAAGATGATGGTCCCGTTCATCGTCATTCTTCCTGGCTTGCTCGGGCTGGCGTTGCTGCGCGATCCGCACACCGGCAGTCTGCTGCATCTCGTGCCCGCTGACCTCGCCTGGTCCGACGCTGGACAGGCGCAAGGATTGCACGGTTACGACGAAGTTCTGCCGCTGATGTTGGCGCGCTACTGCGGGCCCGGCCTGCTCGGCCTCGGCATTACCGCTCTCATCGCAGGTTTCATGTCCGGGATGGCGGGCAACGTCAGCGCCTTCACCACCGTCTGGACGTATGACATCTATGGCGCCCTCATCAACAAAAATGCGTCGGACGAGTCGAAGGTGCGAATGGGACGCTGGTGCACCGTGCTGGGAGTGATCATCAGCATCGGGACGGCGTTTCTCGTGATGCAAGCCCAAAGCATCATGGACTACGTTCAGGCGCTCTTCAGTTTCTTCATCGCACCGTTATTCGGCACGGTGATCCTCGGCATGCTCTGGAAGCGTGCGACGCCCGCCGCTGGCTTCTGGGGATTGCTGACGGGAACCCTGTCCTCGGTCGGCATGTACGTGTGGGTTAAAGTCGACCCGGGCGCCGTCCGATACGTGGCCCTTTCGACGCAGGCGCAAGATCAGGCGCAAAACATGATGCGCGCCCTGTGGTGCTGCTCCATCTGCATGATCGTCACTGTCGTGGTGAGCTACATGACACAACCCAAACCTGAGTCTGAGCTGAAGGATTTGGTTTACGGACTGACCCCGATTCCGAAGGAAGAGCATGTTTCCTTGTTCCAAAGCCCGCTTTTCTGGGGAGCCGTGGTCGCAATCGTGTTTGTCATTCTGCAAATCATTTTCTGGTAGGAGGATACGATGAAATCCGGCGGATCGTTGTCGATTTGGTTCTTCATCGGCGTATCGTTGGCGGTGAACGGCGCCATCATCTGCGCTACCGGCATCTATGAATTGATCTCCCCTCCAGAGCATCAGGTCGTGCTCTACAACCTGCATGCCAATGTGTGGTGGGGCGCGGTGCTGTTTGTACTTGGCATGGCTTTTAGCCTTCGTTTTTCGCCTGCCCGCGAACGCGCCAGGATGGCTGGCAATTCCTAATTCACTTCATAAATAGAAGAAGGGCTCTTATGTCTGCGAAGAAAATGACGATGGGCGTCATCATCGGGAACCGCGGATTTTTTCCCGACCAGTTGGCGAAGTCCGGGCGCGAAGAAATGATTCAGGCGCTCACCAAGGCCGGCATCGACTGTATTGTGCTCGGCCCCGAAGACAGCAAGCATGGCGCAGTCGAGACTCACGAAGAAGCCAAACGTTGCGCGGCACTCTTCCAGAAGAACCGGGACAAGATCGATGGCGTGATCGTGTCGCTGCCGAATTTCGGCGACGAGCGCGCGATCGCCGACACCATGCGCCTGTCGAAGCTCGATGTTCCTGTGCTGGTGCAGGCCACACCCGACGACGCGGCGAATATGACCATCCTGCACCGCCGCGACAGCTTCTGCGGCAAGATGTCGGCCTGCAACAACCTGCGGCAGTATGGCATTCCGTATTCGCTGACCAAACTGCACGCCGTGAGTCCGGACTCAGACGATTTCCGAAACGACCTCGCATGGTTTGCGGCGGTATGCCGCGTGGCCAACGGTATGCGCAACCTGCGCGTGGGCAGCATCGGCGCCCGTCCAACCGCATTCAACACCGTGCGCTACAGCGAGAAGCTTCTCGAAGCTCACGGCATCTCCACCGAGACGCTGGATCTGTCAGAGGTCTTCGGCCGTATCGCCAAGCTGAAAGACGATCACTCGGGCGTGCAGGGAAAGCTTGCCGACATTCGCAAATACGTCACGACCAGCGGCGTCCCCGATGCGGCGCTCATCAAGATGGCAAAGCTCGGCTACGTCATCGACGACTGGATGACTCAAACCGACGTTCGCATCAGCGCCGTGCAGTGCTGGACCTCGATGGAAGAATACTTTGGCGTCGTCCCTTGCACGATCATGAGCATGATGAGCAACAACCTGTTTCCCGCGGCCTGCGAAGTTGACGTCTGCGGTACGCTCAGCATGCACGCGCTCGCTCTTGCCTCCGAAACACCAAGCGCCCTGCTCGACTGGAACAATAATTACGGAGACGATCCCAACAAGGCGGTCTGCTTCCATTGCAGCAATCTGCCCAAGCATTTCTTTCAAGACGTCCGCATGGATTTCCAGGAAATCATCGCCGGCACCGTCGGCAAGGACAACACTTTCGGCACAGTCGTCGGCCGCGTCAAGCCCGGCGCGATGAGTTTTGCCCGCTTCTCGACTGACGACACGGCCGGGGTCATCCGCGGCTACGTCGGCGAAGGATCGTTCACCAGCGATTCGCTGAATACATTCGGCGGCGTTGGCGTGGTTCAGATCGCCGAGTTGCAGAAGTTGCTGCACTACATCTGCGAAAACGGGTTCGAGCACCACGTGGCCGCGAATTTTTCCACCACGGCCGCCGCCGTGCACGAGGCCGCGGTGCGTTATCTAGGCTGGCAGATGCATTGGCACGGAAACCAGGCCTAGCGTCGCTGTTGCGGCGGCTGTCCGGCGGGCGTTTCCCTCGCCGATCCAGCCCCGTAGGAGATTCCAGTTCCATGCCCATCGTCGCCGGTGTAGACTTCGGCACGCTCAGCGTGCGCGTCTCGATCGTTGACAGCGACCGAGGACTGCTCGCTTCGGCGATCGCCGAATATCCTCTTCACCGCAAACGCGAAGATCCTGACTTCGCGACCCAATCCCACGAAGATCACATGCGCGCGCTCGCCGAGGCCACACGGTCCGCCGTCAAGGCCGCTGGAATCTCGGGCGATCAGGTCCAGTCCATTGCCCTCGATACGACCGGCTCCAGCGTGGTTCCCGTGGGCGAAGAGATGGTTCCGCTCGATGATTACTACCTGTGGTGCGATCACCGCGCCAAGCGCGAAGCGGCGCAAATCACAGAGCTGGCGCGGCTGGAGAAGTTGGAGGCGATTCAATGGTGCGGTGGCGTTTACTCGTCGGAGTGGGGATTCGCCAAGCTGCTGCACTGGCTACGTCACAATCCCGAGAAGCGCGCAAAATTTGTCAGTGCTTTTGAGCACTGTGACATGGTCGCGGCGACCCTGTGCGGAATCACCGACGCCCGGCGCGTAAAGCGCAGTGTTTGTGCCATGGGTCACAAGTGGATGTGGAATGCAGCTCTCGGCGGCCTTCCGCCTGAGAGCTTTCTGGCGAAAGTCGACCCTTTGCTCGCCGGCGTCCGCGCGAAACTCCAAGGTGAATACGCGACCTCCGACAAAATCGCCGGAACCCTCGCTCCTCAGTGGGCGGAGAAGCTCGGCTTGCGTGCGGGAATTCCGATTCCCGTTGGCGCCTTCGACGCCCACTGGGACGCGATCGGCGCCGGCGCCACAGAAGGCGATGTCGTCAACGTAGTTGGAACATCGACCTGCATCATTGCCTACGCTCCCAAAGCGCAGTTGATTCCCGGAGTGTGCGGGGTCGTGCCCGGCAGCGTGCATCCGCAATTCACGGGGATCGAGGCCGGACTCTCCGCAACCGGAGACATCTTCGGTGCGATCGCGCGCCGTGCCCACACGACCGTCGAAGAACTCAGCCGGGGGCTCGCGACATACCGGGCAGGCCAGACTGGCTTGCTCCGCATGACCTGGGACAATGGCGACCGCACGGTTCTCGTGAACCCGAATCTCGGCGGCATGACGTTGGGATGGAACTTGCTGCACACGGCGCAAGACGAGCTATTCTCCGCCATCGAAGGAACGGCATTCCATACCCGCGTAATTCTCGATCGCATGACTGATTTTGGTGCCCCGACGCGGCGTGTCATCAACGGCGGCGGCATTCCGCAGAATAATCCTGTTCTCAATCAGGTCTACGCGAATGTACTGGGACGTCCGGTGCTGGTGCCGAGCGGCAAGGTTACGGGCATCGGTTCCGCGATTTTTGCATTCCTGGCGGCCGGAACCTTTACAACCGTCGAAGAAGCGCAGCGGGAGATCTGCCCGTCCCATACGGTCTACGAGCCGCAAGCGGACACTCAGGACATCTATCGGGAACTCTACGAACTCTACCGCAAAATCTATTTTGAATTTGGCAGGCCGACGGAAGGTTCGGCTTTCGGAAATGTCCTTCCAAGCTTGATCCGGATCGCGCGTGGTTGACTGGCTGTCAACCGCCGGCGATGGCGCCCACGATCAGGAAAGCCTCCTTGCCCGTAGCCACCGCGTCGGGGAGTGGCGCGTCCGGCGGTTCATGCGATAGATCCTCTTCGCAGGCGAAGAACCGCAAGAACGCTCTCCGCTGCAGCGTATCGTGATCGCGGATCGTGCCGCGCAGCATGGGATAGCGCGCTTCCAGTGCGTCCAGCACAGAGCGTTGAGTCACCGGACCCACAATCTCAAGTTCAACCTCGCGGCCGACCTGAGCCAGTGTCCGAAGATGTTGTGGAAGTTCGACTCGAATCATGAAAACCGATGCGGCGCCGGCGGCCTGCTGTCTGGCGTCGCATCTCCCCAGACGACTTCGCTTACTTTATTGCTGTTTCCTGAATGTAGAGAACCTTCCAGTCATTGGCCTCGTGAACCCAAACCTCGCCGAAGATGCTGTCGGATTTCTGCATCTGCCCGCCAGACTTGCCTTCGTAGTGCGCCGAGTATGTAACCAGGGCGCTATGTGGCCCCAAAGATTTCACGGCGAAATCCTTGAGGAGATAGCTGGTGAGTTCGAACTCGTCTACCATTGCGATTTCAGCTTTCTTGTCGCCAAACCCGCTCCCGCCTTCCTCCATCTCGCGGAAGCCGTCCGCCAGCGCAGCACCAAGCGACGCCTTGTTCTTACTCTTGAAATCCTCCCAAACTCTTCGGATATTGGCCTCAATAGCGGGTGCTGCCGGTACCGATTTCGCCGCCGGATGCTGCACATCCTGCGCTGTCGCTGCGCTCGCCAGCACCCAGAGGCAAGCGGCAACAATCTGATTCGTTTTCATTCTCTCTCCTGGCAAACCGCATGACGCTATCACCGGACAGCAGCGAAGTCAAAACACACCAACACCATAATCCGCAAAGGACGGGTTGGTTTTCCTTAGTGATCCTTCGTGGTTTATGCCTTTTCTCTTTCCCGATTCAAGGCAGCGTCTGCACTTCCACCGAAAGCACGCCCGGCAGATCGCGCACGATCGGATTCCAGCTGTCCCCCGCATCGGCGGAACAATACACCTGCCCGCCTGAGGTGCCGAAATAGATGCCGCATTTGTCCAGCGTATCCACGGCCATCGCATCGCGAAGTACATTGACGTAACAGTTCTCCTGCGGCAGACCCTTGGTGAGCGGCTCCCACTCATTGCCGCCAGTGCGGCTGCGATAGACGCGTAGTTTGCCGTCCATCACAAAGTGTTCGCCATCGCTCTTGATCGGGATAACGTAAACCGTCTCCGGCTCGTGGGAATGAATGTCGATGACGAACCCGAAATCGGTCGGCAAGTTGCCGCTGATCTTGGTCCATTCGTCACCCGCGTTGTCCGACCGCATGACGTCCCAATGTTTCTGCATGAACAAAACGCCTGGCCGTGACGGATTCATGGCAATGTGATGTACGCAATGTCCGATCTCAGCCGTCGGGTTCGGGATGTACTTGGAATACAGTCCCTTGTTGATCGGCTTCCAACTCTTGCCGCCGTCGTCCGTGCGAAACGCGCCCGCCGCGGAAATCGCAATGTAGATGCGATCCGGGTTGCTCGGATCAAGAATGACTGTATGCAAACACATGCCGCCCGCCCCCGGCTGCCATTTGGGGCCGGTACCATGCCCGCGCAGGCCGGGGAGTTCGTGCCAATTCTCCCCGCCGTCCGTCGAACGAAACAGGGCGGCGTCTTCGACTCCGGCGTAAACGGTGTTGGGATCGGTAAGCGACGGCTCAAGATGCCACACGCGCTTGAACTCCCACGGATGCTGCGTGCCGTCATACCATTGGTGCGTCGTCAGCGGCGCCGCCGCCGCGTCGTACACAAATTTGTTGCTGACTGCCTTAGGCGGGCCTGGCACTGGCACCTCGCCCGGCGGAGTTCCAGGCTGGTGCCACGTCTTGCCGCCATCGTCCGAGCGTTGAATGATTTGCCCGAACCACCCGCTGGTCTGCGAAGCGTAGATGCGATTCGGATCGACGGGAGATCCCTTCAGGTGATACAGCTCCCACCCCGCAAAATGCGGGCCGCTGACCTCCCAGTTTTGGCGTTTGCCGTCTGCCGTAAGAATAAATGCGCCCTTGCGCGTGCCTACCAAAACCCGAACTTTACTCATGATCCGCTCCTCCGCAGGGATTCTCCGGAAATCGATTTTATACGATTTTACCTGTGTGAATTTGGCACGAGTCAAGTCCCCACCCAGCAGAAATCCGAGACTGTATTGCCATTACTAGATGATGAAGATGTTAGTGTTTTTCCTTTGTGGACTGGTAGACGCGCACATAGTCCACCAGCATAGTCTGCGGGTAAACGCTGCTGGCGTCGGGGCTTCCGGGCCATCCCCCGCCTACCGCCACATTGAGCAGCACGAAAAATGGATGGTCGTAAACCCACTTCGCGCCCTTGGGCAGGTCGGCGGGCGTCCGGGTTGTGTAGAGATGGTCATCGACATAGAAGCGAATCGCATTCGGCTCCCACTCGACGGCAAAAATATGAAAATCATCCGCGAATGGCTGGCCACCCGGCAGGCTGTAGGAATCGCCGATGCCATTCGCTCCGGAATATCCCGGACCGTGAATGGTTCCGTGAACCATCGCGGGCTCTTTCCCGATGTTCTCCATGATGTCGATCTCGCCGCAATCGGGCCAGCCCGGTTTCTCGATGTCGTCGCCCAGCATCCAGAAGGCGGGCCAGATTCCCTGTCCGCGAGGAATCTTGATGCGCGCCTCGAAGCGTCCGTAGGTTTGTGAAAACTTGCCGAGCGTCTTGAGGCGCGCGGAAGTGTAGTTTCGGCTCACACCGTCCGCGCCAGTGTATTTCTCCTGCAGAACCTTGATCACGAGGTTTCCATTTTGCTGCGACGCGTTCTGCAGGCGCGTGGTGTAGTACTCGAGTTCGTCGTTACCCCAGCCTCCGCCGCCGGTTTCGGAGACCCACTTCGAGGCGTCCACCGCCGAGCCATTGCTTCCGTTGAACTCGTCGCTCCAAACCAGTTTCCATGCCGGACCTGCCGAACCTCCGCTCTGCGCGGCCGCCGGTGCAAGAAAGATAAAGATCACGCTGCACATCAGAATCATCGAGAACCAAGTCCGCTGCTGTCCTCTGAATTTCATCGCTGCTCCCTTAAGAATGAGGATTACCACTACCACTATACTTTCGAACTATACTCACCCACCGTACTCCGGCACTATACTCACAACGAATTGATTCGTGCCAGGAGAACTCCGTGTCGACTGAGCAGACCAGACGTACCTTCCTGAAATTATCGGCTGTAGGATTAACGGCGACCGCAACCGCTGACCTCGCCACTGCGCTTTCACCATCCGGCGCCCCGCCTGCAGGAGACATCGCGGTTCGCGTGACCGGCGGGAAGCTTCGCTATGCCGCCGCAGATACCCTGACTTGGCGCACGTCGAACAAGGCAGACGAGAACGCAATCGTTCTCGACCCCAGCAAGAAATTTCAGGAGATGCTCGGATTCGGCGCCGCTCTCACCGATGCTACCTGCTACATGTTCAATCAGCTTTCCGCTCCTGCCCGCGACGAATTGTTTCACGAGTTATTTCATCCCTCCGAAATGGCGCTCAACGTTTGCCGCACCTGCATCGGGTCCAGTGACTACTCGACCGAAGTCTTCAGCTATGACGAAGGCGAGCCCGATCCCGAGATGAAGAGGTTTTCGATCGCGCACGATCAAGCTTATGTGCTCCCAATGTTGCGGCTGGCGCGCAAGACGAATCCCGACCTGTTTCTGTTCTCGTCGCCGTGGAGCCCTCCCGGATGGATGAAGGCTGGCGGATCCATGCTCGGCGGGTCGATGCGACAGCACTACTTTGGTCCGTATGCGCTCTACTTTGTGAAGTTTCTGCAGGCCTACGCGGCGGAAGGCGTGCCCGTGCAGGCAGTCACCGTGCAAAACGAAGTGGACACCGATCAGGATGGCCGCATGCCCGCCTGTTCGTGGCCGCAGGAGTACGAGATCGGATTCGTCAAGAACCATCTCGGCCCTGCGCTTGAGAAAAGCGGCCTCTCGACGAAGATCTGGATTCTCGATCACAACTACAACCTCTGGGGGCGCGCGATCTGCGAGCTCGATGACGAGGATCTGCGCAAATACTGCAACGGGATTGCCTTTCACGGATACGTCGGTGTCCCTGAAATGATCGACAAGGTTCACGAAGCGCATCCCAAGGCGCAGCTGTACTGGACCGAGGGCGGTCCCGATTACACGTCCCCTGTGTATGCCACCGAGTGGACCACATGGGGACAGACGTTTACGCAGGCGATCCGGCACTGGTGTCAGGCGATCAGCGGCTGGAATCTCGCGCTCGATGAAAAGGGTCGGCCCAATATTGGGCCGTTTCCATGCGGCGGAACCGTCACGATCAATTCACAGACGAAAGAGATCACGCGCAGCGGGCAGTATTGGGCGCTCGCGCATTTCTCCCGTCATGTGCGGAGGGGCGCCAAACGGTTTGATTCCATCAGCAAGCTGGCGAGCGTGGACCAGGTTGCCTTCGAAAATCCGGACGGGCAGAAGGTGCTGGTCGTCACGAACTCCGGTCCTGCGAAAACAGCGACGTTGAGGCAGGCGGATAAGACCGCCGAACTCAATCTGCCGGCAGATTCTCTAACGACTCTTTCGTGGAAGTGATCCCCCGCGTCCATCGTTGAGGGTTCCGTCCGCTCGTAGGATTTTTGCGAGCGGAAAGAATTACACCCTGCTCCTGCCCCGCGGCGCAGTAATCGGCTTAAAACCAAGAGCTTAGGTTTTGGCACGCCCTGTGCAACCTTTTTCTCGTTCCTGTCACCAGATAGAAGCTTGCTTCACCGGAGAAGCGACGGGCGCAGAAGTCTGCGCCTTTTCGAGTCGGCTTTAGCGGGAATTGCCCGCGCCTCGCACTTCGTCTTGCGCACTCGTCTCCTGACGCGGTGTTGAAAACGGCGCTGTCTGAAACTCGTCCCTTGGGTCAGACAGTCGAACGATTTGGGTGCGTCACTGGTTTCACGGTGTTGCTTGGGGCCACGCCCCTCCTGCAGGTTGGGTTGGAGGAATGTTCAGATGCGTTTGCTCAGCGCCCGGCTTATCGTCTCGCTCATCATTGGCGTCACGTTAGTATCGCTGTG
>Ga0335083_10003256_pt1 | contig 21099 bp, 30 predicted proteins | sample Lox_Sample_42_FD_206716 | JGI IMG/M metagenome (GOLD analysis project Ga0335083, IMG submission 206716) | Soil microbial communities from Loxahatchee National Wildlife Refuge, Florida, United States - Lox_Sample_4.2 | ecosystem: Environmental > Terrestrial > Soil > Wetlands | place: USA...
TGGATCACGTTCCTCGCGTTGGCCGCCGTCGTCGTCGCGATCTGGCGCTCGTCGCATCCCGAGACGCCGGAGGACGCGGCCTTGAACCTTCCGCCGCCGGCGACGTCGCCCTAGTTGTAGTTCCCAGGCACGTTCGTCAGGCTGCCGTGGGTAGGCGGCTTGCGGGCGGTTGGTGACCGAGGGCGCCGTGGGGTCGGCGGTGATTGTAGAAGCGCATCCAGGGGCGAAGTGCTCGTGCACGTTGCCGGCTGGTCTCGTAGAAGGCGCCGTACGCCCATTCGCGTTGCAGTGTTTGGATGAACCGTTCGGCTTTGCCGTTGGTTTGTGGCCGGTTCGGTCGAGTCCGTAGATGCTTGATGCGATGACGAGCGCAGGCGCGGGCCCAGTCGTGGGAGATGTAGCAGCTGCCGTTGTCGCTGATCACTTCTCGGACGCGCACGCCGAACAACGCGAACCATTCGATCGCTCGGTCCAAGAACGCGGTCGCGTCAGCTGATGTCTGCGTGTCGAGGATCTCGACGTAGGCGACGCGGCTGTAGTCGTCGATCGCGACATGCACATATTCCCAGCCTTGTCCGCGCTTGGTGTGCACCCCCGCGCCGGTGCGGCCTCGAGCTCGATGGCCTGGACGTACGAATCGACCCAGCCGCTTGATGTCCACATGGATCAACTCGCCCGGCCGGCGCCGCACATACCGGTTCGGCGGCTCAACCGGCCCGAGCTTCGACAACCGGTTCAGACCCAGGCGCGCGAGCACCGCACACACCGTCGAGACCGCCATCCGCAGCTTCGCCGCAATCTTCGGTGCCGTCATCCGGCAGCGCCGAAGCTCCTCAATGAGCTGCTCGACCTTCGCCGCCGTTCGCCGCGGGACACGCCTGGGCGCCGACGACCGATCCGCGAGTTCGTGATCGCCGTCCTTCCAACGACGCACCCACCGATACGCGGTCCGTTCGTGCACACCGAACGCGTCGGCCACATCCGCGTACGTCCAGTGCTCCTCGAGCACCCGAACAACCAACAGACGTCGCTGGACAGGAGTCAGCTTGGCGTTACCGTGCAGCTTCACGGGATCTCCTTGGAGTTGGAGGCTTCAGCACCCCCAGTCTCCAAGGAGACCCGCACTGACCAACGTCATTGGGAACTACACCTAGCTGAGCGCCTTCGCCTTCGCCTGCTGGAACTCCTGCTCGCTCAACAGGCCCTTGTCGCGGAGGTCGGCGAGACGCGCGATCTCGTCCGCGGCACCGCCACCGCTGGTGTTGACGCTCTGGATGTACGCGCGCATCTGCGCGTCCTGCGCCTGCGCCGCCTCGACCGCGTGTTCGTGCATCTTGCCGCCCCGGGCGATGAGATACACGAAGACGCCGAGGTACGGCAGGAAGACCACGAAGATCACCCACAGGGCCTTCGCCCAGCCGCCCATGTCGTGGCTGCGGAAGATGTCAGCGAAGACGGTGATGAGGATCCAGATCCAGATGAAGAACAAGAAGAACCAGATCATCGACCAGAAGACCTGGCCGGTTCCGAACTCTTCAGCAAGCAGATGCATGGGTAGAGGCCTCCCGAGGCTCTAAGGGTCTAGGAATCCGCGTCGGCCTCGAGAGCCTGGCGGGCTTGCGCGTTGGCCGTCCGGTCCACGCCGGATTCGGTCGGCCAGCGAACTTTCATGCGTTCCCCTCGCCTTCGGCCGCGGCGGCCGCGCGCTCGGCGGAGAAGAATTCGAGCGCGGTCTTCGTCTTCGTCTGCTGCGCGGCCGAGAGATCGACGCCTTTCCTACCGAGCAGCGCTCGCGTCGCGGCGGCGACTTCGAACGCCTCGGCAGGTGTCGTCTTCGTCGACAGCTCGAGCAGACGAGTGCCGTCCGGATACATCCACAGCTCGGCGACGATGCGCCGGTCGAAATCGGCCGGCTTGAACTTGAGCTTGAAGGTGGTGATCGGACCGAGCACCTCGAGTTGATCAAGGTCGACACCCGCCGGCGCGTGCGCGCGGAAGAACGCCCGCTGCTCCTTGCTCAGGAGCTTGCGGATCGAACGCGACCCGGCCATGACCGACTTGACCTGCGCGTCCTGGGCAACGCCCTTCATCGACGCCGAACACACGAAGCCACCCGGCATTGCGTCGACCTCGACGCCGAAGGACGCGGACGCGCGCAACGCGGGCGAGAGCGCGTCCGGAACGACCGGGCGCAGCTTGACCACCGTGTCACCGGGCCGGGCCTGCACGCGCCGCGCCCGCACGACCACGCCGGCGCGGTTCAACGCGAGGTCGAGCGTGTCGAAGAACGCGACCTGGCGGATCTGGGCGGCGAGCGGATCGATGCCCAGCGCGGCGACGACCGACCGGCGGTCGGTGTCGGGAACCGTCGCCTTCAGCTCGACGGTGTCGGCCGTATGGACGAGGGCGAGCAGCTCACCGAGTTGCTCCGCGGTCAGCATCGGCGCCGCGACGCGGGCTTCCTCGAGAGGAGACCGCGTCGAGAGGTTCTCGGTGCTGTTCGGGGCGGTCATCGTGGGGCGACCATCGCGTCCAACCGGGTGGGCCGCCACCACCCCTTCGGAGGTGGGCGGACGCCTCGACCGCCGAGACCTGCCGAAACGCCGTGGGATGCGGCTTCAGTGGAGCAGGCGCAGGCTCCGAGCGCGGCGCGGGACCGAGACGACCGGGACGTCGGTCACATGCACGAGACGTCGCTCCATCCCACCGAACATCACGTCGTGGACGGCGGTGTGGCTCGAGACCCCGACGGCGATGAGATCGGCATCGCAACGGTCGGCGATCACCGACAGCTCGTGCGCGGGATCACCGACGGCGAGATGGAAGGCGAGGAACGGATCCGCACGGCGGAGGGGCACCAGCGTCGTCGCTTCGAGGTGCGCCCGGAGCTCCTCGAGATAGCGCGCGGAGTCGACCTGGGCTCCGGCGATCATCCACAGCGTCGGCCTGGGCACGACATGGACGGCGATGATGTGCGCGCCCATCTCGCCGGCGGCATCTGCGACCCAATGGACCAGGGACTCGTCCTTCGACGTTGCGTCGAGACCGACGACGATTCGCTTCATCGCGCTACCTCCTCATGCCGTCCAGCCCAGCCTCCACGCGTCGTCGTGAACCTCCTCCGCTGCGTCCACCAGCGCTCCGACCGCGTCGACGATCTCCATCTGGGTCGCGCGATCGAGGCGCTCGACGATCCGGCGGATCGCCTGACGGCGGCGATCCGTTTCCGCTCGCACAAGGGCGCCGCCGGCGCGGCTCAGACGGACCGTCACCTCCCGCCTGCTCTCCTCGGACGGGCCGCGCGCTACCAATCCCTTCGCGACGAGCCGGTCGCACAGGCGCGTCGCGGTCGACGGATGGATTCCCAGCGTGTCCGCCAGCGTGCCGACGTTCTGTTCGCCGTTCAGCCCGAGCGCCACGAGTGCGCGGTACTGCACGAGGCTCAGGCGCGCCTCCGTGCGTGCCAGCGACTGGGCCGCGACGCCGACGAGCGCGCGAGACGCGCGGAGTACCGCCTCGGTCGCCTCGTCGATCGGATCCGCCATCCGCTTCACGCGCTTCGCCACGCTCGCCATACTTGTAGAATAGCAACGGTTGTTGAAACACAGCTGTTTTGGGTATACCCCGAACCGCACGGAGCGCAACGCAAGCCCGGCAGGAGGCCCCGATGGCGATACAGCCGGCCCCGCACCAGGAGCCCGTGGCACCCGTCGTCCACCTGCACGGGGCCGCCGGGCCCGACGACGAAGCGCGTCTCGTTCGTCACATCATCGTCGCGATGTGCGTGGCCGTCCCGCTGTTCATCGGGATCTGGGTGGGTCTGATCTCCCTGGCGGTCACCATCGCCGGAGTCGGCTACGCGGCGCCGATCCTCATGGGCATCGCGGTCGGCACCCTCGCCGGGGTCTTCTTCGGCGCGTGGATCGGATTCGTGCTCTTCAGTCGCGAGATCGACTGATCGCTACGACCGGATGTCCTTGCGCCTGAAGTAGACGAGCGCGGCGGTGCCGAACACGGCGAGATATCCGACCTGCACCGCGATGCCGGCGAGCATGTCGTGCGGATATCGGTTGTTGACGAACATCGGTTCCCACGAGTCGAGATAGTGCGTCGGGAACAGGTAACGGATGCGGCCGAGCTGCGGAATGCCGTCGAGGATCTCCGACACGATGTAGATGCCGGCCGTCGCGAGGATGGCACTGGCTGCCATGTCGGTGAGCACGGAGAACAGCAGTCCGAGCGCCAGCAGCGCGCTGAAGCCGAACGCCACGTAGCTCGTCGCGACGAAGACCCGCCAGATGATCGTGCTCTCGCTCAGCTGGAACACCCCGACGCCGCGCAGGAACGCCAGTCCCGGAAATGTCACCGGATGCGCACCGAACATGATCACGCCGATCACCAGCGCGGCGCCGACGACGAGGAAGGTCGACAGCCAGATCAACACCGCGGCGACGATCGCCTTGGCGACGAGCAGCCGGCCGCGCGGCACGGGCCGCATGAGGAGGTAGCGCAGGTTGCCCCACGCGGAGTCGCCTGCGACCGAATCGCCCGCGAACGTCCCCGCGATCACGACGAGCAGGAAGCCGCTCGTCACGCTCAGCACCGCGGCCGGAATGAGGAGTCCGCTCTGGCGCGCGAGCCGGAACAGGCCCGGTCCCTCGTCGGGGCCCCGCCCGGGATTGTGCGAATGGATCGCGAGCACGATCAGCAGCGGCAGCCCGACGAGCAGCGCGAAGACCACGAGCGTGCGGATGCGGCGCGTCGCCTTGACGAACTCCGTCCGCAGCAGCGCGATCACGATGCCTCCACCGCGTTGATCGGCGTGCTCCCGTCGCCCGAGGCGAGCAGGTCGAGGAACGCGTCCTCGAGCCGTTGCGTCGGCATGATCGTCTCGAGTCGCAGCCCGGCGCCGACGAGCGCGGCCGCGACGTCGGATCGCCGGCCGTCCTGCAACTCGACTACGACGCCGTCACCTTGCATTTGTATGCGGCCCACACCGGGAAGCGCGGCGAGAACCTGCCGGCCGCGTTCGCGGTCGTCGACCTCGACGTAGACGGATCCGGCCGAACCGACGAGGTCGCTCACCGTGCCGTCGGCGACGAGCCTGCCGCGGTTCATCACGATCACGTGGCTGCAGACCTGCTCCACCTCCGAAAGATGATGGCTCGACAGCAGGACGGTCGCCCCTTGCGCGCTGAGACGCGCGATGAGCTCGCGGATCTCGCGGATCTCGCCGGGGTCGAGCCCGTTCGTGGGTTCGTCGAGGACGAGCAGTTCCGGGCGACCGAGCAACAACCTTGCGAAGCCGAGCCGCTGCTTCATGCCCTGCGAGTACGTCTTTACGTTGCGATCGATCGCCTTGCCCAATCCGGCGATCGCGAGCGCGCCGTCGAGATCGGCGTCCCGCATGCGTCTGCCGCCGGCTTCCCACCACAGGCGCAGGTTCCGCATCCCGGAGAGGTGCGGAACGAACGCGGCCTGCTCGACCATCGCGCCGACGCGCACGAGCTCGCGACAACCCGGCGTCACGCGCGTACCGAACAAGCGGGTCTCGCCGCGCGTGGCGCGTTCGAGGCCCATCAGCACGCGTAGCGTCGTCGTCTTCCCCGCACCGTTCGGACCGAGGAGCCCGTACACCTGGCCGCGGTGCACGGAGAAAGACAAATCCTCCACCGCGGGGACCGATCCGAAGCTCTTCCAGAGCCCGTCGATCTCGACGATCGGCTCTCGCGTCGGGTCCGTCATCGCGACTGAGCGTAGTAATCGGCGCGCGGTCCTAGGCTTCACGCGATGCCGGCCGAGATCCGACCTCCGGAGCTGGCGCGGCTCGTGGACTTCGCCGAACGCCCGCGGGCCCGGGAGTGGAGCCTGCGCTCGGCGCTCGTGCGCTACGCGCAACCCGAGCCCCAGCGAGTCAACGACGTCCTGGAGCTCGTCCGCCGCGTCGACGCCGCGCTCGGCAAGAGCACGGCGAAGCTCGACCGCGAGGGCCCGGCCTTCTGGGACGCGTTGGAGCGCGACGGCGACGATTCGGACTCCTACCTCGTCGGGCTGTTGGAGGCGGCGCGGGAGCTGGATGCGTTGGGCGACGCCCTCGCCGCCTGGGCGATCGACCGGTCCGGCGAGCGTCCGAACGCCGAGGTCGACCGCACCGTCGCCGAGGTGGCCCGACGTCTCGACGAGCTCGGCGTTCCGCGCGAGGAGCGGCCCCCCGGCCCCCGCAACCGCGGATGACCGGATAAGAATGCGGCGAGGCACGCGCCACGCGGCACGCGAACCGGGGGGAAACGTTGACGACGCGGGAACAACGGCACGGAGTCTCGCGGTCGCGATCGGGCGCGGTCGCCGCGGTCGTGTGCATCGCGATCCTCGGTGCGGCGGCGTGTTCGAGCAGCAGCAAGTCGTCACCGCCGGTCACCGCTCCGACGACGACCACGCAGCCGCGCCCGGCCGGCCCCGCCGCGGACATGTCGACCGAGCTCACCGGTGGGAACGGCGTCTTCATGGGCGAGGGCACCCCGCCCGATCTCGACAAGGACGGCTACGTGCAGCGGGAGTACGTCGCGTCGGGAACCGCGACGTCGTATAAGGCGGCGAGCCCGGAGACGCACGACGGCCGGTGGACGTTCGAACCCGACACACACGCGGCGTACCGCACGCGCGTCGTCGTCCGCGCTCCCGCCGACAATTCCAAGTTCAGCGGAAACGTCGTCGTGGAGTGGCTGAACGTGAGCGGTGGCGTCGACGCCAACCCGGAATGGACGAGCACATCCGAAGAGATCGTGCGTTCGGGCGACATCTGGGTCGGGGTCTCGGCACAGCGGATCGGCGTCGAGGGCGGCCCGGTCCTCGTGAAGGTCTCCGGCGTCGCCGGCGCGGATGCGGCGGGGAAGGGGCTGAAGAAGATCGACCCGGCGCGCTACGGCTCCCTCGAGCACCCGGGCGACGGCTATTCGTACGACATCTACACGCAGGTCGCGCGCGCGGTGCGCAACGGGGCCGGGCTCGACGGGTTGAAACCGCAGCGGCTGATCGCGGCCGGTGAGTCGCAGTCGGCGTTTGCGCTCGTCACGTACTACAACGGCGTGCAGCCGCTTACGCACGCGTTCGACGGCTTCTTCGTGCACAGCCGCGGCGCCGGCGGTCTCCCGCTCGTGACCGGCGACAAGCCGGCCGACATCGCCGGTGCCATCGGCAGCACCGCGACGATCTTCCGCACCGACCAGAACGCGCCGGTGCTCGACATCCAGACCGAGACCGACCTCACGAGCATTCTGGACTCGTACGCGGCGCGTCAGCCCGACAACGACCGGTTCCGGCTCTGGGAGGTTCCCGGCACCGCGCACGCCGACGCGCACCTCGTCGGTGCCGGCGCGAGCGCAATCGACTGCGGGGTGCCGATCAACAACGGTCCGATGCACATCGTCGCCAAGGCCGCTCTGCACGACCTCGTCGCCTGGCTCACGACGGGCACGGCCCCGCCCCACGCGCCGCGCATCGACGTCGCGCCGGGAGCAACCCCGCAGATACAGCGCAACAGCGACGGCATCGCGCTGGGCGGCATCCGCACGCCACCGGTCGACGTTCCGGTCGCCACCTTGTCCGGCGTACCCGGTCCGAACCCGTCGACGATCTGCTTGCTGCTGGGCTCGACGAAACCGTTCAGCGACGCCCGGCTCGCGCAGCTCTACCCGTCGCGCGCCGTGTACACGCAGCGGTACGACGCCGACGCCGACGCGGCAATCAAGGCCGGATTCGTGCTCGCCGCCGACCGCGCCGCGCTGCTCGGCTTCGCCGAACCGTCACGTATCCCCTCGTGAGCTGAATACGATCGGACCGTGCGCACCGACCTCGGCGTGACGCATGTGGCGTTGCCCGTGACGGATCTCGAAGCCAGCCTCATGTTCTACGAGCGCTTCGCGTCGATGAAGGTCGTCCACAAGCGCACCGACGCCGCGACGGGGACATCGGTCGCGTGGATCAGCGACCTGACGCGGCCGTTCGTGCTCGTGCTGATCGAAACGCCCAGCGTCGACGCGTCACTCGGCGGTGTGTTCTGTCACGTCGGGGTGGGCGTCGCCGAACGCGACGACGTCGACCGGTTGTGCGCATCGGCGAAGGAGGACGGCCGCACGGTGCTCGGGCCGCTCGACTCCGGTCCGCCCGTCGGCTACTGGGCGTACATCGTCGATCCCGACGGCCACAACCTCGAGATCTCCTACGGGCAGGAGGTCGGGTTGACGGTGGAACGCGCGTCGTCGTAGCCCGTGGCCGCGGTCAGCACCGCGCACCGCGGGCCGGGAACGGCGTCGAGCTCGACGACGCCGGCGAGGAGGCGCGCGTAGCGCACCTTGCGACCGGACTTCGTCCCGATGAACCGGTGAAGTTGCTGCTCGACCGCTCCGTCGCGGTGAGCAGGTTGACGCTGCAGTGTGCGGAAGGCTTCGGACTCGCGCTCGTGAGCGACGACCTCGAGGACCTGTTCTTCGCCGACCGCGCGGATCAGCTCCGTCTCGAGGTCGGGCACGCACACGAAGACGCCGGCGACGTCGAGCCGCTCCGCGCTCCGGTCGAACGCGAGCCGGAAATCGCGCTGCTCGGCCGCGTCGCAGAGGCCGGCAACCGTGCCTCCGTCGGGCGTCGCATCGAGATGCCGCCGAATGTTCGTGACACCGTGGAGGACGACAAGGCGCACACCGTCGATCCCGAGGTCGCGACCGCGGCGGTACGCGAGGGTGCGCAACGCGACGGCGTCGCTCGTGCCCTCGACGAAGATGTCCGTGCCCGGCATGACGACGATGTTACGGATGGTGTCCCGCGCTCACCTCCCGATCACCGGGACTGCGCCGTGCGCTCCGGCTTATTCTTCGCGGGTGAACGATCACATGCACTTCCACGACTACGGGTCCGACATCTATACCGAGGCCGACGGCGACGACGACACGCTCGCGAACCTCGGTCCGCTGCGCAATCTCGCCGGGATCTGGACCAGTGCCGACGGTGCCGACGTTCATCCCGTCGGCCCCGGGTCGGACGTGACCGGACCGGTCATCGACGGCGACGAGCACAACGAGTTCGTCGAGCGCTACGAGCTGCAGCCGATCGACCCGCAGACGAACGGGCCGCAGCTGTTCTACGGGCTGCGCTATCACACCCACATCGTGAAGCCGGGCGAGTTGGAGACGTTTCACGACCAGGTCGGCTACTGGCTGTGGGAACCCGCGGCGCGCACGGTGATCCATTCGCTCGCGATCCCGCGCGGTCAGGTGCTCCTCGCGGCAGGGCCGGCCGAGCCCGACGCGACGGAGTTCGAGGTGCGAGCGGCCGCCGGTTCGGAGCTGTTCGGCATCTTGTCGAACCCGTTCCTCGAGCAGAACTTCCAGACGATCGGCTTCCGGATCCACGTGACGGTGCACGACGACGGCACCTGGTCGTACGAGGAGCACACGGAGATGCGCGTCCCCGGCCGCGAGGGCGTCGTCGACCATGTCGATCGCAACACGCTGCGTCGCATCGCCGCGCCGACGCCGAACCCGCTCGCAACGACAGTGGAGAGTCAAGGCGCGAGCTGACGCGCCCGGCGCCGCCCGCCGTCGTCAGACGGCGACACGGCTCGGCGCGGTCGCGGCGCGCGCTGCGTCGCAACGCGGTGTAGCCCCAGGCCGCGACCGCCAACGACGCGAGACCCAGCGTCCGAACCCTCATTGCAAGAACGATTCTTATTCCTGAGCGTCGAGTCCCCGGGGCGGCAAGCCAAAGCGGCGTACCGCCGCACGTCAACTGCTTCCGGAACTGACGCATGTACCGCGGCCCGCATCTCGACGCCAACGACCGTGGCACACGACAGGGTGAGATCCTCGTCAAGAAGACCGTCGACCTCGATCACCAGACTCAGCATCGGCCGCGAGGGGTCTGGACGAATCGAGCCTTGGAAATCGGCTAGGTGCAGCAGGTGTCTTCGAGCGATTCGGCACGCCACGTCCGCTGCGCTTCGACGAGCGCGATCGTGGCGATGCCCAGGGCAGCAACAGGATCGGCCCACCACCACCCGAGCGCGGCGTTGGCGAGCAGTCCGATGAGCAAGACGGCAGACAGCAATGCACAGAGCCGCGTCTGATTCGCCTCCGATTCCTGTGCGCGCGAACCGAGCACGGGCGCGAGGTTTGCCTTCGCACGAGCCAGGACGGGCATCACGACGAGGGACAAGGCCGCGAGCACGATCCCTACAGGGCTCGCATCGGGCCGCGCTTCGCCGCCCAGATCACGCACCGCTTGGATCGAGACGTAGAGCGCGAGTGCCGCGAAGCAGAGCGCGATCGCGTGGGTCGCCCGACGATCCGCACCCTGCATGCAATCGTCACGCCGCTCTTGGGCCAGCCGCCACGCGAGGATCATCGCGGCCGAAACCTCGATCACACTGTCAAGCCCGAACGCGACCAGGCTCACCGAGCCCGCCGCGAGAGCCGCGCCGAACGCGACGACTGCCTCGCCGACGTTCCACCCGATCGTGTATCGGTTGAGTCGCCGCGCGTGCCGCACCGCGGCACTCCGCGCGGCTGCGGTGGCGGTCATCTCCGGCCATCCAGATCGGGGTGTCCGGCCTCGACGACCAGTGGCAGCGCGCCGAGCTTGCGAAGTGCCGAGGCCAGCGTGCGATGCGCGAGTTGGTAACGGACGTTGCGGCCTTCGCGCACGGTGGTGACGAGGCCGCAGCCGCGAAGACAGGTCAGGTGGTTCGAAATATTGGATCGGCTCTCGCCGAGCGCTTCGGCGAGCTCGGCAGGATAGGCGGCGCCGTCGAGCAGGCGGACAAGAATCCGACACCGGACGCCGTCGCTCAGCGCGGTACCGATCCGCTCCAACACGTCGAGATCCACCGATGTCGTCGCGACCACGACGAACACTCTAACAGTTCAGTGTCACCTGTACTACAGCGAAGGCTGAACCATCGTGCACGGCGACGGACCGCCGCTCTACCGCTGACTCCGACGGGTCGGCAATGGGGAATCGGCGTTTCGATGGCGGAAGGCCAGTCGACATCGCGCCGAGCGATGCCGAAGCAATCCGCGCTCGCGAACCGCAGTGAGGAGAAGCGCGCCATCGCGTCGCCTTCACGGGCGGGACGACGCGTAGCCCAACTGCTCGGGCGAAATTTTAGCGAGCGTGAAAGTCGGCCGCAGCGTGTTGGTAGACGTGCCAGCGACCGTGTCGCTGAACGCGAATGAGAGGCTGTTCTCGCGGGAGTCGAAGGTGGTAGATCCCACTGGCGCCGCACGATCGACGGGCAACGGTGACGACGATCTCTGTGTTCTCATCTCGTACGGTCGCGACGACCCAGTCCGTACCGTCGACATGAAGTTCGTCGCCGCGTCGCAGTGCTGCGGCGTTGGTGATGTCGCGGTGCGTGTGCGAAGGGACAAGAAGGCCGTGATGGGTCGCGTCAAACATGACAACTCGCCGATCTCTATCGAGAGTCCGTCACGACGGACGTGCTGGTCAGGTGTCCGCGATCGCCCTGGTGCTCCGGGTTGGTCTCGCGACAGGCCGCGCACGTGCCGATGATGTCGAGCTGGTAACTCTCGAGCGCGAACTGTTGCTGTGTGGCGAGCACGGTCAGCGCGCGCGCGAGGTCGGCTTCGAGGTGGTCGGCGAGGGTGACGTCGAGCATCGTGCCGCACTGTTGGCAGGCGAGGTGATGGTGATGGCCGAGGAGGTCTTCGGCCAGTTCGAATCGCGCGTATTCGCTCGTGCTATTCGTCAGGCGGTGGACGAGCCCGATCTCTTCGAGAACAGCGAGGGCGCGGTAGACGGTACTCACCGGTGCGCCGGTCTGGGCTCGAATCCGGTCGACCGTGAGCGGACGGCAGGTCTCGGCCAGGACATCGACGACGGCCCTGCGCGTCCTGGTGTAGCGGATGCTGTCGCGGTCGAGTCGCTCGGCAACCGAGGCGTGAATATCACTTGCGATGTGAGCGCTCAGGCTCGCCTCGCCCCGCGTGTCATGGGTGCGGCGAGTGGAACGATCGCGCAGCCGCGCACTCATGGCGACACCGGCGCGCGCTCAGGTGTCGAAAGGTGGAGCGTCGGCGCGTATTTCTTGACGAGGATCGAGACGAGGTAGACGGTCGTCGTGGTCGCGACGATTGCGAAGCTCGGCGGGATCTTCGGGGCGGCGTACGCGATCGAGAGTCCGGCCCAGACCGAGGCCAGCGCGATCGCGGCGGAGAGCCACATCGCAGCGAACGGCCGGGTGGTGAGTCGTTGCGCGGCGCCGGCGGGCGCGGCGAGCAGTCCGAGGAGGAGGAGCGCGCCGACAGCCTGGGTTGCTTGCGCGGCGGTGACGCCGACGAGGAACAGGAGCGCGAATCCGAGTGCGCGCACGGGTACGCCGCGGGCCGCGGCGACGTTTTCGTCGATACTCGCGAACAGGAGCGGTCGGGCGAGGCAGATGACGGCGACAGCAATGAATATCGTCAACACCGCGCTCGTCTGGGCGGTGGCGCGCGAGAGCCCGAAGATCGACCCGAACAGGACATTGATGCCGGTGGTGCCGCCCGTCGTGCCGCTGCGCGACGTGGTGTAGATGGTCAGGAAGAAGGCACCGAGGCCGAGGATCCAGGCAAAGACGATGCCGATCGTGGTGTCGTCGCCACTGCCGCGATTGCCGAGCGCGGCGATCAGGAGCGCGAAGAGGATGCAGGCCCCGTAGAGGCCAATGCGCAGGTTGATGCCCGCTGCGAGGGCGGCGAGTGCGCCGGTGAACGCAACGTGGGAGAGGGCGTCGCCGGTGAAGACCTGCTGGCGGAGCACGATGAAGTACCCGACGAGCCCGGATGCGATCGCAATCCCGGTGCCGGCGAGAAACGCGTACCGAAGAAACGGGTGGCTGAGCATGTGACCGATACCGGCGAACGCGTTCGCAGCGAGCAGCGTCATGCGACGACGACTCCTCGAGGTGCGCGGCGCGCGACGTACGCCGCCGAATGCCCGATGACGACAGAGAGCAGGTAGCACGCCATGCCGATCGTCGTGACGAAGAACCCGACGGGATAGACCGAAAAATAGGCGACGGCGAGACCGGTCCAGGTGATGAGGAGCGCGAGCGCGATGGTGATGGCGAAGCCGAGCGTGGGGCGGGCGGTGAGTTGTTGGGCGCTCGCGGCCGGCATGACGAGCAGCGCGAACACGAGAAGCGCGCCGGTGATCTGGCTGACTTCGGCGGCCGCGCAGCCGAGCAGGACCAAGAACACGAACGACAGCAACCGCACCGGGACGCCGCGGGCCTGTGCGACGTCGCTGTCGACGGTCGCGAAGAACAGCGGCCGCGCAACGATCGCGAGGGCGACCAGCACGACGGCCGCGACGACAAGCAGCGTGATGACTTGGTGGTCGGAGATGCCGAGAAAGGTGCCGAACAGGAGGCCGGTGAGGCTGTTGAGGAAGCCTCCGTACAAGCTGACGAACAGGACACCGCACGCTAACGCGAACGCCTGGACCGTGCCGACGACGGCGGACTCCTCGCTATAGGTCTGACCGGAGCTCGCACGCGGAATCGCGGCGATCACGACCGCGGCCGCGATGCACGCGCCGAAGTAACCGAAGTTCACGCTGACACCGAGCCAGATCGCGGCGGCCGCGCCCGGAAACGACACGACGGCAAGGGTGTGCCCCGCAAAGGCTTGACGGCGAAGCACCATGTACCAGCCGACCGCGCCCGCGAGCACCGCCACGATGGTCCCAGCCCTGAACGCGTTGACCATGAAGTGGAACTCGAACAGCTGATGGACATCGCTGCGCAGGTTCCAGGTGAGCCCGGTTCCGAGCATGGCGGCGGTCAATGGTGCAGGACGTCGCGGTGGCGGTCCGAGTGGTACGCGGGCGCCTCCGGTTGGCCAACGACGACGAGCCGTCCGTCCGAGGTGTGAAGCACCTCGATCGGCGTGTCGTACAGCGCGGTGAGCGTCTCGGACGTGATCACCTTCGCGACCGGGCCCGACACCGCGCCACCACGGGCGATGTACACGACACGATCGAGGTACGGCAGGATCGGGTTCACGTCGTGCGCGACGATCATGACCGCGACGCCTTCTTCGCGACATACCTGTTCGATCAGCGCGGCGATGCCCGCTTGGTTGGGCAGGTCGAGGCTGTCGAGCGGCTCGTCCAACAGCAACAACTTCGGGCGACGGACGAGGGCCTGCGCGATGAGCAGGCGTTGTTGCTCCCCACCGGACACGTCACCGATCGGCCGCCGCGCGTAGGCCGCTGCGCCGACCAGCTCGATGACGTCCTCGACGCGGCTCTCCTCGTTCCGGCGTGCGCGTGAAAGGCGAGTGGGAATCGGTGCACCCCATCGGTCGCCGTCGGCCCCGAGCCGCACGATGTCGATGCCGCGCACGCGTAGGCCGCGGTCGAAACTCCGCCGTTGGGGGAGATAGCCGATGTCGCGGCCGGCGTGTCCGGGCGGGCGACCGAGCACCCGCGCCGAACCCGCCGACAACGGCAACACCCCGAGCGCCGCTTTTACGAGCGTGGACTTGCCGACACCGTTCGGTCCCAACACGGCAACGAACTCGCCGGGCAAGACCTCTAGATTCACGTCCGACCAGATCGTCCGACCGCCCAGACGCACGGCCGCGTCCTCGAAGCGCACGACCGCCGACGAGGTCGTCGACGACGGGTCGTGCTCGTCGCGCGCGCCCGACGGTAGATCGTCGCTCTGCATCTCAACGGAGGATCGCGCCATTACAACTTCCTCGCACTGTTGGCCTTGACATCTCGACGCGTCAGCTTCCAGCGGCCTGAGCCAGCGCGGCTTGGATCCCTCGGAGCTGAGTCGTCTGCCACTGCTGATAGCTCGCATTCGCGGGCGTCAGCGTCTCGGTGATGGTCGCGTAGGGGATCTTCTCGGCTTTGACCTCAGCGAGTTGGGCCTGCACATCGGGCGTGACGTTCTGACTGTTGTAGACGTAGACCTTGATCTCGTGATTCTTGATCTGGTTGTCGATGGTCTGCTTGTCCGCGGCCGACACGTCGGTCCCCTCGCTGACGGCCTTCAGGAACGAGTACGGCGTGATGAGATCGAGGCCGAGCGCGGGTGCGAGCATCGAAAAGATCGACTCGGACGCGCCGACCTTCGTGCCTGCGTACTTGGTCTTGATCGCCTCGAGCGCAGCGTGGTAGTCGGCCAGGCCCGCCGTGTTGAACCGGGACTGCTGCGCACTGAAGTAGGAGCTATCCGTCGGGTCGAGCGTCTGCAGATCCTTGACGATCTGAGCGATGACCGTTTGCGTGTCGGTCGGGTTGTACCAACGGTGCGGGTTCCCGCCCTTCGCGACGCCGACGAGGTCGCCGACATTCAGGACCGTCGGCTTGGAGGAGTTCGCAGCAAGCGACTTGTCGACCCACGGGTCGTAGCCAATGCCGTTCTCGATCACCATCTGCGCGGTCGCGAGCGTCCGCGCGTCAGCCGCGGTCGGCTCGTAATCGTGCGGGTCGGTGTCGGGGTTCGTGATGATGCTCACCACGTGCGCGTGAGTCCCGCCGATCTGTTCGGCGATGCTGCCCCAAAAGTTCTCCGCCGCGACGACTTCGATGACTTTGCCCGATCCCGATGCAGTCGAAGCTGCCGTCGAAGAGCTCTTCGACGATGAACCGCACGCCGCCAACACGAGCATGCTGCCGACGACGACCGCGGCGACGCACCGGCCGACTCGCCCGACCCCCGGCTGTTGCGAATTCATTCTCACGTGACTCCCTCGAGACCTTGTTCCGACCATCGGAGCCGCACCCTAGATGAGAATGATTCTTGTTGCAATCCGTTGCATCGATACCTGCCGTACACTCGGAAAACATGAAGCGCGAAGCGTTGAACGTCGAGCTACGCGAACGCATCGCGAGCCGGCTCGCCGAGCACGGCCAGCGCCTCACCCCGGGCCGGACCTCGCTCGTCCGAGTCCTCGCGGCGGCGCGGCGGCCGCTCACGATTCCCGAGGTCGTCGATCGTGACCACACGCTTGCGGTCAGCTCCGTCTACCGCAATCTCACTGACCTCGAAGCGGCCGGTGTGGTGCATCGGCTGCTCACTGACGGCGAGTTCGCCTACTACGAGCTTGCTGACGACCTGACGGGCCATCACCATCACGTCGTGTGCTCGAACTGCGGTTCTATCGACGACATCGAGGTCTCGCCCGAGCTGGAACAGAGCGTCCTTGAAACCGCGAACGATCTGGCACGCCGCATCGGTTTTCGCACCGAACGGCACCTCATCGACCTCATCGGTGTCTGCAAGAGTTGCGCGTGAGCCCGCTTCACTGAGGCCGAGCGATGACGATTCGGCGGGACGCGGCGACGTACACGTCACGTCGATGCACGACCCTGCGAGGGTCGTCATCGTCGAGCAGCACGTCGATCGTGTCCCGATCGTCGTTGTCGAGGTAACGCGCGAACTGCGTCCGGTTCGGGGGAGATACCCGAGTGCCACGCGACGCGCGAGGTCGGACATCGGCGGGTCGAACCGCATGCGAACACGGCGGGAATCGACGACCTCGACACCTGCGGCGCCGATCATCGTCGTGAGATCTTGCGACGGAACCGATCCCGGCAATCCGTGGCGCATTTCCGCGAACCAGGCTGCAGCGGCCCGGTCGAGATCCTGACGATCTTCGACGGAGACGGCCGGCTCGCCCACCTTCGGCCGTCGGCACCCCACACCCGCTGAAGAGCGCTCCGAGCGCCCGGGCCCCCGCTATCGAACTCATGCTGATATGCTTATATCTGCATGAATCTGCGAGTGGACGACGACCACGCGGTCGAGAGTGCGGCCGAGCTGCTGGGAGCATTGGCGCACCCGTTGCGGATCTCGATTGTGCGCGAGCTCGGCGCCGGGCCGCGCTGTGTGCACGAGCTGGTCGAAGCACTCGAGGTGTCGCAGCCACTTGTCTCCCAGCATCTGCGTGTCCTGCGCGGGGCGCGGCTCGTCGCCGGAGAACGGCGCGGGCGCGAGATCGCGTACACGCTCGCCGACGAGCATGTCGCGCACATCGTGGGCGACGCCATCCGCCACAGCCAAGAGATCGAGAACCCACCGAAAGGAACCCGACCATGACCCAGACCGAGCACCTCACCCACGACGACCATTCCCACACGCATCACGACGATTGTGGCCATGCGTCGGTCAAGCACGACAATCACGTCGACTACTTCCACGACGGGCATGTGCACGTCGCACACGACGGTCACTGGGACGAGTGTCCGTCGCCCGCGCACGCGGTCCACGACGATCATTCCCACGTCCACGGCGCGGACTGCGGGCACGAAACCGTGGAGCACGGCGATCACGTCGACTATGTCCACGACGGCCACCGCCACGCCGCGCACGACGGTCACTGGGACGAGCACTGATCCGGTTGGCCCGAGCGGCGGGGAGAACCGCCCCGGCCAACCCGTCTCGCCCGCCGAAACTGCGGGCTGCACGAACTCATCGGCGGTAGCGCCGGTTGAAGCGCTCGACGCGCCCTGCAGTGTCGACGATCTCCATCTGCCCGGTGAAAAACGGAAGACTCGCGGAGGAGATCTCGACCCGGACCAACGGGTAGGAGCTGCCGTCCTCCCATTCGAACCCGCGCGCTTCAGCAGTTGCCATCGACCAGCTGTGCGGTGAGGCCGGCCGCGTCGATATGCGCGCCGACCACCCACACTCGTCCACTCGTCCCCGTCGCCACCGACACAGTCTCGTACGAGAAAGTGGGTGGGACACCGAACCCGACGACAGCCAGACCGTCGTCGATCGGTAGGACCGCTTCGAAACGCAACACGACGCCGAACGCGCCCGACATCAACGACGCGAGCCACGAACACACTCGGGCCCGCTCGAATACCGTTCCCACCTCGCGCACCACCGACACAACCCCCCGAACACGGCGTGTGCCACTCGGAACCGATGACTGCTGCACAATGGCGTCCGGGCACGACGCATCGAACGACACGAGATCGAGCCACTTCGAACATGCGACGTCACGGACAATCGCGCGCGGGTTCACCTCCTGGATCGAAAGATCGATATCGAGCCGCGCCGACGGCGTCACACGGTCGAAACCGGTCAACGCGATACCGTCCGCCACCATCACCTGTGCTGCCGCACGCTCAGTCGGAGCGATCCCCTCACCGACCGCCAGTCTCGCAGCCGCCGCGCACGCATCGACCACGGTGACAATCCCATGCAATCGCGTGCTCCCCGACGCACTCGGCAGCACCCCGAGCGGATCGGCTGCCGGTTCAGGTGGGGCGGCGATCGCTCGTAGAGTGCCGGTTGTCGCGAGCAGGAGGGCAACGGGATGGCCGAGCGGGGTGTCCTTGAGTATGCGCTTAGCGAGTGTTGGGCAGCCGAGGTCTCGGGCGTTGCGTACTACGAAGCTCTCGGCGAACGGTTCCCGGAGCATCGTGATGAAGCCGATGTGCTCGCGTTGGTCGAGAAGACCACGCGAGACCTCATTGAGGCGGTCGCTCGGAGCTGCGACGTGTCGATCGACCACGCCGCCGCAGAGCGGATTGGAATCGAAGTTGCCCAGGTCGGTACCGGGTGGCGTGATGCCCTGCAGAACGCCCTGGCATATACGCCGGACACCCTGAGGATGTACACGAACCTCGCGGATGTGCTTCCTGAGGACGAGTCCGCCCTGGGTAGTGCCGTCGTCGAACACGAGCGTGCGCAGATCGTCTTGTTCGAGAGTGTCGCCGCGGGCAAGGCGTACGACTGGTCGGCGATCGACGCCTATCTACATCGGCATGGTGTGCATCGCTCTGCGTAGACCGCAGCGAGGTGCCGATCCAGGCTGACGTTGGAGCGCCGATCGGCAGTTCTGTGCGCGTCAACCCGTCTGCGGACGGAGCACGGTCTCGACGACGATGACATCGCTGAATGTCAGACCATCGACCTGCCAGCCATAGCAACCGGGCCCCTTTACCCAGGTCCCTCCGGGCACCGTGCGGTAGCCCGATTGCGAGTTGAGTGTTGCGCCGGGCGGCACGACGAGCGGCTTCAGCGTCGGCGTTTCGCCGAACGCGATCGGTCCGGAACCGTCGAGCCGCTTCGCTCGGACGACCCATGGACCCTGGTACGACGGGATACTGAACCACAGCGTCTTGAACCCGAGCCATCCCGGTACGCCGGTGTTTGTCGAGAGATCGACAACGCCGCGGTCGAGGTCGCCTCGCGCGGCGGGAATCGGACGCACGGGCCCGTGTCCGAGAGCAACGCCGACGAAGTAGGAGCTATTCGTCGGTGCGCCTGGACTCGCGGGACAGTGTTCGCCAGGTCGAATGACGGGGAGATGCAACGGCCGTTTCAAGCGGTCGGGTACCGATCCTTTTGCGCCCGGCTCGCAGACCGCAGGTTCGTTCGCGCAAGCCGCTTGGTACGTCAGCGGCACGACCAGCGGACCGGGCCGCACCGCGACCGTCGAAGACGTTGGGGGCGTAGAACGGTGCGTCGACGACGAGCACCCAATCGCAGCAAACGTCAACACCGCGGCGAGCGCTCGCACACGCCCGAAAACCATGGACGAATCCTGTCCGATCCCTCGTCTCTTCGGCGAGCGCCGATCGGCAGTGTGAACCGCCCCGGGATTCGTGGAGGCTTCACCTTTGAGAGGATGGAGTCATGGGCAGACATGGTTCAGTGCCGTATCCGAAGGAGCTGCGCGATCAGGCGGTGCGGCTGGTTCGGGAGTGGCGTCACGAGCATGGGCGGCGAGATGGTGGCATCCGGGAGGTCGCGAATCAGCTGGGGGTGCATGTCGAGTCGGTGCGGAGCTGGGTTCGCCAGGCGAGCATCGACAGTGGTGACGCGCCGGGGCTGACGTCTGACGACAAGACGCGTGTCCGTCAGCTCGAAAAGGAGAACGCGGAGCTGCGGCGGGCGAACGAGATCCTCAAGGCGGCAGCGACTTTCTTCGGGGCGGAGCTCGACCGCCAACACAAGAAGTAGTCGCGTTCATCGACGCGCACCGCGGCCGGTTCGGGGTCGAGCCGATCTGCACGACGTTGCAGTTCGCCCCATCCACCTATTACGCCGCCAAGTCCCGGCCGCCGTCCGGGCGGGCGGTGCGGGATCGGGAGCTGGTTGAGGCGATCCGGCGACTGCACGCGCAGAACTTCGGTGTCTACGGCGCCCGCAAGATCTGGCGGGCGTTGCGCCGGGAGGGCACACCCGTCGGACGGTGCCGCGTGGAGCGCCTGATGCGCGACGCCGGCGTGAGCGGCAAGACCCGCGGCAAGGGCAAGCGCACGACGATCCCGGACCCGTTGATCGCACGGCCCGGTGACCTGGTCGACCGGAAGTTCACTGCCGCGGCACCGAACGTGTTGTGGGTCGCGGACATCACCTACGTCGCGACGTGGCGCGGCTTCGCGTACGTCGCGTTCGTGATCGACGTGTTCAGCCGTCGGATCCTGGGCTGGCGCGTCACTGCGAGCCCACGCGCGGAGCTCGCGTTGGACGCGTTGGAGATGGCGGTCTGGACACGTCGCGGTGAACGGCTCGACGGGCTGATCCACCACTCCGATCGCGGCAGTCAATACCTCTCGATCCGCTACACCGAACGCCTCGCCGAAGCCGGCGCGATCACCTCGGTCGGTTCACGCGGCGACAGCTACGACAACGCCATGGCCGAAAGCATTATCGGGCTCTACAAGAACGAGCTCGTGCATCCCCGAGCCCCATGGAAGACCATCGACGACGTCGAACTCGCGACCCTGTCGTGGGTGCACTGGTGGAACACGACTCGACTCCTCGAGCCCATCGGCCACGTCCCACCCGTCGAAGCTGAACAACACTGGATCGCCGCAAGCACCGCGAACAAGAATCACCTCGGCGACGACCTCGCCACACCGATCACCTAACCGACGAGTCTCCATCAAAGCCGGGGCGGTTCAAACTGCCGATCGGCGCTAGCAAGGCACCTGCCGCAGGGGGCATTCTGTTGCGGCGTCCGACGAGCTGAGCAACGCCGATCTTGCGCTCGACGAGCGGTTGTGGGAGCGCGTCGCCGGTAGGGACGAGAACGAGTTCAACGCGGAAGAAGCCGCCTACTACCACGC
>Ga0335083_10003258_pt1 | contig 21092 bp, 18 predicted proteins | sample Lox_Sample_42_FD_206716 | JGI IMG/M metagenome (GOLD analysis project Ga0335083, IMG submission 206716) | Soil microbial communities from Loxahatchee National Wildlife Refuge, Florida, United States - Lox_Sample_4.2 | ecosystem: Environmental > Terrestrial > Soil > Wetlands | place: USA...
GTGCGCAGGTCCATGAGCACGACGCCGTTTTTCTCGTAGCCCTCGATCTGGGTGATGACGAGGTAGCGGCCATCCTCGGTGACACGCGCCTGCGGAATGCGGGTCGTGCGGTCGGCGACGTCGTACACCAGGCGGTCGGCGTCCTGCGGGGTGCCCAGCTTGTGGAAGTACACCGACGGGCGGCCCGCATCGTCCCCCTTGCCGGGAGTGAGCACCGGGTAGCGGCTGTAGTAGACGCCCGAGCCGTCGCGCGCCCAGGAAACCCCGTAGAACTTCGTGTAGCGCAGCTCCTCGGGGAAGTCGCCGCCGTCCTTCACCCGCCGGAAGCGCCAGATCTGCCAGTCGGTGCCGCCGTCGGAGACCGCGTAGGCGAGCACGTCACCGGACACCGAGGGCTCGAACTCCGAGAGCGCCACGGTGGCATCCTCGCGCACCGCGTTCGGGTCGAAGAGTACGCGGCCCTCGGCCATGAGTGAGTCGGCGACGAACAGCACGCTCTGGTTCTGGGTGCCGTCGTTGTGCAGGTAGAAGTAGTGCGTGCCGCGGTGCACCGGGATGTCGAAGCGCTCGTACTGCCACAGCGCGCTCAGGCGGCGCTTGAGCCACAGCCGCTGCGGCAGCGCTGCGAGCTGCGGCTGACTGAGCGCGTTCTCGGAGGCCACCCAGTCCTGCACCTGCGGTGAGTCGAGGTTCTCCATCCAGCGATACGGATCGGCCACCTTGGTGCCGAAATAATCATCGCTCGTCGGCACGCGCGCGGTGAGCGGGTAGATCGGTGTCTTCGCCACCGCCGGCAAGCCCACGGCCGCATCGGTGACCGTGCGCATGGGCTTGCCGCCGGGACCTGGTCCCGGGACGGTCTCGTTGCCGACGAGCTGCGTGTGCGCGCAGGAGAGGAGGAGCACGGCCAGGGCAGCGCCGCAGCAGAGCGCGGCGAGCCGCTCAGGTCGCAGGTGGATTTTCATCGATCGAGTCTAGCAAGCCCCCGCGATGGCAAGGGCTCGCCTCGATGCGGGATGTGCGGATGGCGCTTAGGGAAACTTGATCTTGCCGCCACCGCCGGCGCCGGGACCCGGGCCGACACCACCGCCGACCTCGGGCACCACGATGCGCGAGGCCGCCTCGCGGCGCATCTCACGCGCCTCGTCGATCGCCTGCTCGAGCGCGACCTTCACGCCCTCGGGAAACTTCTGCAACGCCTCCTCGAGCGTCTTCGCCTCGATCTCGAAGCCCAGCGGCAGCACCCCGGCGGGCGTCAGCAGCTGCGTCTGCCCGGAGAACAGCACGGCCCGCGTCGCATCGATCGCCCCGTCCTTGGTGACGGGCGTCAGGCGGCGGATGGTGCCGGCGCGGCGGTCGGTGAACACGTCCTCGCGGTAGAGGCCATTGGAGTCGATCTGGATGTCCGGGAGATCGTTCTGAGCAGCCATCGGGATTGTCCGTCCTGGAGAGTGTTCATTTGCGATTGTACACGCCCGGGATATGGGCCCCCGGCGGGGCCCTCTCAAGGGCTGCGGACAGGCGCAGGCAGCACGGCGAGGGCCTCGATGAAGGGCCGGTCGGCCTCGAGGAGGTCCGCGCCGCAGAGCTCCCCGGGCGCGACCCACTTGAGCGCCTGGCCCTCGAGCGCCGCAGGCTCCCCGCCATAGCGCTCGATGACCCACAACGACAGCTCGACGTCGCGGTCCGGGTAAGGATGGGTGAGGCGCATGAGGGGCGAGGCGGCCTCGACCCTGATACCGAGCTCCTCGGCGAGCTCGCGCGCGAGCGCCGCGCGCTCACCCTCCGCCCGCGCCACCTTGCCGCCGGGGAATTCCCAGCGGCCCGCCATGTGCTTGCCGGGCGGGCGCTGCGCGATCAGCACGCGTCCGGCGGCGTCGTAGAGCGCCGCGGCGACGACCAGGATCGAGGGACGGGCGATGGCGAGAGGCCCGCAGGCTGCCCTAGCCGAGGTTCGAGAGCAGGCCGTGGCAGTGCTTGTACTTCTTGCCCGAGCCACACGGACAGGGCTCGTTGCGGCCGACCTTGCGCTCGTTACGCACGAAGGTGCCGGCGCTCTGCGGCAGGGGGGTCACGGGGGCACCCCCCTGGGGCGCCCCCGGGCTGCCCGCTGCGGCGCCGGGGGCCGGGGACTGCGGCTCTTCGCCGCCGAGGAGCGAGCCGGCATCCGGGTGCTGGGCGCGCAGCGCGCGCATCAGCCGCTCGTGGCGCTCGGCCTCCTCGCGCTCGATGTCCGCCTGGGTGCGCACCTCGACGTTCGCCATGAGGGAAGCGGTCTCGTACTTGATGCGCTCGAGCATGGCGGCGAAGAGCTCGAAGGCCTCGCGCTTGAACTCGAAGCGGAAGTCCTTCTGCGCGTAGCCGCGCAGGTGAATGCCCTGGCGCAGGTAGTCCATGCCGGCCAGGTGCTCGCGCCAGTGCTGGTCGAGCTTCTGCAGCATCACCTGCTTTTCCACGTGGCGCATGATGTGCGCCCCGGTGCGCGCCACCTTGGCCTCGTAGGCCTCAGCCACGGCCTTCACCAGGCGCTCGCGCAGCGCCTGCTCCTCGAGCTGCGGTTCGGCCTCGAGCCAGGCTTTCGGCTCGACCCGCGCCGCGAAGTCGCGCGCCAGCGTCTCGGCGAGCCCCTCGAGGTCCCAGTCCCCGGGCATCGCCTGCTTGGGCATGTGCTGGTCGATGAGGGTGCCGACGGAGTCCTCCATCAGCCCGCGGATCGCCCCGGAGAGATCCTCCGTGCCCATGATCTCGGTGCGCTGCTGGTAGACGACCTTGCGCTGGTCGTTGGCGACGTCATCGAACAGCAGCAGGTTCTTGCGGATGTCGAAGTTGTGGGCCTCGACCTTGCGCTGCGCCTTCTCGATCTGGCGCGTGAGCATGCCGCTCTCGATGACCTCGCCTTCCTTCATGCCCGCCATCTTCAGCAGCCGCTGCGTGCGCAGCGGGTCGCCGAAGATGCGCATGAGGTTGTCTTCCATCGACAGGTAGAAGCGGCTCGAGCCCGGGTCGCCCTGGCGCCCGGAGCGGCCGCGCAGCTGGTTGTCGATGCGGCGCGACTCGTGGCGCTCGGTGCCGATGATGTGCAGCCCGCCGGCCTGCACCACCTTCTCGTGCCGCGCCTTCCAGGCGACGCGGATGCCCTCGCGCTTCAGGTCATCGCTGTCGGCGGCCTGGGCCAGCTCGGCCTCGAGGTTGCCGCCGAGCACGATGTCGGTGCCGCGGCCGGCCATGTTGGTGGCGATGGTCACCGCACCCGGACGCCCGGCCTGTGCCACCACGTGCGCCTCGCGCTCGTGCTGCTTGGCGTTCAGCACCTCGTGCGGCACCGACTCCTTCTGCAGCAGGCCCGACAGAAACTCCGAGGTCTCGATCGAGGTCGTGCCCACCAGCACCGGCTGCTCGCGCGCCACGCAGTCGCGGATGTCCTCGATGATGGCCTCGAACTTGTCCTTCTGCGTGAGGTAGACGAAGTCGGGGTTGTCCTTGCGGATCATCGGCCGGTGGGTCGGGATCACGACCACCTCGAGCCCGTAGATCTGCAGGAACTCCGGCGCCTCGGTGTCGGCCGTGCCGGTCATGCCGGAGAGCTTCTTGTAGAGGCGGAAGTAGTTCTGGAAGGTGATCGAGGCGACCGTCTGGTTCTCCTCGCGCACCTTGACGCCCTCCTTGGCCTCGACCGCCTGGTGCAGGCCGTCCGACCAGCGCCGCCCGGGCATGGTGCGCCCGGTGAACTCGTCCACGATGATGACCTCGCCGCCGCGCACGATGTACTCGACGTCGCGCTTGTAGAGCGCGTGGGCGCGCAGCGCCGCGTTCAGGTGGTGCATCAGGCGGATGTTGGCCGGGTCGTAGAGGCTCTCGCCTTCCTTGAGGAGCCCGGCCTGCGCCATGAGCTGCTCGACCTGCTCGTGGCCGGCCTCGGTGAGGTGGGCCTGCTTGCTCTTCTCGTCGACCGAGTAGTCGCCCGGCCCGTTCTCCTCCTGCTGCCTGGTGAGGCGCGGCACCAGCTGATTGACGCGCAGGTACAGCTCGGTGCTCTCCTCGGCGGGGCCGGAGATGATGAGCGGCGTGCGTGCCTCGTCGATGAGGATCGAGTCCACCTCGTCGACGACCGCGAAGGTGAGTCCGCGCTGCACGCGCTCCTCGAGGCGGTAGGCGAGGTTGTCGCGCAGGTAGTCGAAGCCGAACTCGTTGTTGGTGCCGTAGGTGATGTCGCAGCCGTAGGCGGCGCGCTTCTCCTCGCGGCTCTGGTTGTTCTTGATGACCCCGACGGAGAGCCCGAGGAAGCCGTACACCGGACCCATCCAGTCCGCATCGCGCTGCGCCAGGTACTCGTTCACCGTGACGATATGCACGCCCTCCCCGGGCAGTGCATTCAGGTAGGCCGGCAGCGTCGCCATCAGGGTCTTGCCCTCGCCGGTGCGCATCTCGGCGATCATCCCCTTGTGAAGCGCGATGCCGCCGATCAGCTGCACGTCGAAGTGGCGCAGCCCCAGGGTACGCAGCGAGGCCTCGCGCACCACCGCGAAGGCCTCCGGCAGGAGGTCATCGAGCGTCTCGCCGGCCTTCAGGCGGGTGCGGAACTCCTCGGTCTTGGCCTTCAGCGCCTCGTGGGTGAGCGCCTTGATCGCGGGCTCGAACTGGTTGGCGGCGCGCACGTAGCGCGACCAGCCGCGGATGATGCGCTCGTTGCGGCTGCCGAAGACGCGGGTGAGGAGTTGGCGCAAAAGGGTGACCCGTAATTAGGAAAAATATCTTGCCCGACAGGCACTTAGCGCGAAGTGCGGGCGATGAAAGCGGCGTATTGTACGCAATAGACGCTACCGACGCGCAATTGGTTCGCGGCGCGGCAAATTCAAGGCTCCGGGGCTCGGGAGAGGTGCCGTCAGGGGGCTAAGGGGCTTCGCGAGCGCCGCAGGAGCGGGTGAGCTTCGCAGGCCTCCCGCGAGCGCTGCGATCTGCGGGACCCACCGTCCCGCCGGCGGGAGTACCGCCTTCGCATGACCCGCACCGATGCCGCGCAGCTTGGCTGCGGCTCGGACGAGAACGCACTGGCGTGCGCCTGCCTCTTCAGTCGGCGAGCCGCGCGCCGCGGCCGAGGAGTTCACCACCGCGGTCGCTGACTCGGCCTCCCTCACCGGGCGACTGAAGCTGCTGCAGGAGGAGCTCGCGGCGCTCGTGACCGCGCACTCCGACCGCAACCCCGTCATCCTCACCCTGGTGACGGTGACGGCGCCGCCGATCAATCTGCTCGCGGGCCTGCCCGGGATGAACGTCGGCGGCATCCCGCCGGCGCAGCACCCGGCGGGGTTCTTCGTGGTGGTGGGGATCCTGTCGCCAGTGACGAGCGTGCTCGCCTACTTCCTCCTGATCAGGAAGCGCGAGCGGCCGGGGTGAGGATTGCGGGCGCTCAGCGCCCGATGAAGGACAGCGGGTCGACCTGGCGGCCGTTGCGCAGCACTTCGAAGTGCACGTGCGGGCCGGTGGAGCGGCCGGTGGAGCCCATGAGCCCGATCGGCTCGCCGCGCTTGACGGTCTGGCCGACCGCAACCAGCGTCTTCTCGTTGTGGCCGTAGCGGGTGACGTAGCCGTCCCCGTGGTTGATCTCGACCAGCTTGCCGAAGCCGGAGCGCTCGCCCGCCCAGGTCACCACGCCCGCGGCCACGGCGACCACGGTCGAGCCCTTGGTGCCGGCGAAGTCGACGCCCTTGTGGAAGGTCTCCTGGCCGTCGAAGGGGTCCTCGCGCTCGCCGAAGTAGGAGGAGATGAAGCCGCTCTCGACGGGGCGCCCCTCGGGGTGAATCTCTTGCTTCAGCTCGCGCGCCAGGATCACGTTCTCGAGCGCTGCGAGCTGGGACTCGCGCTGCCCGACGCGCTTCTCGAGGCTGTCGAGCATGGCCGTGAGGTCGGGGATCTGCGCGCTCACCCCCTCGCCCTCGCTCGCGCCGCCGCGCGGCGGGTCGCGGTCGAAGTCGAACTCGCGGCTGTCGATGTCGGCCATCTCGGTGAGGCGCTTGCCGAGGGCATTCAGGCGGATCATGTGGGCGTTCACCTCGCCCAGGCGCATCGCCATGGCATCGACGCGCAGCTGCAGCTGCTGCTTCAGGTCCGCGATCTGGGCCTTCTGCTGGGCGAGCACGTCGGCGAAGTGCCGCGTATCGCCGGTGACGAGCGTCTCGTGGCTGCCGCGGCCGAGCTGCATGCCGGCCATGAACGCGCTGCCCAGAACCGCGAGCGTCGCGCTCGCGATCAGACTTAACGTGAGCGGATGAGACAGGTTCAGCTGCCTCGCCTTGCCCTCACGCCGGGACAGGAAGATGACGTTCATGCGCTCAAAGCTCGCCCATCGACCCCACAAGACAGGCAAAGCCGCTCAGGTGTCTGGACCGTGTCCGGGCCTGAAGGCCCTGTTTTCGTTCGTGAAACCTGTACCATGCTGGCAACCCCGCTGTCATGGCTCCTCGCTTTAGACCGGTGGCTTTGCGCACTCCGCCTTTCGGCGGGTTTGCTAGAGCAGCAAAGGGAATATGCCGAATAAGCCCGGAAGTAACAAGCGCGGGAAAGCCCCAATGAGGAGTCGGACGCGGAATAAGTCCGGACCCAGAACCCGCGTACGTTCTGTCAAAGAGCTGCTCGGCGGGGTGCTCCCGACCCTGACGCGCGTCACAGAACAGGCCAAAAACCAGCACTTTTACAGCGCCTGGATCGCTTCCAGACTCCCCGCGGAGCTCGCCCTGCACGTCTGCGCCGTGCACGAGCGCGAGGGCACGCTGGTGGTGTTCGCCAAGTCCGCCGCCTGGTCGGCCCGGCTGCGTTATGCCCTCGCGGAGCTCGAGCCGGCCCTGCTGGCCGAGGATCGCAGGCTCACGGGCATCGAGCTGCGGGTCCTGCCGCAGGGCAGCAACGGCTGAGAGGGAAGCGGCGCCGGCCTAGTGGCCGGGTGGCAGCGCCGGCGCCTCGACGTAGGAGATCGGCGCATCCGCGTAGCGCTCGAACACGACCTCCTCCCAGGCGGAGGCATCGGCGAGCAGCGTGCGCAGCAGCTTGTTGTTGAGCGCGTGCCCGGACTTGTGGCCGGAGAACTCGCCGATCAGGCTGTGCCCGAGCAGGTAGAGGTCCCCGATGGCATCGAGGATCTTGTGCTTCACGAACTCGTCCTCGTAGCGCAGCCCGTCCTCGTTCAGCACGCGGAAGTCATCGAGCACGATGGCGTTGTCGAGGCTGCCGCCGAGGGCGAGGTTGCGCGCGCGCAGTGTCTCCAGATCGCGCATGAAGCCGAAGGTGCGCGCGCGGCTGACCTCCTTGAGGAAGGAGGTGGTGGAGAAGTCCATGGAGGCGCGCTGCGCGCGGCGCTTGAAGATCGGGTGATTGAACTCGATCTCGAAGTTCACCTTGAAGCCATCGAACGGATCGAACTGCGCCCACTTGTCGCCGTCCTCGACCCGCACGCGCTTCTTCACGCGGATGAAGCGCTTCGGCTGGCGCTGCTCCTCGATGCCGGCCGACTGCAGCAGGAACACGAACGGGCCCGCGCTGCCGTCCATGATCGGCACCTCGGGGGCGGAGACTTCCACGATCGCGTTGTCGATGCCAAGGCCGGCGAACGCCGACAGCAGGTGCTCCACCGTCGAGACCCGCGACTCGCCGCGCCCGAGCGTCGTGCCGAGCATGGTGTCACCGACGTTCTCGGCGGTCGCCTTGATATCGACCATCTGCGCCAGGTCGGTGCGCCGGAAGATGATGCCCTCGTCCGGGCCCGCGGGCCGCAGAGTCATCAGCACCTTCTTGCCCGTGTGCAGCCCGACACCCGTGGCGCGAATCGTGTTTTTGAGCGTCCGTTGTCCAACCATGGTTGTTGCTTTGCCGTAACGCCCAGAGCCTACTGCGGATGACAGGCGCGCCATAAGCGCCATTGGAGAGAGGACCTTGAGCGTGGCCTGCCCTCTCCAAGGCGCTTTTATGTAAGGCGCGTTACCGTATCACATCAGTCGGCCTGTCGTCGCAGGAACGCCGGGATGTCCAGGATGTCCTCCGACTCTGCTTCCGGACGCAAGCCATCGCCTACGGCCCGGGCCTGGCGCACCGCGGTCGGGCGCTCGTACACGGCGTAGTCGCTCGGCATCCGTTGCCGATTCACAACACGCATGCCCGACTCCCGGGCCTCGCGCGCGGTGCTGGCGGCAGTCTCGCGCGGCGCCGCCGGCCGCGAGCCGGCCTGTGTCGCCGGGCGGCCGAGGCCCGTGGCCACCACCGTGACGCGCACCTGGTTGGACAGCTCCGGGTCGATGACCGTGCCCACCACCACGGTCGCATCCTCGGAGGCGAACTGCTTGACGATCTGACCGACCTCCTGGAACTCCCCGATCGAGAGGTCCATGCCGGCCGTCACATTGACGAGAATGCCGTGCGCGCCGGCCAGGTTGATGTCCTCGAGCAGCGGGGAGGACACCGCCGCCTCGGCCGCCGCGCGGGCGCGGCCTTCGCCGCTCGCCGCCCCCGAGCCCATCATCGCCATGCCGGTCTCGGCCATGACGGTGCGCACGTCAGCGAAGTCGACGTTGATCAGGCCCGGACGCGTGATGAGCTCGGCGATGCCCTGCACCGCGCCCTGCAGCACGTGGTTGGCCGCCTTGAAGGCATCGAGCAGTGTCGTCTGGGGACCGAGCACCGTCAGTAGCTTCTGGTTAGGGATTGTAATCAGCGAGTCGCAGTACTTGCCGAGCTCGCTGATGCCGTGGTCGGCGACGAAGGTGCGCTTGCTGCCCTCCATCTCGAAGGGCTTGGTCACGACCGCGACCGTGAGGATGCCGAGCTCCTTGGCCACCTGGGCCACCACCGGGGCCGCGCCCGTGCCGGTGCCCCCGCCCATGCCGGCGGTGATGAAGAGCATGTCGCAGCCCTCGATGAGCTCGACGATGCGGTCGCGGTCCTCCATCGCGGCCTGCCGTCCCACCTCGGGGTCGGCGCCGGCGCCCAAGCCCTTGGTGATGTTGCAGCCGATCTGCAGGGCCGTCTTCACCTTGGCGTGCTTCAGGGCCTGGCTGTCGGTGTTGATGCACATGAATTCGACGCCGTCGATGCCGGCGCTGACCATGTGCGCCACCGCGTTGCCGCCGCCGCCGCCCACCCCGATCACCTTGATGACGGCGCTTTGGCTGTATGCGTCCATCAGTTCAAACATGGTTCGCTCCTTACACAAATACAAACGGTTGGTTGAAGTCGTTCTTCTGTCATCGTTGCTGTCAGCTTCAAAAATTCCCCTGAAACCAGGAACGCATGCGCTCAATGACGTTCTTCGCGTTCCCGCCCAGGGAGCGCCCGCGACGCGCGGGCAAAACGTTGTCACGCGCGTAGAGCAGCAGGCCCACGCCGGTGGAATAGATCGGGTTCTTGACCACGTCGGCCAGGCCGCGCACGGTCTGCGGCACCCCGAGGCGCACCGGCACGTGGAAGACCTCCTCGGCGAGCTCGATGGCGCCCTCCATCTTGGCGCTGCCGCCGGTGAGCACGATGCCCGCGGCGATCACCTCCTCGAAGCCCGAGCGCGTGAGCTCCTCGCGCACCAGCGCGAACAGCTCCTCGTAGCGCGGCTCGACCACCTCGGCGAGCGTCTGCCGCGCCAGGCGCCGCGCCGGGCGCTCGCCCACGCTCGGCACCTCGATGCTCTCGTCCGGGTTGGCGAGCTGGCTGAGCGCGCAGGCGTAGCGGATCTTGATGTCCTCGGCGTACTGCGTCGGGGTGCGCATCGAGACCGCGATGTCGTTGGTCACCTGGTCGCCGGCGATCGGGATCACCGCGGTGTGGCGGATGGCGCCGTTGGCGAACACGGCGATGTCGGTCGTGCCGCCGCCGATGTCCACCAGGCACACCCCGAGCTCCTTCTCATCCTCGGTGAGCACGGCGAAGCTGGAGGCGAGCTGCTCGAGCACCACGTCGTCGACCTCCAGCCCGCAGCGCTGGATGCACTTCTCGATGTTCTGCGCCGCCGAGTCCGCGCCGGTGACGATGTGCACCTTGGCCTCGAGGCGCACGCCGGACATGCCGATCGGGTCGCGGATGCCCTCCTGGCCATCGACGATGAACTCCTGCGGCAGCACGTGCAGGATCTTCTGGTCGGCGGGGATCGCGACCGCCTTGGCGGCATCGATGACGTGCTCGACGTCACCGTGGCTCACCTCCTTGTCGCGCACCCCGACCACGCCGTGCGAGTTGAGGCTGCGTACGTGGCTGCCGGCGATGCCGGCGAACACCGAGTGGATCTCGCACCCGGCCATGAGCTCGGCCTCCTCGACGGCGCGCTGGATCGACTGCACGGTGGACTCGATATTGACCACCACGCCCTTCTTCAGTCCCCGCGAGGGCTGCGAGCCGAGGCCCAGCAGCTCGATCGAGCCGTCCGGGCCGACCTCGCCCACCAGCGACACCACCTTGGAGGTGCCGATGTCCAACCCGACGATCAGGTTGCGTTCGGCGCGCTTAAGCATCGTGACTCCCCTCACCCTTGGCCGCGCGCGCGCCGTTGCCGCGCCAGCCGATGGCAAACCCGTTCGTGTAACGCATGTCGACGTAGGCGATGTCCTCGCCGCGCTGCGTGACCAGCTTCAGCGCCGTGCTCATGAACTTCTCGAAGCGCTCATCGACCTGGCGCCGCCCGAGCCGCACGGTGACGCCGTTGGCGAGGTCGAACTCCCAGGCACCGCGCGCATCGAGCCGCAGCGCCGTCATGCGCAGCCCGGCCTGCAGCAGCCGCCCCTCGGCGGCGAGGTAGCGCTGCGCCACGAGCGACTCCTTGCCGGGCGGACCCTCGAGCTGCGCGAGCTCCGGCGGTATGTGCCGCTCGTCGGTGTCGAAGAGCTCGCCGCGCACGTTCAGCAGCCCGCGCTCGCCCCAGCGCGCGGCGGCGGTCTGCTCGACGACCAGCACCGTGAGCCCGCGCGGCCACTCGCGCTCGACGCTCACCGCGTCCACCCACGGCAGGCTGTGGATGGCGCGGCGCACGGCGCCGAGGTCCACCGAGAGCAGCCCCTGCCCGTGCACGCAGCCCTTCACCACGCGCTCGACGTCGCCCGGGGTCACGCGCTGGAAGCGCCCCTCGACCGCCACCGTCTGCACCGGCTGGTTCAGCGCCCACGAGACGCCCCCGGCTGCGGCGGCGATGAGGGCGAGCGCGGCGGCGCTGTAGCCGACGTAACGCCAGTTGATCGCCGGCAGCGCCAGGCGCCGGCGCGGCTCCTGCTTGCGGCGGTTCTTGGGGCGGCCGAGCATCAGCCCGCCTCCTTGAAGCGCGTGAAGCTGGTCTCGAGCACCCGCCAGCACAGCTCCGGGAAATCGATGCCGACCGCGCGCGCGGCCATGGGCACGAGGCTGTGATCGGTCATGCCCGGGATGGTGTTGATCTCGAGCAGCTGCGCTCGCCCGGCGCCGTCCATCATGAAGTCCGCGCGTCCCCAGCCGGAGGCGCCGCAGGCCTCAAACGCCGCCAGCGCCAGCGCCGCCAGGTGCGCCTCCGCGGCGGCCGGCAGCCCCGAGGGACAGAAGTAACGGGTGTCGGAGCGGAAGTACTTGGCCTCGTAGTCGTAGAAGGTCTTCGGGGTCTCGATGCGTATCGAGGGCAACGCCGCCCCCTGCAGGATCGAGACCGTGTACTCGCTGCCGGTGAGCCAGGGCTCGGCGAACACCAGGGTCTCGAAGCCCGCGGCGGCCGCATACGCCCCCGGCAGCTCATCGGGACGCGTCACCTTGCTCATGCCGACGCTCGATCCCTGGGTCGCGGGCTTGACGATGAGGGGGAGTCCCAGCCGCTCGAGGGTGGCCTCGAAGTCCTCCGGCCCGCGCAGCACCACGAAGTCGGCGGTCGGCACGCCGGCGGCGAGCGCCAGGCGCTTGGTGCGCAGCTTGTCCATGCCGATGGCCGAGCCCATGACGCCGCTGCCGGTGTACGGGACGCCGAGGTACTCGAGCGCCCCCTGCAGCGTGCCGTCCTCCCCGCCCGGGCCGTGCAGCGCGATCCACACCCGCGCGAAGTGGCCACTCACGAGTTCGGCGAGGGTGCGCTCGGCGGGGTCGAAGGCGTGCGCGTCGACGCCGCGCAGCTTCAGGGCCGCGAGCACCGCGTTACCGGTGAGGAGCGAGATCTCCCGCTCGCTCGAGTCGCCGCCGAAGAGCACCGCCACGCGACCGAACTCACCGGCGCTCCTCGCGTGGTGCAGCCGTGCGGGGTCGTGGGTCAGGCGCATCTAGGGCACCCCCACGATGCGCACTTCGGGCTTGAGCGCGACGCCATGCACGCGCGCCACGGTCTGCTGCACGTGGCCGATGAGACTCTCGAGGTCCGCTGCGCGCGCCGCGCCGTGGTTGATGATGAAGTTGGCGTGCTTCTGGGACACCGAGGCGTCGCCGATGCGAAAGCCCTTCAGTCCCGCCGCCTCGATGAGACGCGCGGCGTGATCCCCGGGCGGGTTGGTGAACACCGAGCCGCAGCTCCACTCCCCGATCGGCTGGCTCGCCTTGCGCCGCTCGAGGAGCTTGGCGACATCCGCGGCGTGCGCGGCGGGACGGCGCTCGAAGGCGAGCTCCGCGCCCAGGAACCACTCCTGCGGGTGCGCACCCTGGACGTGGCGGTAGCCGACCTCGAACTCGCCGCGCTCGCGCTGGTGGCTGCGCCCGGCGCGGTCGATGGTCTCGACCCGCCTCACGTGCGCCCAGGTCTCCCCGCCGAAGGCGCCGGCGTTCATGGCGAGTGCGCCGCCGAAGGTGCCGGGGATGCCGGCGAAGAACTCCGCAGGCCCCAAGCCCCACTTGATGCAGTGCCGGGCGATGCGCGCGCAGGCGACCCCGGCCTCGGCACGCACGGTGGTCTCGCTCAGGCGCTCGAGCACATCGAGCGTGCCGTGGGTGCTGATGACGATCCCGGGAATGCCGCCGTCGCGCACCAGGAGGTTGCTGCCGAGCCCGATCCAGGAGATCGGCACCTCCGGCGGCACGCTGCGCAGGAAGGCGGCGAGCTCGGTGCGGTCCTTGGGGTTGAAGAACACTTCCGCGGGACCCCCGACGTGCCAGGAGGTGTGGCGGCTCAGGGGCTCGTTGCGGCGCACGCGCAGTGCGAATTCCGGGGCGATGGCCACGGTCACGGGCCCCTCCCGGGCGGCAGCAGCGCGGCGAGCGCCTCCGGCAGCGCATGGGCGACGGCGCTGATGTTGCCCGCGCCCATGGCGAGCACCACATCGCCGTCGCGGATGACGTCCTTGAGCGCGCCGGCGAGCTCCTCCACCCTGGGCACGAACAGCGGCTCGAGCTGCCCGCGGCCGCGCACCGCGCGGCAGATGGCGCGGCCGTCGGCGCCGGCGATCGGCGCCTCGCCCGCGGCGTACACCTCGGTGACGATGAGGGCGTCGGCGCCGCTCAGGGCCCGGCCGAAGTCATCGATGAGGTCGTGGGTACGCGTGTAGCGGTGCGGCTGGAACGCGAGCAGGATGCGCCGCCCGGGGTAGCCCTGGCGCACGGCCGCGAGCGTCGCGGTCACCTCGGTCGGGTGATGGCCGTAGTCATCCACGATCGTGACCGTGCCGATGGCGGTGGTGACATCGGCGATGTGCTGCAGGCGGCGGTCGACGCCGGAGAACAGCGCGAGCGCGCGGGTGATGGCGGCATCGGGCACGTCGAGCTCGAGCGCGACCGCGATCGCGGCCAGCGCGTTCTTCACGTTGTGCTCGCCGGGGAGGTTCAGGTTCACCGGCAGTGGCTCCCCCTGCGGGCGCAGCACCGTGAAGTGCGTGCGCAGCCCGGCCGAGCGCAGCTCGACCGCGCGCACGTCCGCCCCCGGGGAGAGCCCGTAGGAGAGGATCGGCCGGCCGACCGCGCTCACGATGCTCTGCAGGTGCTCATCGTCCACGCACAGCACCGCGAGCCCGTAGAAGGGCAGGTTGTGCAGGAAGTCGAGGAAGCTCTGCTTGAGCAGCCCGAAGTCTCCGCCGTGGGTGCTGAGGTGATCGTTGTCGATGTTGGTGACCACCGCCAGCAGCGGCTGCAGGTGCGTGAAGGAGGCATCGCTCTCATCGGCCTCCGCCACGAGGTAGCGGCCCGCGCCGAGGCGCGCATTCGAAGCGGCGCTCTTCAGGCGCCCGCCGATCACGTAGGTCGGGTCCTCGCCGCCCTCGGAGAGGATGCTGGCGATGAGGCTCGTGGTCGTGGTCTTGCCGTGCGAGCCGGCCACCGCGATCGAGTAGCGGAAGCGCATGAGCTCGCCGAGCATCTCGGCGCGCGCCACCACCGGGATGCGCGCCGCGAGCGCCGCCTGCACCTCGGGGTTCTCGCGCGCCACCGCGCCCGAGGCCACCACCACATCCGCCCCCTCGATGTTGGCGGCGGCATGGCCGATGGCGATGCGCGCCCCGAGTCCCGTGAGCCACTGCGTCACGGCGCTGGCGCGCACGTCCGAGCCCTGCACGCTGTAGCCCAGGTTCAGGAGCACCTCGGCGATGCCCGACATGCCGCTGCCGCCGATGCCGACGAAGTGGATGGTGTTGATGCGGCGCATGCGGTCGCGCCGCTCCGGCTGCGCACGCCGCTCCACCGCCGGGGCGGGCGTCGGGTTCAGCGGGCGGCGCGCCGGGCTCATGCGGCCCTCCGCGCCAACTCGAGGCAGGAGGCGGCGAGCTCGGCGGCGGCGCGCGGCTTGGCGAGCAGGCGCGCCCGCTCGGCCATGGCGAGGAGCTTGCCGCGTCCGGCGCACAGCGGCTGCAGCTCCGCGGCGAGGCGCTCGGCGGTCAGCTCACGGTCACGCACCAGCACCGCCGCGCCCTCGCGCACCAGGTACTGGGCGTTGTAGGCCTGGTGGTCATCGACCGCATTCGGGAAGGGCACGAGGATCGAGGCCACCCCGACGGCGGCGAGCTCGGAGACGGTCAGCGCGCCCGCGCGGCAGATGACGAGGTCCGCCCAGGCGTAGGCCTCGCTCATGTCCTCGATGAAGGGGCGCACGTCGGCGCGCACCCCGGCCTGCTCGTAGGCGGCGCGCCCGGTGTCGATCCAGCGCTCGCCGGCCTGGTGCAGTACGTCGAAGGCGAGCCAGGAGGACAGGCGCTTGAGCGCGAAGGGCACCACGGCGTTCAGCCGGGCCGCCCCCTGGCTGCCGCCGATCACGAGGATGCGGATCGGGCCGGTGCGCCCGGCGAAGCGCACCGAAGGCGGCGGCACGGCGCTGATGTCGGCGCGCACCGGGTTGCCGATCACCCGCGCGTGCACCTCGCGCCCGAAGCTGCCGGGGAAGGCCTCGAGCACCTGGCGCGCCAGATGCGCGAGGCAGCGGTTGGTGAAGCCGGCGATGGCGTTCTGCTCGTGGATCAGAAGCGGCCGGCGCGTCAGCCAGGCGGCCACCCCGCCGGGACCGGTGACGAAGCCGCCGAGCCCCACGACCACGCTCGGCCGGTGGCGCCGCATCACCTTGAGCGCCTGCACCAGCGCGCGCGCGAGACGAAAGGGCGCCGCGAGCCAGGTGAGGACGCCCTTGCCGCGCAGGCCGCCGATCGAGAGCCGCTCGATGGGGATGCCCTCGGCGGGGATCACCCGCGACTCGAGCCCGCGCTCGGTGCCGAGCCAGATGACCTCGAATGACTGCTCGCGCAGCAGCCGCGCGAGCGCCAGGGCCGGGAACACGTGCCCGCCCGTGCCGCCGGCCATGATGAGCACCGGGTGGCTCACGAGCCACCCCGCACGGTCGCCGAGCCGCGCTGCTCGCGCAGCGCCTCGTGGTAGACCCGCAGCAGCAGGCCGACCCAGGCGAGCGCCACGATCAGGCTCGAGCGCCCGTAGCTCATGAGCGGCAGGGTCAGCCCCTTGGTGGGCAGCACCCCCATGTTGACGCCGATGTTGATGCTCGCCTGGATGCCGATCCACAGGCCAAAGCCCGCGGCCAGGTAGGCGCCGAACTTCAGTCCCGCCGCGGAGGCGAGCCGTGCGATGTAGAAGCTGCGCCACACCAGCAGCAGGAACAGCGCCAGCGTCAGCACCACGCCCATGAGCCCGAGCTCCTCGGCGAGCACCGCGAACAGGAAGTCGGTGTGCGCCTCGGGCAGGTAGAAGAGCTTCTGCACCGAGTCCCCGAGCCCGACCCCGAACCACTGGCCGCGGCCGATGGCGATCAGGGACTGCGTCAGCTGGAAGCCGCTGTTGAAGGGGTCGGCCCAGGGATCGAGGAACGCCGTCAGGCGCCGCATGCGGTAGCTCGAGCTCACGGCGAGGATCGCGAACCCGGTCCCGGCGAGCGCGGTCATGGCGATCACGTAGCGCAGCCGGGCGCCGGCGAGGAACAGCAGGCCAAAGCCGGTGACGAAGAGCACCGTGGCGGCGCCGAAGTCCGGCTCGACGAGCAGCAGCAGCCCCACCACGAAGAGCAGGCCCAGGGGCTTGGCGAGCCCGAGGAGCGAGCTGCGCAGCTCGCTCTCGCGGCGCACGCAGTAGCTGGCGACGTAGATCAGCACCAGCACCCGCGCCAGCTCGGAGACCTGGAAGTTGACCCCGGCGATGTGCAGCCAGCGCCGGCTGCCGTTGACCGCGTGCCCGAGCCCGGGCAGCAGCACCACCAGGAGCAGCCCGATCGCGACCGCGAGCAGGGGGAGCGAGGCGCGCTCGAGCAGCTCGGTCGGGATCGAGAAGAGCAGCGCCGCTGCCGCGACCCCGAGCAGGGTCAGCAGCAGCTGCCGCTCGAGGTAGTAGAAAGGCTCGCCGCTTTCCTGGCCGGCGATCGAGACGGAGGCCGAGGTCACCATCACCAGCCCGAGCAGGATGATCCCGGCGACCAGGGCGATGGTCACCGTGTCCAGGTGCACCGCGCCACCGCGGGCGCTCGAGCGCGCGAAGCCCATGAGCTGTGCGGCCCCGCTCATGCCGCCAGCTCCCGCACGGCTTCGGCGAACACCTGGCCGCGGTGCGCGTAGTCACGGAACATGTCCAGGCTCGCGCAGGCGGGCGAGAGCAGCACCGTGTCCCCGGGCCGGGCGACCGCCGCGGCCGCGGCCACCGCCGCCGGCAGCGTCGTGGTACGCGACAGCGGGCACACGCCCGCGAGCGCCTGCTCGAGCAGCGCCGCGTCGCGGCCGATCAGCACCGCGTGGCGCACCTTGCCGCGGAAGGCCGCCGCCAGCGGGGCGAAGTCCTGGTTCTTGCCCTCCCCGCCCAGGATCATGACCAGCGGCCCCGCCATGCCCTCCACCGCCGCGAGCGTCGCCCCGACGTTGGTGCCCTTGGAGTCATCGATGTAGCTGACCCCGCCGATGTCGGCGATCCACTGCGCGCGGTGCGCGAGCCCCTCGAAGGACTCGAGCTCCTCGAGCATCGCGGCGAGCGGCAGCTCGAGGGCCTCGCCGAGCGCGAGCGCCGCGAGCGCGTTGGCCGCGTTGTGCAGCCCCTTGATGCGCATGGCGGCGAGCGGCAGCAGCGGCTCCTCGCGCCGCGTCAGCCACCACTCGCGCCCGCGCCGGGCGATGGCGTAGTCGGCGCCGATGGCGGCGCGCAGCGAGAAGCTCAGGGTGCGGGCCGCCCCGGTCGGCATCGCCACCACCAGCGGGTCATCGAGGTTGATCACCGCGGCGTCGCAGCGCGCGAAGATGCGCGCCTTGGCGGCGGCATAGGCCTCGATGTCGATATACCGGTCGAGATGATCCGGGGTCACGTTGAGCACGGTCGCCGCGCGGCAATGCAGCGACTCGGTCGCCTCCAGCTGGTAGCTCGAGAGCTCGAGCACGTACAGCTCGGCGGCGGGGTCCAGCAGATCGAGCGCCGGCTCGCCGAGGTTGCCACCGACGCGCACCTTGACCCCGGCCCGCGCGGCCATGCGCCCGAGCAGCGTCGTCACCGTGCTCTTGCCGTTGGTGCCCGTGATGCCGGCCACGGGCGCCGCCGCGGCGCGCGCGAACAGCTCGATGTCGCCGACGATCTCGAGTCCGAGGCGCCGCGCCTCGGCGAAGAAGGGCTGATCGAGCGCGACTCCCGGGGAGGCCACCACGCACACGGCACCTGAGAGCAGGCGCTGATCGAGCGCGCCCAGGCTCACCGGGATCGCCGCATCGAGGGAGCGCAGCGCGGCGAGCTGCGGCGGCTCGGCGCGGGTGTCGGTCACGGCGAGCCGCCAGCCGCGGCTGCGCAGGTAGCGCGCGCAGGAGATCCCGGTGCGCCCGAGGCCGACGATGACGGCGTAAGGGGCGGGGGCGGCGCTCATCGCAGTTTCAGGGTGGCGAGCCCTGCCAGCACCAGAAGGAGCGAGATGATCCAGAAGCGCACGATCACCTTCGGCTCCGCCCAGCCCTTGAGCTCGAAGTGATGGTGGATCGGCGCCATCTTGAAGATGCGCCGGCCGGTGAGCTTGAAGGAGGCCACCTGCAGGATGACGGAGGCCGTCTCGAGCACGAACACCCCGCCCATGAGCAGCGCCACCAGCTCCTGGCGCACGATGACGGCGAGCACGCCGATCGCCGCGCCGATGGCGAGCGCGCCGACGTCGCCCATGAACACCTGCGCGGGGTAGGAGTTGAACCACAGGAACCCGAGGCCGGCGCCGGCGAGCGCGGCGCAGAAGATCAAAAGCTCGCCCGCGCCGCGGATCTCGGGGATCTGCAGGTAGTGGGCGAACACGGCGTTGCCGCTCGCGTAGGCGAAGATGCCGAGCGCTGCGGTCACGAGCGCGGCGGGCATGATGGCGAGCCCGTCGAGCCCGTCGGTGAGATTCACCGCGTTGCTCATGCCGACGATCATGAGATAGGCGAGCACGGTGAAGCTGACCGCCGACAGCGGCAGCTCGAAGTTCTTCACGAACGGCAGGAACAGCGCGGTCTCCGCCGGGGTCGTGGCGGTGTAGTAGAGCGCCGCCGCGGTGGCCAGTCCCGCGACCGACTGCCAGAAGTACTTCCAGCGCGGCACCAGGCCCTTGGGGTTGCGCACCACGAGCTTCAGGTAGTCGTCGTAGAAGCCGATCAGGCCGAAGGCGAAGGTGACGCCGAGCACCACCCACACCAGGCGGTTGTCGAGGTCCGCCCACAACAGCGTGCTGACGAGCGTCGTCACGAGGATGAGAGCGCCCCCCATGGTGGGCGTGCCGGCCTTCGGCAGGTGGCTCTTCGGGCCGTCATCGCGCACCACCTGCCCGATCTGGTAGTGCGAGAGGCGCTCGATCATCCCCGGGCCGACCAGCAGCGAGAGCCCGAGCGCGGAAGCGGTGGCGAGGATGGCGCGGAAGGTGAGGTAGGAGAAGACGTGCAGCCCGCTCACCACGCCCGCCAACTGCTGTGTGACCCAGTAGAGCACTAGTGCATGCCCCCGCTGCTGCCGCCGGTGAGCGCGGCGACCACCCGCTCGAGGCGGTTGAAGCGCGAGCCCTTCACCAGCAGGCGCACCTCGGCGCCGGTACTCCCGAGCGCCTGCTCGAGCGCGGCGCTGAGCGCGGTGGTGTCGGGGAACCAGCGCGCGCCGGCGCCGAAGGCCTCGGTGGCGCGCGCCATGAGGGCGCCGGTGGCATAGAGGCGCTCGATGCCGCGCTCGCGGGCGAACTCGCCGATGGCGGCGTGCTCGGCGGCGGCGTGCTCGCCGAGCTCGCCCATGTCGGCGAGCACCAGCCAGGTGCGTCCGCCGAGGGAAGCGAGCACCTCGATCGCGGCGCGCACCGAGCTCGGGTTGGCGTTGTAGGAGTCATCGATCAGCCAGGCCCCGCCCCGGGCCTGCTTGAACTGCAGCCGCCCGGCGACCGCGCGCACCGCGGCGAGCCCGCGGGCGATGTGCTCGAGCGTGGCCCCGGCGGCGCCGGCGGCGGCGGCGGCGGCGAGCGCGTTGGCGACGTTGTGCTCACCGCCGAGCGCGAGCTCGATGGCGGTCGAGCCCTGCGGCGCCACGAGGCGGAAGTGGGTCTTGAAGCCGCCCGCGCCGGCCGCGGCGCGCACCTCGTGGGCGCGGTAGTCCGCCGCGGCGCGCACCCCGAAGGTGACCACGCGCGCCGGCGTCGACTCGCGCCACAGCGCGGCGAAGGCATCGTCGGCGTTGATGACGGCGGTGGCGGCGGCCGGGAGCCCCGCCACCATCTCCCCTTCGGCGCGCGCCACGCCCTCGAGCGAGCCGAAGCCCTCGAGGTGCTCGGCGCCGGCGTTGGTGATCATGCCGATGCTCGGGCGGGCGAGCGCCACCAGCGCCGCGACCTCGCCCGGGTGGTTGGCGCCCATCTCGATGACCGCGAAGCGGTGCGCCGGCGTGAGGCGCAGCAGCGTGAGCGGCACGCCGATGTGGTTGTTGAGGTTGCCGCGGGTGGCGAGCGTGTCGCCGGCGACCCCGAGGATCGCCGCGGTCATCTCCTTGGCGGTGGTCTTGCCGTTGCTGCCGGCGACCCCGATCACAGGGCCGGCGAAGTGCGCGCGCCAGGTGCGCGCCGCGCGCTCGAGCGCCGCCTGCGTGTCCGGCACCACGATCTGCGGCATTGGTACATCCTTCGGCGCGCTCACCAGCGCGCCGGCGGCGCCGGCGGCGTGCGCGGCGCCGACGAAGTCGTTGCCGTCGAAGCTCGCGCCGGTGAGCGCGACGAACAGCTGCCCGGGAGCGAGCGTGCGCGTGTCGCTCACCACGTCGGTGAAGGGCGCATCGGCGCCCTCGAGACGACCGCCGCAGCTGCGCGCAAATTCCGCCAGCGTGCGCTTCATGCCGGCAGCCTCGCGAGCTCGCGGTTCACCACCGCCTGGTCCGAGAACGCCCGCCGCTCGCGGCCGATGATCTGGTAGTCCTCGTGCCCCTTGCCGGCGATCAGCACCACGTCCTCCGCCACCGAGCGCTCGAGCGCCAGGCGGATGGCGAGCGCGCGGTCGTGCTCGATGACGTGCGGGGTGCGGGCCTGCATGCCGGCGACGATGTCCGCGACGATGCGCGCCGGGTCTTCGCTGCGCGGGTTGTCGTCGGTCACGATGACATCGTCGGCGAGGCGCGCGGCGATCTCGCCCATCAGCGGGCGCTTGCCGGCGTCACGGTCGCCGCCGCAGCCGAACACCACCCGCAGCTGGCCGCGGCAGTGCAGCCGCGCGGCCCGGAGCGCATTGGCGAGCGCATCGGGCGTGTGCGCGTAGTCGACG
>Ga0335083_10003260_pt1 | contig 21081 bp, 20 predicted proteins | sample Lox_Sample_42_FD_206716 | JGI IMG/M metagenome (GOLD analysis project Ga0335083, IMG submission 206716) | Soil microbial communities from Loxahatchee National Wildlife Refuge, Florida, United States - Lox_Sample_4.2 | ecosystem: Environmental > Terrestrial > Soil > Wetlands | place: USA...
CCATCGGCGGTGGTCACGTCAATGCGCGGGGCGGAGCCGGCGACGTGACTGTTGGTGAGGATGAGGCCGTCCGGCGCCACCACGACGCCCGAGCCCGACCCGCCACGCGATTGTCCGCCATTGTTGGGACCACGGACGGCAAGGCCGACCACCGCCGGGCCGACGCGGTCGACGACGTCGATCACCGCGCGCGAATAGGCATCGAGCAGCGCCTGGTCCTCGGGCGGGACGGAAACTTGATCGGCCACGGCGGGTCGCCCTCCGCCCAGGCCGGCATCACTCAGATTCACTATCTTCACGGAATTTCGCCTTGTTTGGCCGGCATCGGCGTGACACCAGCCGGGCCGTCTATATGGGAACTCAAATCCGGCCGGGGAAGAGCAACGATTTCTGCTGCGGTCGGCCGTGGCGACCGCGTATATAGTGCGGACGCCCGGGACAGTTCGAAGGGGACTTTATGGTCATCGCCGATGCGGCGCGGTCCGCCGCCGCGCTTGGGATTGCGGCAGCGGTCTTAACTCTTGCCGGCTGCGGCCCCGGCCAGCATCAGGCCAGTGCGCCGCCGCCACCGAGCGTAACTGTCACGACGCCGGTGCAGCGCACGGTGGTCGATCAGGACGAATATGTCGGCCGCTTCGTCGCGGTCGATTCGGTCGAGGTGCGCTCGCGCGTTTCCGGTTACCTCGCCGAGATCCGTTTCACTGACGGGCAGATGGTCAAAAAGGACGAACTTCTCTTCGTCATCGACCACCGGCCGTTTCAGATCGCGCTCGAACAGATGCGCGCCAATCTCGCGCAAGCCCGCGCCAACCTCGCGTTCGCCGAAGCCGATCTCGCGCGCGGTCAGGAACTGGTGCACAACAAGACCATCACCGAGCAGACCTACGATCAGCGCAAACAGGCCAAGGCGGTGACGGAAGCGTCGGTGGCTGCACAAGAGGCGATGGTCCATCAGGCCGAACTCGACCTCAACCAATATTCCGAGCTGCGCGCGCCGATTGACGGACGCATCGGCGACCGCCGGGTTTCGGTCGGCAATCTGGTCACCGGCGGCAACGGCAGCAACACAACGCTGCTCGCCACCATCGTTTCGGTTGATCCGATCCGCTTTGAGTTCACCTTCGACGAGGCGTCATATCTACGCTATCAGCGCTTCGCCGGCGGGATGGGGAGCAACAGCGGTGCCGTTCCAGTGGCGCTTAAGCTCCTCGATGAGTCGGACTTCAAGCACATCGGCAAGATGGATTTCGTTGACAACGTGATCGACCGCTCCTCCGGCACCATCCGCGGCCGCGCAGTGTTCGCCAATCCCGGTGGCTTGTTCACGCCGGGCATGTTTGGCCGTATCCGCGTCGCCGGCTCGCCGCCTTACAGCGCGCTGCTCATTCCCGATGCTGCGATCGGCACCGAGCAGTCCCGCAAGTATGTGCTCGTCGTCGATAGCGGCAGTGTCGCGCGGCAGAAATATGTCGTTCTCGGCCAGGTCGACGATGGTTTGCGCGTCATCAAGGACGGTCTCGTCCCTTCCGACCGCGTAATCGTCAAGGGGCTGATGCGCGCGCGTCCCGGTGTGAAAGTGGCGGTGGAGGGAGAAGGCACTCCGACCTCTGCCGTGCGCAAGCCCGGCGATCAGGCCAAAGTCGACTGAGACAGACATGCGGATTCCGCATTTTTTTATCGACCGGCCGATCTTTGCCGGAGTGATCTCGATCATCTTCGTGATCCTGGGCGCCGTGTCGTTCGTGCGCCTGCCGATTGCGCAATATCCCGAGATCGCGCCGCCCCTGATCAGCGTCACCGGGCAATACCCCGGCGCCAGCGCCGAGGTCGTAGCCTCGACCGTGGTGACGCCGATCGAGCAGCAGATTAACGGTGTCGAAAACATGATCTACATGGCGTCGAACTCGACCGCCGACGGCCGGTTCTCGATCGCGGTGAGCTTCGATCTCGGCACCAATCTCGATATCGCACAGGTGCAGGTGCAAAACCGCGTCGCCATCGCGACGCCGCGGCTGCCGTCGGACGTGCGCAACATCGGCGTCGTCGTGCAGAAAAGCTCGCCCGACCTCATGATGGTCGTGCACCTTTATTCGCCCGACAAGTCGCGCAACTCTTTGTTCATTTCCAACTACGCTACGCTTGAAGTGACCGACGCGGTTACCCGCGTTGAAGGCGTCGGTTCGATCATCGTGTTCGGCGCGCGCGACTATTCGATGCGGGTGTGGCTCGATCCCGATCGCCTGCAATCCCTCGGCTTGACCGCGACCGATGTCACCAACGCGTTGCAAGGTCAGAACATCCAGGTCGCCTCCGGTATCCTTGATCAGCCGCCGGTCGCGAAACCCGGCGCCTTCCAGATCGCGGTGCAGACTCTCGGGCGCCTGGCCGATCCTGAAGAATTCGCGTCGATCGTGGTCAAACAGACGCCGGGTGCCGTGGTTCGGCTCAGAGACGTCGCCAAGGTCGAGCTGGCCGCGCTCGATTATTCGTCGAATTCGTACCTCGATCACTACCCTGCGGTCGCGCTCGCGATTTTTCAGCGGCCGGGGTCGAATGCGCTTGAGACCTCGCGTGCCGTCCGGGAATTGATGGAAAAGCTGTCGAAGCGTTTTCCCTCCGGCGTGAAGTACGACATTTTCTTCGATCCCACGCAGTTCATTCAGCAATCGGTTGATGCCGTGATCGAGACCATCGGCGAGGCGATCGTGCTCGTGGTCCTGGTGGTGATCATTTTCCTGCAAACCTGGCGGGCAGCGATCATTCCGCTGGTCGCCATTCCGGTATCGCTCATCGGCACCTTCTTCTTCATGGCCGCGTTTGGCTTCACGCTGAACAATCTGTCGTTATTTGGCTTGGTGCTGGCAATCGGCATTGTGGTCGACGATGCGATCGTCGTGGTGGAGAACGTCGAGCGCAACATCGCGACCGGCCTTGCGCCGCGCGAAGCGGCGCGAAAAAGCATGGACGAGGTCGGTTCGGCGCTGATCGCCATCGCGCTCGTCCTCTGCGCGGTATTCGTGCCGTCGGTGTTTATCACCGGTATTTCCGGGCAATTCTATCGCCAGTTCGCGTTGACGATTGCCGGTGCGACGGTCATTTCGCTGATCGTCTCGCTGACGCTGTCGCCGGCGATGTGCGCGCTTCTGCTCAAACCGCACGATTTGGCACATCGCGACCGCTGGTGGGAGATACCGATCCACCGGTTCTTCGCGGGCTTCAACTGGGGGTTCGATCGCGTTGGCGCGATCGTTTCCTGGTTCGCCACGCGTACGGTGCGGCGCGCCGCAATCATGTTCGTCGTTTACCTGATCGTGCTCGCCTTCGGGCTCAATCAATTCCGCCAGACGCCGGTCGGGTTCATCCCGCAGGTCGACGCCGGCTACATGATCGTTGTCGTTCAGCTTCCGCCCGGGGCTTCGCTGGCGCGCACCGATGCGGTGCAGCAGCGTGCTCTGGACATGGCGCGTCAAGTGCCCGGCGTCGATCACGGCGTGAACGTCGTCGGCTTTTCCGGCGCGACGTTCACCAACGCGCCCAATGCCGGCGCGATCTTCCTGACGCTCAAGCCGTTTGCCGAGCGTGCCAGAGATCCGCGGCAGTCGGCGCCGGCCATTCAGGCCGAACTCAACAAACGCTTGTCGAAAATTCAGGAGGGTTTTCTGATTGCGGTGCTGCCGCCGCCGGTGCGCGGTATCAGCAATTCCGGCGGTTTCCGCATGATCATTGAAGATCGGGCCGGACGCGGTGCGGCGGCACTACGCGATGTTGCGACCGAGTTCATGGCGCGCGCCAGCCGGACGCCGGGCATCGAGCACGTCTTTACGTTGTTTGAAACGTCGACGCCGCAAGTCTATCTCGATATCGATCGGACCAAGGCGCAGCTCCTCGGCGTTAATGTGCAGGACGTGTTCAACGCGCTGCAAGTCTATATTGGCTCGGCCTATGTCAATGATTTCAATCTGTTCGGGCGTACGTTCCGCGTCACCGCGCAGGCGCGCGACGAAGACCGCCGCGACATAGCCGATGTTCTGAAAATTCGGGTGCGCAATTCCAACGGCGACACCGTGCCGCTTGGATCGTTCACCACGGTGCACGACATTTCCGGGCCGTTCCGGGTGCCGCACTACAATCTCTATCCCGCCGCTGAAATGGATGGCGCATCGGTCGCCGGATATTCGCAGGGACAGGGCATCGCGATCATGGACAAGTTGGCCGAGGAGACTTTGCCCGACGGCTTCGCCACCGAGTGGACGTCGCTCGCCTTCCAGCAGATCAGGGCCGGCAACACCGCCATGTTCGCTTTCATACTGGCCGTGGTGTTCGTGTTTCTCGTGCTTGCCGCGCAATATGAAAGCCTGACGCTGCCGCTTGCGGTCATTATGATCGTGCCGATGTGCCTGGTCGCGGCTATCACCGGCGTCATCTTGCGCGGGCAGGACAACAACATCCTCACCCAGGTCGGTTTCGTGGTGCTGATCGGGCTTGCCGCCAAGAACGCCATTCTGATCGTGGAATTCGCACGCCGACTGGAGGATGAGGGTCGGAGCCGCTGGGACGCGGCCGTCGAAGCGACGCGGCTTCGGCTGCGCCCGATCCTGATGACCTCATTTGCATTCATCCTCGGCGTCACGCCGCTCGTCTGGGCGATCGGCGCCGGCGCAGAGCTCCGCCAGGCGCTCGGTACCGCGGTGTTCTTTGGCATGATCGGCGTGACGGCGTTCGGGTTAATCTTCACGCCGGTGTTTTATGTGATTGCGCGCTGGATTGCCGCGCTCGGATCGCGGCGCGGCAAAAGCCGGCGGATCGGCGCGCAGCCTGCGGAGTAGGCAAGGTTCAGCCTTGTTTGGTGCGCTCGCAGTAGGAATCGATCGCGTTCCGCAGCGGCTGCGGCATTGGCACGGCGGTGCCGGTTTCAAGCGACATCATGGCGGTGACCATGCGGGCGCGCAGCCGTTCGAGCCCATCGCGATGGCAAACGATCGCAATGCCCAGGGAGGAGCGGCCGACGCGCTCGACCAGCAAGGTGAGATCAATAACATCGCCGATCCGGCTCGGGATTTTGAAGTCGCATTCGATGTGAACGAAGGGGAAGCCATATCGGTTTCCCATGATCAACTTGGCGTATTCAAATCTCAGTTCCTCGGTGTACCAGTCTTCGATCAGGCCGTTGAACATGTTGAAGTAATGCGGGAAATAGACGATGCCGGCAGGGTCGCAATGCGAGAACCTGACCGGAACGCTGCGCGTAAACGCGTCGGGTGGCGGGGTAAAGCGATCTTGATGCATGCAACGACGTCCTCGTGAGGCAAGAATCGCCGCAATCTACAATGCTAGCGGCTTCGTCGCGACCAGCGGATGTCGCGCGAGGGCAAAGCATCGCAGGTCATGGAATGACCTCAGGCGAATACGCTTCGCCGGCGCCGCAGTCTCATGCGTGCAGCACGAAATTTCCTTAAATTACAGAGGGTCGACGTTGACTGCCTCACCAAGCGCTCCTGGCAGTTGGCTTCTGGTTGTATTTAAATATATATATAACGGAGGCGCTTAGAGAGTCTTGCAGGCGCGGCAGCGACCAATCACCGAAACGTGTAGTCGCAGTCGTCGGCACCACGCTGCTCCTGCTTGCTTATGCAGCCGGAGCCGGCGCTCGGCGTGATTCTGACAGGCCCGGTTCTGATGTGCTGCCATCATTATTGCTCGGCGTCGCGACCGGGCTGTCGTGGGCGCCGTGCGCCGGACCCGTGCGGCAACGGCATTGGCCTTGCGATCGCGCGAAAAATCGTCGAGCGCCACGGCGAGCGGATCTGGTTTGAATCCGAGCTGGGAAAAGGTACGACGTTCTATTTCACCATGCCCGGCGTATAGGGAGCCGCGTCATGAAGAGTCTAATCCACATTCTGCTCGTTAAAGATAATCCAGCCGACGCCGATCTAACGTCCGAGACGTTGATGTCGACCAACGAAAACATTGATTTGTCGATCGCGAAAGACGGCGTCGAGGCCTTGGAATTATTGCACGATGACGGCAGCTGGTCCGAGCCGGGCCGCCCGACGCTGATCCTGCTCGATCTTAATTTGCCGAGGAAGGATGGCCGTCAGGTGCTTGCGGTCATCAAATCGCATGACTTGTTGCGACGTGTTCCGGTCGTGGTTCTGTCTTCCTCGGACTCCGAAAAGGACGTGACCAGTTGCTACCAGCTTGGCGCCAATTGCTACATCGCCAAGCCGGGCGACTTGCAGGCCTATCGTGCAGTTGTCCGCTCTTTGAAGGAGTTCTGGATTGGCAAGGTCACGCTGCCGCGCCGCGACGGACACTCGATGGACGCCCGCATAGGAACGGGTCTATAGAACGCCGCTGACGGCGAAGCCATCGGCGCGAAGCGTTTCTATGAGGCTGAAAGTTGTTGCGATGCTCTGCGGTATGGCGGTGCTGTCACCGGCCGCCGCATACGCGCGGCAGTCTGCGAAGACATTCTTCTGCGGTTCGATCGGCGTTAACGTCAGGCCGCTCACCACAGCTATGGCGGACAGCCTTGGCATGACCGAGCGCTATGGCGCGGTATTCCGCCGCCCGCGGCCCGGCGGTCCGGCCGCCAAAGCGGGAATAGCGGCGTATGATGTGGTCACCGCGGTCAACGGCGCCTCGCTCGCGGACTGGCGTGACTTTGCGACAATGATTTCGGCGACAGCGCCAGGAACGATCGTCAGTCTCACCACCTACCGCAACCGACAATTGATCGAAGTTCGCATGAGACTCGGCTGGACCAAATGCGCCCATACGCACGGAAGGCGCGTTGATCGCAGTCGTTGAAGCAGGCACGCGCACGCGGCTAGACCGGAAGGAATTCAGTCAGCGCTTGATTGAACTGACCGGCGTCCTGAAGCATCGCGAAGTGGCTTACGCCCCGCAGCATCTTCTTTCAGGTCTGGAGGAAACCGGCGTTGGCATAGCCGGCCCCGTGACAATGCCGGATAGCAGGGTCGTTTGGTTGCCGGCGAAACCTTGATGAACACGCATTCAGCAAGGCGCGGTCATCCCCATACCACCTCTGTTAAAGCCATTGAATTCACGCTCCGCCGCGCTAATGTGCGCCGCGTTGGGGCGATCTTTTCCGCCTCTCATTGGAGAGACAATCAATGACGAAGCTCGCGGTTCTCGCTGCCACTGCAGCGTTCACGATGATGACCTGGCAGGCCCAAGCAACGCCGATTGCAACCGCCAAACAGATCTATCAGTCCAACGCCGTGACACTCGTGGCAAACGGCTGCGGCGCTGGTTGGCATTGGAGTCCTGCGCTCCGCCGCTGTGTTCGCAACTAGCACGCTGGTGACGACAACAGCCGGCGCTGGCGCGCTTGGTGCGCCAGCGTCCGGCAGGCGTTGTTGAAAGTCAGGGTTGCTCGGTTCAACAAAAGTTGTGGCCGCTATTCGGCGGCGCGTCGTTGATCGGCAGCAATCATGTCTGCCGCTTTTTCGCCAATCATAATGGCTGGAGCGCAGGTGTTGCCGGAAGTGATCGTCGGCATGATCGACGCGTCGGCGACGCGGAGGCCGGCGATGCCGTGCACCTTGAGCCGCGCGTCGACGACAGCCAGTGGCCCGCGGCCCATGGCGCAAGTCCCGACTGGATGGAAAACGGTCGTGATCGTGCGCCGCGCGTAGTCGAGGATCTGCTCCGTGGTCTCGACGCCGGGCGGCGGGCTCAGTTCCTGTGGGAGAAAGCGCCGCAGGGATGGTTGCGCAACGATGCGGCGTACGAGTTCCAGAGCGCGGACAGCGACGTCCTGATCGTGCACGGTTCCTAGGAAGTTATGCAGGATGGCTGGCGGCTCAGCTGTCGAGGAGCTGCGGATGCGCACGTGACCCCGGCTGGTCGGTCGCAAGATGCAGGCTGACGACGTCATTCCCGGGAACGGATGTAGTGGACCGCCGACATGGGCGTAGCTTGCGGCCGACACGTGGATTTGCACATCCGGTATGTCGAGGCCGGGCAAGGTGCGCGCGAAAACGGCAAGCAACGTCGGTTGTGCGCTCAGCGGGCCGCGCCGGGCGAGGAAGTATTGCAGGCCTAGGAATGCTTTGCCGGGCAGCGAATTCATCCACCCGCTCAAAGTCACCGTGTTCTCGAGGCGATGCTGGACGCGAAGCATCCAGTGGTCTTGCAGATTTTCGCCCACGCCAGGGAGATCGTGGCGAACCTCAACGCCCAGCCCACCCAAGAATTCGCCAGGACCGATCCCGGACATTTGCAGGATTGCCGGCGAGCCGAAGGTGCCGGCTGCGAGTATGACTTCGCCGGCTGCTTGGCTGCGGCGCAGTTCACCGCCAACGCGATAGCGCACGCCGGTAACGCGACGGCCGGCCATGTCGAGGCCTTCGACGAGCGCCGCGGTGACGATGGCGAGATTGGGCCGCGTCTTGATCGGCGTGAGGAACGCCTGTGAGGCCGAGCAGCGGCGGCCGTTTCTGATCATCGCTTCGAAATAAGCAACGCCTTCATTATCGCCGCCGTTGTAATCGGCGGCTGCCGGAATGCCCGCTTCGATGCAAGCTTCCCGATAAGCGTCGAGAACTGGCCAGCGGACCCCCGGGTCGATCACCGACAATTCGCCGCCGGCGCCGTGGGTGTTGCTGGCGCCGCGGAAATAGTCTTCGCTCCGTTTGAAATACGGCAGCACATCGTCCCAGCCCCAACCGACGTTGCCCTGCTGGCGCCAGCCGTCGAAGTCGAGCGCATGGCCGCGTACATAGACCATGCCGTTAATCGACGACGATCCGCCAAGCGTCTTGCCGCGCGGTACTTCGATCACGCGTCCGCCGAGATACGACTCCGGGTCGCTGCGTAAGCGCCAATCGCAACGTGGATTGCCGAGGACGAACGGGATGCCGAGCGGCACCTTCAGCCAGAAGTAATCGTCCGGTCCGCCGGCTTCGAGCAGCAGAACGCGCCGGCTTGGGTCGGCCGAGAGCCGGTTGGCGATGACGCATCCCGCGGCTCCGGCACCGACGACGATGTAATCGAAAATAGCACCGGCGTGCGGGACACCCATGTCTCGAAACTGCGATGGCCGACCCAATCGAAGCACCCTAGAGCTAGAGCTTGCTCTCCCCAGCACTGACGCGCACGAAACGTACCGGTTCGCTCAACCCACGCAACGTCGCGCTGTCTTCGGTCACCATTCGGCCAGACAGTGCTTCGCGCGCCTCGGGATCGGCGAGTACTGCGGCGGAAATGATCACCTCGCCCCCATGACATTGATGTTCGAGCCGCGCGGCGGTGTTCACCGTCGAACCGAAATAGTCGAGCACCCCGCCAACCGTTACGGCGATGCAGGACCCTTGGTGCAGCCCGATCTTGAGAACAATGCCGTTGTCGCTGCGGCCATGATTGAAGTTCGCCACTTCATCCTGCATGGAAAGTACAGCGCGGACAGCGTCGGCGGGATCGTGGAACGCCGCCATCACCGCGTCGCCGACGGTCTTGACGATGAAGCCGTCGTGACGCTGCACCCGCTCCGACAGATAGGCAAAATGATCGCGCACGAGACGATATGCGGTGGCATCGCCGAGCTGGTCGTAAAGCTTGGTCGAGCCTTGCAGATCGGTGAACATGATGGCGATGCGGCCGATTTCGACATCGTCGCCGGGACGTAAAAGCTGTTCCGGGCAAAGGCGTCGAAATGCCGGCATGGCGATGACGCTTTCTCCGGTCAGCGCATCGCGAGCCCAGTTGCGCTCCTCGACGGCGAACAAGCGCGGCAGGTCGGTGTCGTTGCGAATGACGAGTTCGTCTTTGTGGCCGGGCATCGCCAATAGAATCTCGGCGCCGCAAGCGGTGACTTCCGGGATCAGTCCGTCAGCGGCGCCGTCGCCGTCGGCCTCGGCGCCTGCCTCGATGGTGCGAAAGCGATAAGCGCTTGGCGCGAGGGTCAGAGCGAAGCGCTTGGTAGAATGTGCGGGGACCTCGCCCTGAAACTTCACATGCGGGGTCGTTCCTTGCCCGAGCATGCACAGTTCACCTTCCGGCAATGGGCGGAGCCAAGTCTCGGGACGAAAAGTCAGCTCTACATTACGGGTGAAATCCCGCTCGTAACTGATGTTGCATGATGAGCAGTGCGCTCCGCGCGGCAAGTCATGCAAGTGCTCGACGCGCGATTTGGCGCCGCGGCAGCGCGGGCACAATAGATCCCATCCCATGGTCAGAATGCCGAGCTGCTGCGCCGCGAGGAACAATTCCACGGTGTCTTCCGGCGTCGCATTCCAGGCTCGCGCCACGGCGAGAGGGCGAATGCTGCTCAGCGCCAACATCGGTGCGTGCAGGAGAAAGTCGGCGAGCCTCGGCGCCAGCCCGTGGCTTGCCGGATCGCGACCGAGTTCTGCGATCAGTCCGTCAAAGCGACGTCGGGCGGCCGGCTTGACCGTCTCGGCGGCGATGGCGCCAAGAATTTGGTCCGGCATCGCGGCCTCGGCGACCAGCTTCTCGATTGCGGCAAGCCGCTTTTCGCCTTCGCTGCCGATCTTGCCGGAAGCCTTCGCCAGCCAACCGAGCACGCCGACGCAATCGACCTCCGCGGCGAAGGTTAGCCGGGTCCCGGCCCCCTCGGGTGCAAGTTCGAAACTTGAATGGGAGCGGCGAAATGGGCCGTTAAGAAAATTGCGCGTCTGACTGAGCCGGCGGTTTTCTTGCCACTCGCCGTATCCCTCCTCCCATTTCATCCGCAGCGGCCCAACTGCGACCGTGGCAAAGCGGTGGATGCGGCCCTCGGCGTCAGGACGCTCTTCGATCCGGTAGCGCGGAGAACCCGACATCTCGTTAAGCCGCGCGGTATCCGCGACGAAGGGCCAGATCGCCTCCGGCGGCAGGGCGAAATGCCGTTCCTTGCTGTAGCGATAGACGGACTTCATCGCGTGTTTGTTTCTGCGTTTGTTCGTTTCCGGGGGCGCTCTGTGGACACCTATTATACGAGCGCATCGATGTACGGTTTCGTGATTTCTCCCTCTCGCTATTTGCCCATATTGCAGCTAGGCAGAATGATATTGTGACATGTAGTTTGGGCGGGGTCTAAATCGCCGCGCCTGCTAGAGGGGAAGAACATCACATGATCCGCACGATATTTGTCGTTGCAGCGATTTCGCTTGGCGTATGCACTGCCATTGCCCAGCAAGACACGATCGCAGCCCGCAAGGCGCTGATGAAGGCCAATGGCGACCAGGCCAATATCGGCGTTGCCATGATGAAGGGTGAGGCTCCGTTCGATATCGACAAGGTGCATAAGATCTTCGCTGCATGGCAGGATGCGGCGGCAAAGATGCCGTCTCTCTTCCCGGACAATTCGAAGGAGGGTGGTGAAACGGCCGCTGATCCCAAAATTTGGGCGAACCTGGACGACGTCAAGGCAAGGTTCGCCAAGCTCGGCGCCGATGCCAAGGACGCCGACGCGAAGGTTACGGACCTCAATAGCTTCAAGGCGGCCTTCGGCAATATCGGCAAAAACGATTGCGGCGGGTGCCACCAACAATATCGCATCAAAAAGAGTTGAGACCGGTCGTCTGGCTCCGCGAAGCGCCAAAGGGTGCGGCGCGCGGTTTGCTCGATCCGCAGGCTGACGCGCCCGAGATAGACGCGCGAGTCGCATGATCCGAAGAGCCGCACTTGCCGCCTCTGCCGCGGCGGTCATCGCTTTGGTGCTTCTCTGGGTGCTGACCATTCCCGAAGTTGTACCCGCGTCGGTGCTGCCGCCGCATACACCGGATCTGGACAACGGCAAGGTGATGTTCGCCATTGGCGGTTGCGCTTCCTGCCACGCCACGCCGAACGCCGACTCTGCCAAGATCGTGCGCACGGAACTCGGCGGCGGGCTGGCTCTGCCATCGCCGTTTGGCACTTTCTACGTGCCGAACATTTCGCCGGACTTAGTTGATGGCATCGGTGCGTGGAGTGAGGCGGATTTCGTCACCGCGCTGTGGAAGGGCACGTCGCCGCGCGGAAGGCATCTGTTTCCGGCTTTCCCTTATCCGTCGTTTCAGCATATGGAGCTCGCCGATGTGCGCGATCTCTTCGCCTATCTGAAAACCTTGCCGCCGGTGCCTGGCCGCGTGCGGCGTCACGACCTGGCATTTCCGTTCAGCATCCGCCGATTGGTCGGTCTATGGAAGCTGCTCTTTCTCCACGGCGGACCGTATACGCCTGATCCCGGACAATCGGCGCAGCTCAATCGCGGGGCTTACCTGGTGAACGGGCCTGGGCATTGCGCAGAGTGCCATAGCCCGCGCAATCTTCTCGGCGCGATCATCGACAGCGAACGCTTCGCCGGCGGGCCGGCGGCGGACGGCAAGAGCTGGGTGCCCAACATCACGCCAGCCGGATTGCGGCGTTCCGCCGATGACCATATGGCGTGGTCGCAAAAGGACGTGGCGAGTTACCTTGCCGATGGATTTGATCCCAGCGGCGATTACGCCGGCGGCGCGATGGTCGAAGTCATCCGCAATACATCTTTGTTGCCAGCCGCCGACCTTGCCGCCATCGGCGCTTATGTCGCCTCGCTGCCGCCGCGGCAGGGCCCAAAACCTCCTGGCAAGAAATGATCAAATGAGTGAGGGGTGCCGCCATCCTTCGAGGCTCGCTGCGCCCAGCATTACTGAATAACGGAATGGGGATGCTACGGGCCTCCAAAGGCCTTGAAGGTGATGATCGTGCGCGTGTCCTGCACGCCGGCGATGGTTTGCACCTTTTCGGCGATGAAATGGCCGATGTCGGTCGTCTGGTCGACGTAGAATTTTACCAGCAGATCGAAGTCGCCCGCGGTCGAATAGATTTCCGAGGCGATTTCCGCGTCGGCGAGGCTATTGGCGACCTGGTAGGACTTGCCCATCTGGCACTTGATCTGGACGAAAAACGGGACCATGCGCACCTCCGCCTCAGGGATTAAATGCTAGGCTAAATCGGCCGCCCTGATAAGACCTGCTGGCCGCGAAGCGGGACGGTCTGACGATGTCCCATAATGAACTCGGTAGATGAAATGCACGCCCCGGTCGAGCTTGCCGACATCGCTGCCGATTTGCTTCCACGTCTGCGAACGCGGGCGCCTCGCGTGCATTGCATCACCAACAGCGTGGCGCAGCAGTTTACGGCCAACGTTCTGCTCGCGGCCGGCGCGGTGCCGTCGATGACGATTTCGCCGGAAGAGATCGCATCGTTCGTCGCCGGCGCTGATGTCCTGCTCGTCAATCTCGGTACGTTCGATGCCGAACGGCGCAAGGCGATTGAGGCGGCGATTGGAGCGGCGAAGGCGGGGCGCAAACCCTGGGTGCTCGATCCGGTGTTCGTCGAACGCGCGCCGCCGCGCGCACAGTTTGCGCGCGACATGCTTACGCGAGGGCCGGCAATCGTGCGCCTCAACGCTGCAGAGTTCGGAGCGCTTTCACACGGCGATCCCACGGGCGATGCACCCGCGCGCTTTGCCAAGGCGCATGCGACGGTCGTAGCCGTCACCGGTGGCGTTGATCGGATAACCGATGGTGCGCGTCACGCGGTGATCGCCAACGGCGATCCGCTGATGGGTTTGGTGACGGCGATGGGCTGTGCCGGCTCGGCGCTGATCGCAGCCGCACTGGCTGTCGAAGCGGACCCTTTTATTGCGGCGAGCGCCGCGCTGACTGCTTTCGGCGTTGCCGGCGAAGTGGCGGCACTCAATGTTGACGGACCAGGGAGCTTCGCGTCGGGAATCATCGACGCTCTCTATGGCCTCGATCGCGCGACGTTGCGCCAGCGCGCGAGAGTGTCGTGAAGCCGGTTGACGTGCGGCTCAACGCCATCATCGATCCCGATCGCGCCGGGGGCCACGATATTATTGACCTGGCGCGCCGCGTCGCCGAAGGCGGAGCAACGCTCGTGCAGTTGCGCGATAAAAGGAGTGAGACGCGAGCCATGATCGACGAGGCGCGCGCGATCAAGGCGGCGCTTTCGTCATTCAACGTGCCGTTTGTCGTCAATGACCGCGTCGACGTGGCGCTCGCAGCCCGTGCGGACGGCGTGCATCTCGGGCCAGACGACATGGCCGCCGCCGATGCGCGCGCCTTGCTTGGGCCAAACGCAATCATCGGCTTGTCGATCAAGACCGTCGATGAAGCCGCGAAGGCGCCCGTCGAACTTTTTGACTATGCCGGCGTTGGCGGTGTTTACGCGACACTGTCAAAAGAACAGAAGACTGCGCCGATCGGCACCGAAGGGCTCACGCGTGTGGCGAACGCATTGCATAGCCGTCGGCGCAACCTACCCGTCGCCGGCATTGCCGGCATCGACGCCGACAATGCCGCTGCCGTTATCGCCGCCGGCGCCGACGGCGTTGCCGTCATCTCGGCGTTGTCGCTCGCGCCGGATCCGGCCGCTGCAGCGCTCAGCTTGCGCGAAGTCGTCGACGCGATGCTGGGTAAGCGAGGCGTGTGATGACTGCCATTGCTGTGACGATTGCCGGTTCGGATTCGAGCGCGGGCGCCGGCATTGAGGCCGATCTGAAGACTTTTGCCGCGCTCGGTGTCTACGGTGCCACAATTATCACGGCGCTGACGGCACAGAATACGCGCGGCGTGTTTGCGATCCATGAAGTACCTGCCGATTTCGTTACCGCACAAATCGACGCTGTGTTCACCGATCTTGAAGTGAAGGCGGTGAAGATCGGCATGCTTGGCAATGCGCCCATCATCGAGGCTGTTGCCGCATCGTTCGACCGTTATCGGCCCGGCAACATCGTGCTCGATCCAGTCCTTGTTGCAAGCTCGGGCGAAACGTTGTTGCGGGAGGATGCGCTTAGTGCGTTGCGCGATCTCATTTCGCGCGTGCATCTCCTCACGCCCAACCTTTCGGAAGCGGCCGTCCTTCTTGGCGCGTCTCCCGCGCGCGATGAAGACGAAATGCGCGCCCAAGGCCAGAAACTGCTGACGCTTGGCGCGGCCGCGGTATTGATCAAAGGCGGACACGGCGGCGGGGCGGAGAGCGTCGATTTTCTCATCGAGACCGATAGTTGCCTCCGCCTCGCCGCCCCCCGCGTCGAGACGCGCAAGACCCACGGCACCGGTTGCACGTTGGCTTCGGCCATTGCCGCGGGTCTGGCCAAGGGGCTCCCGCTCGACGAGGCAGCACGCCAGGCTAAAGTTTATGTCAGTGCGGCGATTGCCGCGGCGGATCGGCTCGACGTCGGCTCTGGGCGTGGCCCGCTGCATCACTTTCATGCGTGGTGGTAGCTGCCGCGTGATACCTGCCATTCCTGTCCGGCATGCAGGGGAGGGATGGAAAAGGGGCGCTTTCGAGCGACAGCAAAACTTGCTAGCGCTTGTTGGCTTCATCGGTTGGCGCAGCAGAGAGCGTGACAATGCACTCCACGGTTACCGCTACCGCGGCGGAATACGAGGTCGTAACCCGCCCGAGCTTAGTCTTTGCCGAGCATGACGGGGTTAAGCTCGTCGGCGATTTCTATTTGCCCAAAGGCCGCAGCAAGGCGCCGGTTCTGGTGGCGATACATGGCGGCGGGTGGCAGGTCGGCGCCCGCGATTTCTACAAGAATTGGGGTCCGTTTCTCGCCCGCAATGGCTATGCGCTTTTTGCCATCGAATATCGGCTGGCCAAACAGGGCGTTTACCCCGCCGCGGTCTATGACGCCAAAGCGGCCATCCAATTCGTGCGGGCTAAAGCCAGCGAATTCGACGTCGATCAAGACCGCGTCGCTTTGATCGGCGATTCTGCCGGCGCGCATCTTTCCGCGCTCGTTGCGCTTGCGGGCGATCAGTTTACCTCTGCCTATCGCGACGACGCTCACGCCGCCGTGCCTGCCAGCGTCAAAGCGGTTGTCGGCTTTTATGGCGTCTACGATTTGCTGGCGCAGTGGACCCGTGATCAGGTTGCGCGGCCGCGCGATCCGATCGTGGAAAAATTCCTCGGCACTTCGCCGATGGTGAACCGGCGGATCTATTTCGAGGCGTCGCCGATCAGCCACACGACCGTCGATCGCAATCAGCTGCGCTTCCTGCTTATTCATGGCACCGACGACGACATTGTCGACTCCGAAACCCAATCGGGCGCTTTTCTTACCGCGCTTGCCCAGGCCCAGTTCTTCGTCCGCCGGATCGTCTTGCCCGGCGCCGGCCATTTCTGGTCCGCTGATCCGTTCGAAGACGAACCACAGAGCTACAACGCGCTCGTGATCCCGCGGTTGCTGCGGTTTCTTGAAAGCTCGCTTTGACGCTTTCGAAGCAGGCGGCGTGGCGACTCAAACGCACGCGCCGCCGTAACAGGGGAGGACGTGGTCATGTTGAAATCGGTTGCGACGATGGCCGGTGCCGTGCTTGCGGTCATGGCGGTGATGTTGCTGCCGCCACGCAATAACGAGGCGGTGGCGGAGGCCGGGCGGTTGCTCGTCATGGCGGTCGACTACGACGTCGTGCCGGGCCAAATCGACAACTTTCTGGCAGCACTCAGGGAGAACGGTGCGGCATCGGTGAAGGAGCCGGGTTGCCGCGAGCTCAACGTCACGGTTTCGCAAAAGGATCCGAACCACGTGTTCATTTTCGAAGTCTACGACAACGCGGCGGCGCTCGAAGCGCATCTGGCGACCGAACACTTCAAGAAATACAAAGCCGTCACCAAAGACATGGTCGCCAAGCGTGAGGCTCGGCCGCTATGGTCGGTGGCGATGAATATCAAGGGCATGTGAGTGGCGCGGAGTTTGAGGCAAGCATGGTGAAGAAGCCAAAAGGCGCCGTCGGTGTTGTCGGCCTCGGCATCATGGGCGGCGCCTTTGCAGAGAACCTCCGTGCCGCAGGCTGGCGCGTCATCGGTTATGACGTTGCTCCGGCGCGACGGCGTGCGCTGGCGCGCATTGGCGTTGAAATCGCTGCTGATGCCGGCGAAGTGGCGCGGCAGGCCCCGGTTATCATTCTCAGCCTGCCCAAACCCGCAGCGCTCGCGGCGACGGTTGCCGCCATTGCCGAAGCCAAAGTACCGCGCCGGGTGGTAATCGAAGCTTCGACGTTTAAGCTCGAGGACAAGGCTGCCGCCGATGTGGCCTTGCGAAAGGCCGGCCACGTTCTCCTCGACTGCCCGGTGAGCGGTACCGGCGTTCAGGCTAAAATGAAGGATCTTGTCATTTACGCCTCGGGCGGGTCGGCCGACATCAAGAAGCTTCGCCCGCTGTTCGCTGATTTCACGCGCGCGGTTCATGATCTCGGCGCATTCGGCAATGGCAGCCGCATGAAATATGTCGCCAATCTGCTTGTCGCGATTCACAACGTGGCGAGCGCTGAGGCAATGGTGCTCGGCATCAAAGCGGGCCTGCCGCCGCAGCTCATCTACGATCAGGTCAGGATCGGTGCCGGCAATTCGCGCGTGTTCGAGTTGCGTGCGCCGATGATGGTCAAGGATCGCTATGACGATCCAACAATGAAGATTTCGCTGTGGCAGAAGGACATGGATGTCATCGGCAGTTTCGCCCAAGCGCTCGGCGCACCGACGCCGCTATTCTCCGCGACGCAGCCGATTTATGCCGCCGCAATGGCGACCGGACATGGCGAAGAGGATACCGCCGCTGCCTGTGCCGTGCTTGAAGCCATGGCGGGCGTCCAACGCGACACGAAAAAGCGGCGGCAAAAGAAGCGGTAGGAAGATTCGACGGTCGCGGAACCATCTGCACAGTCATGCTGCCTCGTTTCATGACAACTGGCGCCGTTCGCTTTGCCCAGCCCATTCCGTTATGGATGGCGTAAAATGGACTTAATCAACCCGTGAGAGAATGAGCGGCGCTGGTGCGACGACGCATCGCTGAACAACCGACGTCCCGGCTCGCCATTTGGGCGCGACGCATTGCGTTGTTTTCGCTCGCCGCGACGGTGATCGGCATCATTATCGTCCGTTCGGGCAGCCTCGACATCGTGCCGGCGCTGGCGACGCTCGCCGGTGCTTTACTGCTGGCGGTCGTCGCGATTCTTCTTGCGTTCGGCGCCGGTGCGGTCATCTGGACCGAGGGCGTCAGAGGAATGCGCGAGGCGGTCACTGCATTTTTCATCGGGCTCGCGCTCGTTGCTTATCCGCTCTACCTCGGCGTCACAGCCTACCGACTGCCGGCGATCTACGACGTGACCACTGACCCGATCGATCCGCCAAAGTTTGAGGCAATTGCACGATTGCGGCCGCGGGACGCCAACCCGGTCACCTATGCCGGCCTCTACGCCGCCCAGCAGCAGCATGCCGCTTATTCCGACATCGAAGCCGAGCTGACCGATTCGTCGCCGCAAGAAGCTTACGATGCGGTGTTGAAGGTTGTCGCCAAGCGCAAATGGCATGTCGTCGATTCGCGACCGCCAGGCGCGCGGGAGGGCCACCTTGAAGCGATTGCCCGCACTCCTATTCTCGGGTTCCGCGAAGATGTCGTCGTGCGCGTTCGCCCGACGCCGGACGGCGCGCGCATCGATTTCCGCTCGGCATCGCGTTACGGCCGCCACGATTTGGGCGGCAACGCCGCGAGGGTTCGCGCGCTGATCGAAGATGTTGATGACGTTCTGTCGTCTCCCGCGCCCGAGAAACCGGAAAAACCCGAGAAACCGGAAAAGCTGGAGAAGGCCGAAAAAGCGGAGAAGAAGTCCGCCTCGAAATCCTCTCAGGCCGCGGGCAAGGGAAGTGCAGTCAAGCGATAAGTCCCGCTCATCGACGGCTCGCCTTCGGTCGCGACCAAGCCGCGTGCGGCCAAGTCTTCCATGTGCGCGAGGACTGACAGCGAGGCGGCGCGGACCAGACGCGGATCGAGGCCGATGTAGATGGCCCGCACCAGCGTCGGAATATCAGCGGAGCCTTTTTCAAGCCGCCGCAGAATCGAAGCCTCGCGCCCGTGGCGATGGCGTATGTAGCCCTGCACAAAGCGGGGTGCATCGCGCACCGGCCCGCCGTGGCCAGGCAGATAGATCGGCTCTTTTCTTTTTGCGAGTTTTTCCAACGACGCCATGTAGTCGCTCATAGCGCCGTCCGGGGGTGCCACGATCGAAGTCGACCACGCCATGACGTGATCGCCGGAGAAAATCAGATCCGCCTCCTTAAGCGCGTACGCCATGTGATTGGCAGTATGGCCCGGCGTGGTCAGCGCTTCGACGGTCCAGCCATCGCCGGTTACCACACTGCCGTCAGCGAGTGTGATGTCGGGACGAAAGTCGAGATCGGCGCTGGCGTCGAGACGACCTGCTTCGCCGACGTGCAACGGTCGCGCCAGGCGATGCGGACCTTCCGCGTAAACCGCGGCGCCGGTCGCTGCCTTAACCTTGGGCACCGCCGGAGAATGGTCGCGATGGGTGTGGGTGACGAAGATGTGGGTGACCGTCTCGCCGCGCACGGCGTCGAGCAAAGCTGCGATGTGGGCATCGTCATCGGGGCCGGGATCGAGAATGGCGACTTTGCCGTGGCCGATAATGTAGCTGACCGTGCCCTTGAAGGTGAATGGTCCCGGGTTGTTGGCGACGATCCCACGCACGCCGGGTGCCACTTCCGCTGCGCGGCCGGGAGTGAGATCGAAAGTCTTGTTGTAGTCGATATCGTCGCTCATGCAGAAGTTGCCGTCGCCTGTTGCTCCGCGGAGGAAAAGTCCTCGCGCAGATCGACGATCTACGCAACTCCGCTGAGGTTTGAATACATTCTTGGCAGCGATGCGCGCGCCGCCATCCTTCGCCTTTAGGTGCGGAGGTTAACGAGCGAGCGCCACGTCTGCCTGTGGGGGGAGGGTGGAACCGTCACGGCCGGGTTCCGGCCATGACGGTCCACAAAAAGGATGGAGCCCCGGTGCCGGGATCGCCGGGGCTCCAAGCAATCTCATTCAACACGAGTTGTGAGATCGAGATCGCACAGTGTGTCATGCAAGGGGCGGGCCAAACTGGGCCGAAGGAGCTTCCGGAGCGAATCTAGCCGCGCCGAGCGCCATTTTGCGCCCGCAGCGTGCGCGGTTCCACGTCCGCCCGGCTAGGTTCATGCTTAATGTCTGCGCGGCGGGCGACTGGTGGCTAAATTCGAGGCAGGGCAGTGAACGGTGAGTAGCGAAATGGCGCACGGATCGGCTGGGAGCCACCCGGTCGCTTGGCTTCCCCGAAGGGCCTTCGGTATTCGCCTCCCGAAGGGGCTTAAAACGGCGTCCGGCTGCGCATGGCGGCGGCCAGGGTTCCCTCATCGAGATAGTCGAGCTCGCCGCCGACCGGCACGCCGTGGGCGAGCCGGGTGACCTTCACATTGGCCTGGTGCAGCAGGTCGGTGATGTAGTGCGCGGTGCTCTGGCCGTCGACCGTGGCGTTGAGCGCGAGAATGATTTCCTTGACCGGCGCCTCGTGGGCGCGCTTGACCAGCGTGTCGATCGTCAAGTCATCCGGGCCAATACCGTCGAGCGGCGACAGCGTGCCGCCGAGAACGTGGTAGCGCGCATTGATCGCGTGCGCCCGCTCCAGCGCCCACAAGTCGGCGACATCGGCGACTACGACGATTGCCGATCCGTCCCGCCGCGGGTCGGTGCAGATGGTACAAGGATTCTGGGTGTCGATGTTGCCGCAGGTGCGGCACACTTCGATCCGGTCCATCGCCGTCTGCAACGCGGCGGTCAGCGGCGCCATCACGGTTTCGCGTTTTTTGATCAGGAACAGCGCCGCACGCCGCGCCGAGCGCGGGCCGAGACCGGGCAGCCGCGCCAGCAGTTGGATCAATCGTTCGATTTCGGGACCGGCAGCCGCGGCGGGCAAGAAAATCTCCTACGCGTCATTGGGCATGACTCCTGAACAAAGTCGACGTCGATTCGTCATCTCAAAACAGCTTCAGTCCCGGCGGCAACGCCAACCCGCCGGTAAGCGCCTGCATCTTGTCCGCCAGGGCCGCTTCAAGCTTGCGCTTGGCATCGGCATGGGCGGCGACCAACAGGTCTTCGAGGATTTCCTTCTGATCGGGCTTGAGCAGCGATTCGTCGACCTGGGCATTGCGCAGATCGCCCTTGCCGGACACGGTGAGTTTCACCAGACCGCCGCCGGCCGCACCCTCGATCTCCAGGCGATCGAGTTCGGCCTGCATGGTTTCCAT
>Ga0335083_10003261_pt1 | contig 21079 bp, 16 predicted proteins | sample Lox_Sample_42_FD_206716 | JGI IMG/M metagenome (GOLD analysis project Ga0335083, IMG submission 206716) | Soil microbial communities from Loxahatchee National Wildlife Refuge, Florida, United States - Lox_Sample_4.2 | ecosystem: Environmental > Terrestrial > Soil > Wetlands | place: USA...
TCCGAGTAATAGAGCCGGGCGTATTTCAGGGTGAACACCGTCTGCAGCAGAGTCCAGGACAAGAATACGGAGACGACGGCGAGAGCGGCCTGCCCGTACCTCGCGTTTCCGCTGACCGACCCGAACAGGGCCATCCCCACGGCGATCAGGCTGGCGATGGCCGCGCACAGCAGCAGCAGGTCAGCCAGGTCACGGCTGGGATCCTCCCGGGTGGCGTGGGCTTGCGTCGACGCCGGGTCGAGCGGCCACGCGGTGAACCACACCCAGCCGCCGTAGACGAACGCCAGGATGTCCCACCCGATCAGCGGCGCGTTGCGGACCGGGCCCGCCAGGGCGGCGACCGCACCCCCGGCAATGGCAGCACCGAGTGCCACGAGCAGCTTCGTCTGGGCCGACGTAACCACACGGGAGGCGGCGGGCTGCTGGCCCGCGGTTTCAGGGCGCATGCCCCAATGATGGCAGTCTCACGCGCTTCCGCGGCGCACCAGTTCCGTCGGCAGGACCACCGCGGACGGCTCGTCACCGGAGATCGCGCCGAGCAGCAGGCGGACCATCTCGCTGCTGATCCGGTGGTACGGCTGCCTGATCGTGGTCAGCGCGGGCCGGGCGGCGACCGCGGCCGATGAGTCGTCGAACCCGCCGATGGCCACGTCCTCCGGCACCCGGCGGCCGGCCCGGCGCAGCGCGTTCAGCGCCCCGATTGCCATCACGTCCGATGCGACGAACACGGCGTCCAGGTCAGGGCGCCGCTCCAGCAGCTTAGTCATCGCCCGCTCGCCAGAGTTCTGGGAGTAGTCGCCCTCATCGACAAGGGACTCGTCGAATGACCCGCCGATCACGTCCCGGTACCCCTCAAGCCGGCCGCGCCCGCCCGAGGTGTCGAGTGGCCCGGTGATGGTGGCGATCCGGGTCCGGCCGGCCTGGCGCAGGTACTCCACCATGGTGCGCGCGCCGCCGCGCTCGTCAGCCGCCACGTAGGAGACTTTCGACTCGAAGCCGAGCGGCGCGCCGACAGCGACGCAAGGCACGCTCGCCGAGCTGAGCAGGCCGAGCAGCGGGTCGCCGGCGTGGGCCGACACCAGCAGCGCGCCGTCCACGTGGCCCGCCGCGATAAAGCGGGCGATCCTGGTGCGCTCAGAGTGCGACGCGGCGATGCAGACGAACAGCCCGATGTCGTGCTCTGCGAGCGCCTGCGTGCAGCCGCGCAGGAGCACCGCGAAGTTCGGGTCGGCGAACAGGCGCTCGGTCGGCTCGGACAAGATGAACGCGACCGACTCCGAGCGCTGGGTTACCAGCGACCTGGCGTGCTGGTTGACCACGTAGCCTGTCTTCTTGATCGCTCGGTTCACCGCGTCCAGGGTGACCGGCGACACATAGTGACCGCCGTTGAGCACTCTGGACACGGTGCCGCGGGACACGCCCGCCTCCGTCGCGACGTCCTCGATTGTGGGACGCCTCCGCCCGCCATTCATACTTCTTATTTACCGCCAGTTGGTCACTGCTTGACCGCGCCGGACGCGATGTCGGTGCGCCAGTATCGCTGCAGCGCGATGAACATGATCATCAGCGGGATGATCGACAGCAGCGATCCGGTGACGACAAGGCTGTATAGCGCGGGCGCGGACGAGCCGCGGTTGAGCAGCGTGTACAGGCCGACCGTGAGCGGGAACTTGTTCTCGTCGCTGAGCATGATGAACGGCAGCAGGAAGTTGTTCCACACCGCGACGAACTGGAACAGGAAGATCGTCACGAGGCCGGGCACCATCATCGGCACCGCGATCCGCGCGAACAGCCTGCCCTCGGGGCAGCCGTCCACCCGGGCCGACTCGATCACCTCGTCGGGGACGGCGGCGTTGGAGTAGATCCGCGCCAGGTAGATCCCGTAGGGCGACAGGATCGACGGCAGCAGGACCGACCAGTAGGTGTTGGTCAGGCTGAACTTGGCGAGCAGCAGGTACTGCGGCAGCGCGAGCACCACCGGCGGCACGAGCACTCCGGCGAGCAGCAGGTTGTAGAGCAGCGCCCGGCCGCGGAACTCGAACTTGGCCAGCGCGTAGCCGGTCAGCGCGGAGACCGCCGTGGACAGCAGCGCGCCGCCGCCCGCGTACAGTGCGGTGTTGAGCATCCAGTGCCAGAAGACGCCGCCCGCGTACGCCGACAGGTCGCGGATATTCGACCCCAGGGAGCCGTTGGGCTCCAGGGTGAACGTGTTGAACAGCTGGGCGTCGTTCTTGGTCGAGGCGATGAGCACCCAGACGACGGGCAGCAGGCAGTACACCGCCCCGAGCAGCAGGATGATGGTTGGTAGCAGGGCCGTGCGCCGCTCGGCGCCGCTCCGGCCGCCTCGGTGTGCCGGTTCGGCGGACGGCGCCTCGGTGAGCGCGCCGTCGGTTCTCGTCAGTGCCATCGCCGGTCACCGTCCCTGGAAGACATGCTTGTTGCTCACCCGGAGCAGGAAGAACGAGCCGACGAACATGACGGCCGCGATGATCACAGAGAGCGCGGCGGCCTCGTAGCTGTTGTTGTCGTTGAATGCCAGGTCGTAGACCCGCATCAGCGGCATCCACTGCGGCGAGATGGTGTTGGTCAGCGGTGCCAGGGTCTCCGGCTCGCTGAACACCTGGAGGGTGGCGATGATCGAGAACACCCCGGTGAGCACCAGCGCGGGTGCGATCATCGGGATCTTGATCCGCAGCGCGATAGCCCACTGCGACGCCCCGTCGATGCGTGCCGCCTCGTACAGCTCTGACGGCACCGCGCGCAGCGCCGTGTACATGACGATCATGTTGAAGCCCGTGCCGCCCCACACTCCGACGTTGGCCACGGAAAGCAGCGCCACATGCGTCGTGAACAGGTCAGGCATGGACAGCCCGAACTTGCTCAGGATGGCGGGGAACGGCGACACCGTCGGCAGGTAGAGGAATCCCCACAGCAGCGAGGAGATGACAATCGGGACCGCGTACGGCAGGAAGATCGACAGCCGGCTGAACCGCTGGAACCGCACCCGCCGCGCGTCGAGCAGCAGCGCGAAGAGCAGGGCGAGCCCGAGCATCACCGGGACCAGGATCAGGCTGTAGACGACAACCCGGAGCAGCGATGACACGAACGCCGAGTCCGTGATGGCGCTGGCGTAGTTGCTGAGACCGGCGAAGACCTGTTTCCGTGCGCCCGCGCCCAGCCCGAGCCCGCTGACCTGGGTCTTCTCCACAGACATGTACAGGGTGTAGCCGACCGGGATGAGCAGCACCAGGGCGTAAAGCACCACGGCGGGGGCGACGAAGGCGTACGGCGCCACGCGGGGCGCCGTACGCTTCTTCGATGTCAGGCTCACGTCAGCCGGCCGCGACCGTGAAGCCGCTCTTCTTCATGTCGTTCAGCACGGCGGACTGCACGGCGGACAGCGGGGTGAGGAACGACCCCTTGCTGGTCACCGCGCCGCCGAAGGCGGTGGAGAACTCGCTGTACGCGACGTTCACATCCGGCCCCCAGGTGACGTTGGCCGCCTCGGACGCGTACTGCTTGCCGAGCGCCCAGAAGTTGGACTGGTTGGAGAAGTACGACGGCGGGGTCGACAGGGCGGCCTCCGCGTCACTGTCCGCCGGGTAGATGCCGCCGTCGGAAACCAGCGCGGCGGTGGCCGTCGAGTCGGTGTTCAGCCAGGCGGCGAACTGCGCCGCGGCCTGCTGATTCTTGGACGCGGCCATGACCGCGGTGGAGGAACCGCCCCAGTTGCCGACGACGTGCGCGCCCGCCGTCCACTGCGGCAGTTCGGCGATCTTCCACTTGCCAGCGCCGGACGGCGCCGCCGACGGGAAGTCACCGGGCGCCCAGATGTCGGAGACCCAGGCGATGTACTTGCCGTCGTTCATGCCCTTGTTCCACGCGGCGGTCCACTGCGGCTGGTTGTCGACGCCGCCGCCGGCCACCAGGGACTGCCAGTAGGAGGCGACCTTCTGGCTCGCCGCCCCGTCGATACCGACCGTCCAGGTGCTGCCGGAGGCTGACCACCACTGGGCGCCTGCCTGCTGCGTCAGGCCGGCGAACTCGCCGGGGTCGACGGCGGAGAACGTGCCCATGAACACGCCCGGCGCCTCGGAGTGCAGCTTGCTCGCGTCGGCGGCGAACTGCGCCCAGGTCGTCGGCACGGTCAGGTGGTACTTCGTGAACAGGTCGGCGCGGTAGTACAGCGCCATCGGCGCCGCGTCCTGCGGAATCGCGTACAGCGCGTTGCTGCCCAGCGTCACCTGGTTCCAGTTGCCGGCGGGGAAGTCGCTCTTCAGGTTGCCGTCGTACTTGGAGATGTCGGCCAGGTAGTTGTTGGACACCAGCGTCGGCAGCACCTGGTACTCGACCTGCGCGAGGTCCGGCGGGTTGCCGGCCTTGGCGGCGGTGAGCAGCTTGGTGAGCTCGGCGTCGCCGCCGGCCTGCACCTGCACCTGGACCTGGATGTCCGGGTGGGCCTTGTTCCAGATGGCGACGACCTTGTCCATGTTGGGTACCCAGGTCCAGAAGGACAGGGTGACCTTCTGCCCCGACGCGGCCGGCGAGGACGCGCCAGCGGACGAGGAGGCGGACGCGGCCGACGACGTCGTGCCCGTCGCGGCCGGCGACGAGGTAGAGCTGCTTGACGAGCAGCCCGCGGCGACAAGGACGGCGATGACCGCGCCGGCGGCCGCCGTCACTCGTCGGGTGTTGATGAGCTTCATGGTCCCTCCGCAGTGAAGGATCGTACGAGATTATCCGCTTGGTACCGAGTTATCCGCGATGTCGCGAACGCCACAGTCCGATGTCTGTGAACGCTCCCAGAGTTAACCTCTTGTCAATACTTGTCAAGGGTCGGTTTCCACTGCTTTCATTCTGTTATTCGCCTGTGAGCGATCCCAGATCATGACGCATAGAACGACGGAGTTTCCCATGCATTCACGCTGGCCACGGCTCGATGGACTCGCCTACGGCGGGGACTACAACCCTGACCAGTGGCCGGCTGAGATCTGGGAAGAGGACGTCGCGCTGATGCGCGAGGCCGGGGTGACGCTGGTCTCAGTGGCGATCTTCTCCTGGGGCATGCTCGAGCCACGGCCTGGTGAGTACGAGTTCGGCTGGCTTGACCAGGTGCTCGGCCTGCTGCACGACGCGGGCATCGCGGTGGACCTTGGCACCCCGTCCGCGGCGCCGCCGCCCTGGTTCATGCGCCGGCATCCGGAGGCCCACCCGGTCACCAGGGACGGGCAGGTGCTCGGCGGCGGGTCACGGCAGGCTTACTGCCCGTCGAGCCCGGCGTACAAGAGCGCGTGCGCCGGGATCACCCGCAAGCTCGCGGAACGCTACGGGTCGCATCCGGCGGTCGTGCTCTGGCACGTCAACAACGAGTACGGCGCGCCGATGGGGGAGTGCTATTGCGAGACATCCGTGGCGGCGTTCCGTGACTGGCTGCGCGACCGCTACGGCGACCTGGACACCCTCAACGACCAGTGGGGCGCCGCCTTCTGGTCGCAGCGCTACGCCGAATGGGACGAGATCGATGCGCCGCGCACCTCCACCACGGTGGTGAACCCGGCGCAACGGCTCGACTTCGCCAGGTTCAGCTCCGACGCGCTGCTCGCCTGCTTCCGCCGTGAGCGGGACATCCTGCACGAGCTGTCCCCCGGCGTGCCCGTCACCACGAACTTCATGGCGAACAACTGCAAGAGCGTGGACTACTGGCGGTGGGCGCCCGAGGTCGACGTGATCTCCAACGACAACTACCTGATCGCCGAGCGGACCGACAATCAGCTCGATCTCGCCATGTCAGCCGACATGACGCGGTCCCTGGCTGGCGGTGGACCGTGGGTGCTGATGGAGCACTCGACGAGCGCCGTGTCCTGGCAGCCGAGGAACATCGCCAAGCGCCCGGGCGAAATGCGCCGCAACTCCCTCGCCCACGTGGCGCGCGGCGCCGACGGAGTGCTGTTCTTCCAGTGGCGGGCCAGCAGGTACGGCGCGGAGAAGCATCATTCGGCGATGCTGCCGCAGGCCGGGACGGACAGCCGGATCTGGCGGGAGGTCGTCGAGCTCGGCGACGAGCTGCGCGACCTGGCAGGCCTGCGCGGCACCACGGTTGAAGCGGATCTCGCGCTGCTGTGGGACTGGGAATCCTGGTGGGCGCTCGAACTCGAGTGGCGGCCAAGCGCCGACCTCGGCCATCTCGAGCGGATGCGGGCCTGGTACGAGGCGTCCTTTCGGGCCGGACTCACCGTGGACTTCGCCCACCCGGAGGCCGACCTGAGCCGGTACCCGCTGGTGGTGGCGCCCGCGCTGTACCTGGCCACCGAACGCGGCGCGGCCAACCTGCGCCGCTACGTCGAGGCAGGCGGCACCCTCGTCGTCTGCTGCTTCTCCGGCATCGTCGACGAGCATGACCGGGTGCACCCCGGCCCCTACCCGGGTGTGCTGCGCGACATACTCGGCCTGCACGTGGAGGAATGGCTGCCGCTGCGCGCCGGCGACAGCGTCACGCTCACCGGGGAGCCGGGCGGCGCCGCCGGCCTCGCGGGCACCAGCCAGGTCCTCGGCGCCGCCGACGCCTGGACCGAGGCGGTGATCCTCGGCGACGCCAAGCCGGTCGCCTGGTACGCCGACGGGCCGGCCGCCGGAGGTCCCGCCGTCACCAGGCACGAGCTCGGCGCCGGCCGTGCCTGGTACGTCTCCGCGCGCACCGGCGCGCAGGCCACGGCCGCCCTCCTCGGGGTCGCCTGCGAGTCGGCCGGCCTCACCCCGCCGGTCGTCCCCGTTGCCCCCGTGGGCGCCGTCGACGGAACCTCCTGGCCCCGCGACCTCGAAGTCGTCCGCAGGTCGCGGCCAGGCCGCCGCTACACCTTCCTCATCAACCACAGCGCGGACACGGCGACGGTGCTCGTCGGCGACCGCACTGTCTCGGTGCCCGGCGGCGACGTCCGGGTCATCACCGACCTGCCTGACTCACCCGACCTGCCCGACTCACCCGATGTGCCCGACTCACCCGATCTGCCCGACTAGCGCGCCCGTCCCGCCCAGCCACCCCACGCCTCGCAGGTACCTCCTCTCATCCACCGCCCGTTGGACCTCGCTCCGCCCACGCTTCGCACGCACCGGCCGCCCTCCCGGCGACCGCACCGCCCGCGTGGCTCCCGGCCGCGCCCGCGCACGCAACACCCCCTGGTGATCAAAGGAGACCCGCCATGAAACCGCCCATTCCCCATCGGCCCAGCGGTAGCCGAAGGAGATACCGCATGAAACCCCTCCCGCCCACCCGCGTCACCTGGCCAGGCCGCCTGCGACGCACCCTCCTGGTCGCCGCCGCGGCGGCCGCCCTCGCGGTCGGCGCGCTTGCCGCGCCGTCCGCGCCGGCGCACGCCGCCTCGACGGTGACCAACCCCGGGTTCAACGCCAACGGGGCCACCACCACCCCGACCGGCTGGACGACCTCCTCGTCCACCGGGACCGCGAGCGCCTCCTACTCAGAGGCGACCTCCACCGGGTACAACGGCGACGGCTACCAGCTCACCCACTGGTCGTCCCGCGCCTTCAGCGTCGACACCTATCAGACGCTGACCGGGCTGAGCAGCGGCTACTACACGCTCGGCGTATGGATCAGGTCCAACGGCGGCGACAACTCCAACTACATCTCGCTGACCGGGTGCGGCGGGTCGAACACGGCTACCAACGTGCCCGCCGACTCCGACGGGAACTGGCTGCACATCGTCACGTACGTGGACGTCACCACAGGGACGTGCACGATCAACTTCGTGACGAGCGGAAACGCCGGCGATTGGACCAACTACGACGGCGTGACCTTCACCTCGGGATCCGCGCCGGTCGCCATCAGGGGCGGCGACGTCTCCAGCCTGTACCGCAGCGAACAGGACGGCGGCGTCTACTACACCTCTTCAGGCACAGCGGAGAACGCCGACCAGCAGCTGTCCGCGGCCGGCATGAACTACGTCAGGCTCCGCGTCTGGGTCAACCCAGGGGACGGCTTCGACAATGAGGCGCAGCTTCTCGCGATGGCCAAGCAGGCGGCGGGCTACGGGCAGAAGCTGCTGCTCGACTTCCACTACAGCGACACCTGGGCCGACCCCGGTCACCAGACCATCCCCGCCGCCTGGGCGTCCGACACGCTCGCACAGCTGGAGACCCAGGTCTACAACTACTCCAAGCAGGTGGTCGCCGACCTGGTCGCCCAGGGCACCCCGCCGGCGATGGTGCAGGTCGGCAACGAGATCAACGCGGGCATGCTGTGGCCGGACGGGTCCACGTCCAACTGGTCGCAGCTGGCCGCGCTGCTGAAGCAGGGGATCGCCGGCGTGCGCGCCGCCTACTCCTCGGCCAAGGTCGTGCTGCACCTCGCCGGGTCCGACTCAGAGTCCACGCTCGCCTCCTGGTACTCCACGGCGATCGCGGACGGGGTGTCGTTCGACGACATCGGCCTGTCCTACTACGACTACTGGCACGGCCGGCTCGACGTGCTCCAGTCGGACCTCAACGGTCTCGCCGCGAAGTTCGGCAAGCCGGTGTTCGTCGCGGAGACCGCCTACCCGTTCACCCTGACGAGCAACGACTCGTCGACCTCGCTGTCCTTCTCCACCTCATCCGAGCTCGATCCCGGCTACCCGGCGACTGCGGCGGGCCAGGCGGCCAACTTCCGCGACGTCCTGTCGGTCGTCCAGGCCGTGCCGAACGGCCTCGGCCTCGGCGCGTTTTACTGGGAGCCCACCTGGACGGTCGTCAAGGGCAACGGCTGGGACCCCACCAACCCGTCGTCGGGCGACGGCTGGGAGAACCAGGCACTGTGGAACTACTCCAACACGGCGCTGCCCGCCATCGCGGACTTCGCCGCCCGCTGACCAGCCAGCCCGCTGACCAGCCAGCCCGCTGACCAGCCAGCCCGCTGACCTGCCAGCCCGCTGACCTGCCAGCCCGCTGACCTGCCAGCCGGCTAGCCCCCAGCCGGAAACGGCGCGGCCCAGTCCCCCTCACGGCCGCGCCGTTTCCGGCGCGCATTCTGACCTTGTGGCACACAGAGCCAATTCGATTCCGGCTCGGGTACCCCAAAACCAAAAATCGACCCGGGATAACAGCAAGAACTCGGGCAAGCGGGCACCGCTAGACCAGCTCGAGCAGCAGTTCCGTCAGTTCCGCGGGGCGGTTGATCGGGATCAGGTGGTCGGTGTCGATCTCCCGGTACCGCCAGGCGGGGTCGGCCTTCACGGCCGCGGCGGCCCGCCAGAACGCGCTCGGCCCCCCGTTGTCCGGCCGCGGCGCCTCTTGGAGCGCCTTGATATAGGTCCGGCTGAACGGGTACTCCTCGAGCGGCTTGCGCAGCCGGACCGGCTCGGTGAAACAGCCCACCGGGTGCGGGCTGCGCCGCGAGCCGAACCAGTCCGCCGCGGCCTCGTCGTCCATGGGCCGCGCCAGCGGCGGCACGAGCCAGTCGCCGCCCGGCCCGATGGCCGGTTTCCGGTAGGGCGCACCGGACAGGTCGGCGAGCGACTCGCCGTCGGCGGGCTTGAACGCGTCCAGGTAGACGAGGTGGGCCACCCGGTCCGCGACATGCTCGAGCGCCCCGGTGACCACCATCCCGCCGTAGGAGTAGCCGAGCAGGACGATGTCCGCCAGGTCCTCGTACAGGATCGTGTTCACCAGGTCGGTGACGTGCGTCGTGAGGTTCACCTGCGGAGACGAAAGATGAACCCGCTCGCCGATCCCGGTGAGCGACGGGGTGAACACCTCATGCCCGGCGTCCCGCAGCGGCCCGCGCAGGTGCCTGAACCCGTATGACCCGCCCCACGCCCCGTGGACGAGAACAAATGTCGTCATGGCGCGGACGCTAGACCTGCTCCCCGTCGCCCGGCAAGGTGCGTCCGGCCCAAATCCGCGACCCCGGAACGCACGGCTCACTAACAAGACCTGCCTGCTTCAGATCACTGAGAAGGGCACCTTCAAGATCACCGGCGGCACCGGCAGGTACAAGGGCGCAAGTGGCACGGGGACCTACTTGATGAACCTCATCGGCATCGGCGCGAAGCTCAAGAGCGGCGCATGCAACCCATCGCAGAGTGCGGTGCCCGTCGCCTGGCACCAGGAGATCAACGCGGTCGGCAGCGTCAAGCTCCCGTAGCGGCGATCGGCCCGACGCGCACCAAAGAGCCAGAGCCGGCCCCGGCGTCATCAGACGCCGGGGCCGGCTCACCGCTGTCTATAAGAGAAGCCTCAGCCAGGCAGGTGAGACTCGATGGCCTCCAGGACCTCGGGATCGTCGGGCACGGTCCGCGGCCGGAAGCGCGCCACGACCGAGCCGTCCGGCCCGATGAGGAACTTCTCGAAGTTCCACTGGATGTCACCGGCATCGCCTGAGGCGTCGGCCACCGCGGTCAGCTGGTCGTAGACGGGGTGCCGGCCCGGCCCGTTGACCTCGATCTTCTCGAACATCGGGAACGTCACGCCGTACGTGGTCGAGCAGAACTCCTCGATCTCGTCCGACGTTCCCGGCTCCTGCCCGCCGAACTGGTTGCACGGGAATCCGACGACGGAGAAGCCGCGCGGCGCCAGCCGCTCGTGCAACTCCTCGAGCGCGGTGTACTGCGGGGTCAGCCCGCACTTGGAGGCGACGTTCACCACGAGCAGGGTCTTGCCCGCGAGCGCGCCGAGCGATGAGTCTTCCCCGGCCAGGGTCTTCACCGGGATGTCGTAAATGCTCACGCGCGCAACGCTACCTCCTGCCCGAGTACCCGAATACCCGAGCGCGGCGTCCCCGAGGCTTGCCCCGATTAGCAGACGCGCCTAGACTGAACGTTCAGTCAAGGTTATGACTGAACGTTCAGTCAGCGTGCAGAGGAGCGAAAGTGCTCACCGAAGCAGACACCAGGCTCACCGCCATCATCACCGAGCAGGAGGAAATCTTCACCAGGCGCCAGCCGCGCTCGGCCGAGTACGCCGCCGCGGCCACCTCGGTTCTCGCCGGCGGCGTCACATCGAACTGGCAGATCACCCAGCCGCAGCCGGTCTGGCTCAGCCACGGCAAGGGCGGCAAGGTCTACGACGTCGACGGCAACGAGTACGTGGACCTGCATGGCGGCTACGGCGCGGCCCTGGCCGGTCACGCCCACCCGGCCATCGTCAGAGCGGTCAAGGCCCAGGTGGAGAACGGCACCCACTTCGCGCAGCCCACGCGTAACGCCATCGTCGTCGCCGAGGAACTGTCCCTGCGCTGGGGACTGCCGCGCTGGCGCTTCGCCAACTCGGGCACCGAGGCCACGATGGACGCCGTCCACCTGATGCGCTCCTATACCGGCCGCGACCTGATCATCAAGGTCGAGGGCGGCTATCACGGCCACCACGACTCGGTCCAGGTCTCGGTCATGCCGGACGAACACGACGCGGGCCCCAAGGAAAGGCCCAACAGCGTTCCGTCGTCGAGTGGCATCCCGCGAGCCATCACCGACCTCACGCTGATCGCCCAGTTCAACGACCTGGACAGCGTTGCCAGGCTCCTCGAGGCGCACCCCGGCCAGATCGCGGGCATGATCGTGGAGCCCATCATGATGAACGCGGGCATCATCGCACCGCTGCCCGGCTACCTGGCCGGCCTGCGGGAACTCCTGCACGGCCACGGCGCGCTGCTTACCTTCGACGAGGTCAAGACCGGCCTCACCGTCGGCCCCGGCGGCGTGACCAGGCAGTCCGGTGTCACGCCGGACCTGGTCTGCCTGGCCAAGTCGCTCGGCGGGGGAGTGGCGATCGCCGCGATCGGCGGCACCACGGCGCTGATGGACCACGTGGCAAGCGGCGGCTACGAGATGGTCGGCACGTTCAACGGCAACCCGCTGGCGATGGCCGCGGCCCGCGCGATGCTGACCGAGGTCGCCACCGAGGAGACATACCGCCGCATCGAGGGCTTGCGTATCCGTGCCGCCGCGGGCATCAGCGCGGCGATCAAGGAGTACGCACTGAACGGTTGGGTGATGACCGCCGGCGCCAAGGGCTGCGTCGTCTTCGGCCCGGAGACCATCAGGGACTACCGTGAGTTCCTCACCGTCGACGACTCGCTCAGCCACGCCCACTGGCTGTTCCAGCACAACGGCGGGGTGTTCCTGCCGCCCTGGGGCAAGATCGAGCAGTGGCTGATCTCCGTTCAGCACGACGAATCAGACATCGACCGCCTCATCGGCAACTTCCGCTCCTTCGCGGCCGCGATCAGCGGATGAGAAGTCAACACAGGCGCAACAGATTCTTTACAGACGAAAGCCTTGCGGCAGTGCCGCACGGAGAGTTCAATTGACCGAACATTCAGTCAGTGAGTCAGAGCAAGATCGACCCAGGTCAAAGTCGAGGAAGCATTAGTCAGTACTAGGGAGTCGGCCGTTGGTACATCCGCGTGAAGGCTGGCAGGGCCATGGCATGCCGCGCCGCCGCTTCCTCAAGGGCGGGGCCGCGCTGTCGGCCCTCGCCGCGGTCGGCGCCGGCGGCCTGCTGACCGGCTGCGCCTCCGACCTGACCGGATCGGGCACGCTGCCGCTGCCGCGGCGCGACAACCCGGTGAAATGGCCAGTCTTCGCGGGCAATACCGCGATCAAGTCCGGGCTCCAGCCCGAGCAGAACGCCTCTCTCCAGGTTTACATCTGGGAGGCGTACATCAATCAGGCCTGCGTCAATCACTTCGCCAAGAAGTACAACTGCAAGGTGCAGCTGACCACGTTCAACACGATGAACGAGGCGCTGGCCAAGCTGCGCAGCGGCCTGAGCTTCGACGTGCTGGTCGGTGCCACGCCCGACGTGCTCGGCCAGCTCATCGAGGGCCAGCTGGCGCAGCCGCTCAACCACTCCTACATCCCGAACATCAGCCAGGCCTGGCCGGACTACACCAGCCCGTTCTACGACGTGGGCTGGCAGTACACGGTCCCTTACACGATCTACACGACCGGGATCAGCTGGCGTAAGGACCACGTGCCGGAAAACCCGGCGACGATGAAGAACCCGTGGTCGATGCTCTGGCAGCCCAAGTACCGCGGCCGCGTCGCGATTCTCGACGACTACCGTGAGGGCATCAGCCTCGGCCTGCTGAAGAACGGCATCACCGACCTCAACACCACCGACTACAAGCAGATCGGCCTGTCCCGCCAGTCGCTGGAGAACCTGACAGGCCTGACGGGCCTGCGGATCGCCAACACCGACTACTCGGACATACCCGGCGGGCAGACGTGGATCACCAACGCCTGGTCGGGTGACATCGCGGCAGCGCCGTCGTACCTGCCCAAGGGCGTGAGCGCGGACGTGATCGGCTACTGGTTCCCCGCCGACGGGCGCGGCCCGATCAACAACGACACGAACGTGGTGCTGAAGACGGCGTCCAACCCGGTCCTCGCTCACCTGTTCCTCAACTACATGCTCGACCTGCCCGTCGTGCTTGAGAACATCTCGTGGAACGGCTACATGCAGCCGCTCACCGGGGTTACCCCGCAGGTGCTCGTCAAGGAAGAGATCATCCCGCCGTCGCTGACCTCCACCGTGGTCCGGCAGTCCGACTTCAAGCGCGGCCTGTACGAGCTGCAGCTTCCGGTGGACGCGGACGCGCTGTGGCAGCAGGCCTGGCTCGTCGTAAGCAACGGGATCTAGGAGGGAGGCGAGATGCGCAAAAGGAAGAACCTCTTCTGGGTCGCGCTTGCGGCCCCGGGCATCCTGTGGCTCGCGATCTTGTTCATCGTGCCGTTCTACACGGTGCTGGCCATCGCGATGGGCAAGCTGAACCAGCTCATCGAGGCCCCGGTCGCGGTGTGGAACCCGTTCGACTGGAGCTCCTCGGGCGTCATCAACGTCTGGCGGGACATTTTCGGCGGCAGTGCTTTTGCCGGCCCGATCATCGGCCGCACCGTCCTGTACACCGCGATCGCCGCATTCCTGTGCCTGCTGATCGGCTATCCCGCGGCCTACTTCGTGGCCCGGTTCGCGGGGCGCCGCAAGGCGCTGTTCCTGGTGCTGCTCATCGCGCCGTTCTGGATCAGCTACATGATGCGGATGCTCGCCTGGATCGACCTGCTGTCGAGCGGCGGCTACGTCAACAAGGCGCTCGGCTGGTTCGGCATCTCCCCGGTGAACTGGCTGGGCGGCAACCCGGCCACCGTGGTGCTCGGACTGGTCTACGGCTACATCCCGTACCTGATCATGGTCCTGTTCGCGGGCCTGGACCGGATCGAGCCCGCGCTCCTTGAGGCAGGGCGTGACCTGGGCTTGGGCAGGGCGCGCACCTTCTGGCACGTGACGCTGCCGCTGAGCCGCCAGGCGATACTCACCGGCCTGCTGATCACCGTGCTGCCGATGCTCGGCGACTACTACACGAACCAGATGCTGTCCGGCTCGGCGTCCACGTCGATGATCGGCAACCTGATCCAGGGCCAGCTCGGCACCCCGGGCCTTGAGGGCCAGGGCGCGGTGCTGTCCCTGATGCTGCTGCTCGTGCTCCTGATCCCGATGATCTACTACGTGATCGCGACCAACCGCGAGGCGCAGGGGGCTACCCGATGACCGCGACCAAGGCACCGGGCGAGCCGCCCGCGACCCGCGCACCCGGCATCGCGGAAAGCCGCGCACGGGCACCCTTCTGGCGCAACCCGTGGCGGCACCCGTGGTTCCTCGAGGGGTTCACCTGGCTGTACCTGGTCTGGTCGCTGGTGCCGATCGCGATCGCGGTGCTGTTCTCGTTCAACAACGGCCGCTCGCAGTCGGTCTGGCAGGGCTTCTCCTGGCGCTGGTACTTCAGCGACCCGGTCAACTCCGTGGCGCACAACCCGCAGCTGCACGCGGCGGTCATCCAGACTGTGCGCCTGTCCGTCCTGGTCACGCTGATAGCGGTGCCGCTCGGCGTCGCGTTCGCGCTCGGCATCAACCGCTGGCGCGGCCCGGTACCGTCGACGTTCAACTTCGTGATGATCCTGTCCTACGTGATCCCCGAGCTGATCTTCGGCGTGTCGATGTTCTTCGTCTTCACGACGCTGTTCGCCACGGTGCACCTGGGCACGCTCGCCGAAGTGCTCGGCCTGGTCACCTGGAACGTCTCCTGGCCCGCCATCGTCGTCCAGGCCCGCCTCGTCACCATCGGCCGCCAGTACGAGGAGGCCGCCGCCGACCTGGGCGCGAACCAGTTCCAGGTGATGCGCCGTGTCATGGTCCCGCTGCTCGCCCCGGCCATCTTCGCCAGCGCCGTGCTCGTCTTCTCCGGCGTGATCGACGACTTCGTGATCGTCGACCTGCTGTCGTCGAGCGCGGGCAACACGCCGATGTCGGTGATCATCTACTCCACCCAGCACGGCGGCAACGGCGGCCCGGCGCTCAACGCCCTGGGCTCCATCATGCTGGCGATGTCGCTGATCATCGTGATCATCGGCTACGTCGGCTACCGCCTGCTCACCCGGGGCGAACGCGGCGGCGGCCTCGCCGCCCTCACCGCGATCAGCGGCGAGGGCACCTAGCGGCCCCCGCCGAGCGCTGCGCCGGCCCCGGCATCTCCCGCACCGGCGCGCGCACCAGCACCACGAACCCAGGCTCGCGCGCCCGGGCCGGACATTAACACGGAAACTTTTATCCTGGCGGAAATAAACTCTCCGATCCGGGTAAAAAGTTTCCGTTGAAATAAGAATTTCCGTGATCAGATCATGCCGCTCGCTGTCATCGGCAATCCTGGAAATGGCCGAAATGGCCGGGGCGATGGGAGTTTCCGGCCACACGATGGCGCCGATCCGGACGGCAACGAATTCTGCGTGCTGCGGCCGCCACCCGGTTACTGGGCCAGCCCGGCCGGCTGACCGCGAGCAGCCTCAGCGGCCATCCGGCCGCGAGCGAGCCTGGCCGTCGCCGACGGCGACGGCCACCTAGCTGGCCAGCGGTTCCTCGGCGGGCGCCGAAGCCGCCGCGGGGGAGCCGCCGAGCACTCGCAGCGCGTCGGCTGGCAGGTAGGCGTGCACGGGGGTGCCCTGGGCCAGGGACGCGCCATCCGCGCCCTCGTTCGGGATTTCCGCCTGCAGCGACTCGCCGGTTGCGAGGCGCAGGTGCACCTGGGTGGCGGCGCCCAGGTAGACCACGCGCTCCACCAGGGCGGGGACCCGGTTGGGTCCGGCGGAGCCGTGCGCCTCCACGCGGATCCGCTCCGGCCTGATCACGGCCTGCGCCGCGGCGCCCTGCGCGACAGGCACCGGCATCGAGGTGGTCAGCGAAATCTCGCCAAGCTTGACGGTGGAGGCGGAGTCAGGAACCCGTTCGGCGACCGTGATGTCGAGGAGGTTGGCGGCGCCGAGGAAGTCGGCCACGTAGGCATCGGCAGGCGACTCGTACACCTCGCGCGGCGTGCCGATCTGCGCGATCCGGCCGGACGCCATGACGGCGAGCCGGTCGGACATGGTCAGCGCTTCCTCCTGGTCGTGGGTCACGTAGATGAACGTGATCCCCACCCGCTCCTGGAGGGCCTTGAGCTCGACCTTGAGCGAACGCCGCAGCTTGGCGTCGAGGGCGCCGAGCGGCTCGTCGAGCAGCAGCACCGACGGGTTGAGCACGAGCGCGCGGGCCAGCGCCACCCGCTGCTGCTGGCCGCCGGACAGCTGGCCTGGCCGCCGCGACGCGAAGGATGACATGGAGACGAGGGCGAGCGCGTCGCCCACCCGCTTGCGCAGGTCGGCCTTGGCCACGTGCGCGTGCCGCAGGCCGAACGCCACGTTGTCGAAGACGGACAGGAACGGGAACAGCGCGTAGGACTGGAACACCGTGTTGACGTTCCGCTTGTGCGGCGGGATCTGCGACACGTCGTTGCCGTCGAGCAGGATGCGTCCCGCGGTGGGTTCCTCGAAGCCGGCGATCAGCCGCAGGGTGGTCGTCTTGCCACAGCCGGAGGGCCCGAGCAGCGAGAAGAACTCGCCGCCGGAAACCGACAGGTCAATGCCGTCGACCGCGGTGTGCTCCGCGGTGCCGTGGCCGAATCGCTTGGTCAGCCCGACGAGCTCGATGCCTGCGGCCATGAGTCAGCTCCGTCTCTGCGACCCCTGCGGTCGCTCAGTTTCCGCGCTCGCCTCCGGGCGCGGCTCGCGCGTCGGTCGTCCGCCCGCGGATGAGTCCCAGGAGAACCCGAGCTGGCCTGCCGCGTAGCGCATGGCGAGATCATAAGCGCGTTTGGGTGGAATATCAGGATCTTCCAGCGCAATTTGTACGGCCATACCGTCGAGAAGCGCGGAAAGCGTCACCGCGAACTCGTCCGCGTCGACTGAGGCGTCGAATTCACCGGATTCCTGGCCCGAGAGCACGGTGCTTGAAATCGACTGCCGCCACCGTTCGTCGAACTTGCGGCGCACCGACGCGACGCCTGGATTACGCGGAGAAAGCGCCCACAGGTCGAGCCAAAGCAGCCATTCGGTGCGCGCCGCGGGATCGGTGTCCGGCAGGCAGGTCATGGCGATCAGCTCGGTCAGCCGCCCGGAGGCCGTGTCGATGGTGTCAAGCCGGTGCGTGCCCGCGGCGTACCACTTGTCCTCCGAGTAGCGCAGCGCCTCGGTGAGCAGCTGGTCGCGGGTCTTGAAGTAGTAGATGACGAGCGCCGGGGAAGTTCCCGCGTGCTCGGCCACGTCGGCGATCCGCGTGTCGGCGTAGCCGCGCGCCACGATCACCTCGAGCGCGGAGCGCAGCAGTTGCTCGCGCCGGTCAGTCCCTGCCTGGCCGTCTACCGATCCCTGTGCCATCTTCTCTCGCAGCCCCCGCCCGGGTCGCCGCCCGGTATTGGATTGCACTGGGTGCCGTCACCCGGTGGCCTTGTGTCAAATCGTAGCAGGAACCTAGACTGAATGTTCAGTCAAACATTTGGGCTGCCGCACAGCGCGGCCGCCCAGCGCGGCCGCCCAGCGCGGCCGTACAGTGCGGGAGGCAAGCCAGCATGGCACGCGAGAGCTACGACGCGATCATCGTCGGCGGTGGACACAACGGGCTTGTGGCGGCCGCCTACCTGGCCAGGAGCGGCGCGAAGACCCTGGTACTCGAGGCGAGGTCACAGCCGGGCGGCGCCGCGACCACCGAGGCGCCATGGCCGGACGCGCCCGAGTACCGGGTGACCAGGCTCTCCTACGTGATGTCCCTGCTGCCGCCGACGATCTTGAGCGACCTCAAGCTGGAGCAGCACGGCTACAAGATCTTCCCGATGGGCCCGTACTACCAGGCCTTTCCCGAGGGCGGCTCGCTCACCCTGTACGAGGACGACTCGCAGCGCGGCTACGACGAGATCGCCAAGTGGTCGAAGAAGGACGCCGAGGCCTACCCGAAGTGGAACGCCTGGCTCGGCGGCCTCGCCGACGTCCTCGGCCCGCTGCTGCTGACCGTCCCGCCGAACATCGGCTCACGCAAGCCACGTGACCTCGCGGACACCCTGCGGCTCGCCTGGCGGCACCGTGGCCTGTCCGTGCGGACCATCGCCGACGTGACAAGGCTGATGACGCTGTCCATCGCCGACCTGCTCGACGACTGGTTCGAGAGCCCGCAGATCAAGGGCGCGCTCGCGGTCAACGGCGTGATCGGCACCTGGGCAGGCCCGATGGAGCCGGGCACCGCCTACGTGATGGCGCACCACTCGATCGGCGACGTCGGCGACGGCCGCCTCGGCAGCTGGGGCTTCCCCGAGGGCGGCATGGGCGGCGTCGCCGCCGCGATCGCCAGCTCGGCAAAATCGTTCGGCGTCACCATCAGGACCGGCGCTCGCGTCAGCAAGATCACCCTCGCCCCGGGCAGCGGCCGCGCCACCGGCGTCGTGCTGGACAACGGCGACGAGATCGCCGCCAAGATCGTCGTCACCTCGCTGCACCCGAAGACGGCCTTCCTGGACCACGTCGGGGCGAAGAACCTGCCCGCGGACTTCACCGCCGACATCGAGCACTGGAAGACCAGGTCCGGCGTCGTCAAGGTCAACCTGGCCCTCGCCGAACTGCCGGACTTCACCGCCAACCCCGGCACGAACCTGCAGGAGCACCACACCGGCTCGGTCGAGATGGCCCCGTCCGTGGAGTACATCGAGCGCGCGTTCATCGACGCCCGCGAGGGGCGCGCCGCGCTCCGCCCGTTCTCCGACGGCGTGATCCCCACCTCGTTCGACAAGACACTGGCGCCCGAGGGGCACCACATCATGTCCCTGTTCACCCAGTGGGTGCCTGCTTCGTGGAGCGAGGAGCCGCACCGCGAGGAACTCGAGGCGTACGCCGACCGGGTGATCGACACCTACAACGAGGTCGCGCCCAACTTCAAGTCGGCGATCCTGCACCGCGACGTAGTCGGCCCCTACGAGATGGAGCACGACTACGGCCTGATCGGCGGCAACATCTTCCACGGCGAGCTGTCGCTTGAGCAGCTCTTCCACATGCGCCCCGCCCCGGGCTTCGCCGACTACCGCACCCCGGTCCCCGGCCTGTACTACGCCAGCTCCGCGACGCACGCCGGCGGCGGCGTCTGCGGCATCCCCGGCATGCAGGCCGCCAAGGCAGCCATCGCCGACCGCCGCCGCTCCCGCCCTCGCCGCGGGTGATCCGTCTCCCGATGATTCCGAACGGGTGCGGGGTTCCAGTTCTCCCGCACCCGTTCTTCTTCGTGGGTGGCGCGCGGTGCGCGGCGCCAATCCGGCGCGTCAAGTCGTGGCAGCCAGAGGAAACCGCTCTGGCGGCCCCGAACGACGCGGCGGATCTGCACCACGCCCCGCTCCTCTCGGGGGGTCGCCTGCGGGGACGGTGGTCGCGCCCGTGCGGGTATCCGGTGGTAAGGGGTCCTGCTGTGGCTGAGGTCGGTGCGCGGGTGGCGGTTGGTCGGGGTTCTGTTGTGGGTGAGATGTGCATGCCGGTGATGGTCGTTTGGAGGTCCTGCTGTGGTTGAGGTGTCCGCGCCTGTGCCGGCTGGCGGTGGGGTGGGAGTGGATCCGCTTGCGGTGATGCTTGAAGCTCGGTCAGTCGCGCTGGTGGGTGCGTCGCCGCGTACTGGGAGTCTCGGGGAGCGGATGGTCGCGGAAGTCGCTAAGTCTGCCAGTCGGCCGCGCACGTACCTGGTTAATCCGCGGTACGCGGAGGTCGGCGAGGTTCGCTGCTATCCGAGTCTCGCTGAGCTGCCGGAAGAGGTGGATCTGGCGTTGCTCGCGGTGCCCGATGCCGCACTGGAGGAGCAGGTGCGGGCGGCTGCGGCGGGCGGCGCGCGGTCGGCGGTGATCTTCGGGTCGGCGGTGGGGGAGGGGCTGCGGGAGCGGATCGCCGTGGTTGCGCGAGAGGCGGGGATGCCGCTGTGCGGGGCCGGGTGCATGGGGTTCGTGAACGTGGCGCGCGAGCTGCGGGCGATCGGGTACACCGAGCAGGACCCGCTGCCCGCCGGGCCGGTCGCGCTCGTCACGCATTCCGGCTCCGTGTTCTCCGCGCTGCTGCGGACCCGCCGGGCGTTCGGGTTCACCCTCGCGGTTTCCTCCGGGCAGGAGCTTGTCACGCCTGCCGCGGCCTACGCCCGTTACGCGCTGACCCTTCCGGAGACGAAGGTCCTCGCGCTCGTCCTTGAGGCGATCAGGGACGCGGCGGCGCTGCGGGCCGTGCTCGCGGACGCCGCCGACCGCGACATCCCGGTGCTGCTGCTCGCCGCGGGCACGTCGGCGGCGAGCCGGTCGCTCGTCGCGGCGCATTCCGGCGCCCTGGCGGCGGGCGACGGCGCGTGGCAGGCCCTCGCCTCGGCCTACGGCGTGCACCGCGTCGGCGACCTGGCGGAACTGGCGGACACCCTGGAACTGTTCTGCCTCACCCGGTTGCGCGGCAGCGTAGCGCCTGGCGGGCGAGGGATCGCGACAGTGCATGACTCCGGGTTCGAGCGGGCGCACATCGCGGACGTGGCCGCCGAGGTCGGCGTCCCGTTCGCGCCGCTGGCCGAGGACACCAGGCGGCGGCTGACCGCCGTCCTCGAGCCCGGACTCGAACCGGGCAACCCGCTTGACGTCTGGGGCACCGGCCGCGACTCCGAGGAACTGTTCACCGAGACGCTCTCGGCCCTCGCCGATGACCCCAGCGTGGACGCGGTAGCGCTCGCCGTT
>Ga0335083_10003262_pt1 | contig 21079 bp, 15 predicted proteins | sample Lox_Sample_42_FD_206716 | JGI IMG/M metagenome (GOLD analysis project Ga0335083, IMG submission 206716) | Soil microbial communities from Loxahatchee National Wildlife Refuge, Florida, United States - Lox_Sample_4.2 | ecosystem: Environmental > Terrestrial > Soil > Wetlands | place: USA...
AATTACGCTCGAGATGGGCAAACTGTACCGCGAGGCCCAGGCGGAGGTCACCCTGAGCGCGGACATACTGGACTATTACGCCGATAACGCCGGGACCTTTCTTGCGCCCCGCAAGCTCAAAGTAGCGGAAGGTGAAGCTGTCGTGGAGAGCGAACCGCTGGGCGTGCTGTTCTGCGTGGAACCGTGGAACTTTCCATATTATCAGCTGGCACGCGTCGCCGGCCCGGACCTGATGGCGGGCAATGTTCTGGTCATCAAGCATGCGCCTAATGTGCCGCAGTGCGCGCTGGCGTTCGAAAAGCTATTCTTGGATGCGGGCGCTCCGGAAGGCGTCTACACTAATGTTTTCCTTTCCAACGAGCAGGCTGCGAAGGCGGTTGCGGATCCGCGGATCAAAGGCGTTGCCTTGACGGGCAGCGAACGCGCGGGTTCGGCGGTAGCTGCCGAAGCCGGGCAAGCTCTGAAGAAAACCACGATGGAACTCGGCGGCAGCGACGCGTTCATTGTTCTCGACGACGCCGACATGGATACCGCCGTCAAGTGGGGTGTCTGGGGGCGAATGAACAACACCGGTGAGTGCTGTGTTGCCGCAAAAAGGTTTATCCTCCACGAAACAATTGCCGATACGTTCCTGGAGCGGTTCAGAAGAGAACTCGAGGCACTGGTCCCCGGCGATCCGATGGATCCGAAAACCACGCTGGGCCCGCTGTGCACGAAAGGTGCGCTGGAATTAGTGGAGAAACAGATCAAGATGGCGGTCGATGGTGGTGCGAAGGTCCTTAGCGGCGGCAAACGGCTCAACCGCCCGGGATACTTTCTTGCGCCTACAATCCTGACAGATATTACTCCCGAAAACCCGGCTTTTCATGTGGAGTTCTTCGCCCCGGTTGCACTGGTGTTCCGTGTGAAGAATGAAAAGGAGGCCATCGACCTTGCTAACGACTCTCCGTACGGGCTGGGTGGATCGGTGATCACCAAAGATGTCGAGCGGGGGAAGCGCATTGCCCGCCAGATCGAAACCGGGATGGTGTTCATCAACCAATCGACTTGGACAGCACCCGACCTTCCGTTCGGCGGCGTGAAGAACTCCGGCTATGGCCGCGAACTCTCCGATCTGGGCATCAGCGAGTTTGTGAACAAGAAGCTGATCCGCGTGGCTTAATATTCGAAGCCGGCCCAACCGGCTCTTGGTGCGGTTGGCTTCCCGGCCGCGCTTGAGTCGGAATCCTCTCGTCCTCAAAAGCGAGACGGGCGTGTTTGTCACGCCCGTCTTTTGAAGTTCGCGACCTCCGCAGTACATCCTTCCGATCGGCCTTTCACCTCCGCTGTCATTATTGGCCGGCTTTCTAACGTACGTGCCATCCAGCCTGCACCAGAGAGCAGCGTGTACCAATTTGAGTGTTCAGTCGAGTCTGCTGCCATGGTTCTTCAAAATGCCCGGAACCGTTGCCAGCAGTTTCTGGCAATTGACGATCATCAGTCATCGACAGTCTGATCGTAAGCGTCGCACTCAGTCATAAGCGCTTTCAAATGAAAGCACCTCACAAAAGAACCGGCACTCCCGGGTCTTCCCGCGCGGACTTCTCCTTAACGTGCACTTTCTGGTCCCACCGGTCTGTTCCCGGTAGCTAACGAAGTCTCTGCGGCACTAAAAGTCGTTCGACGTGGCTCTGCGAAGGTGCGGGGGGTTGCGTCGACCGGCGACTTGCCGGACGCTGTCGGAAAGGTGGGGCCGGCAAACCCGCTCAGGATGAAGGAAGCCGTTAGCCGCTTGCACGCAAAACAACCTTCGTTGGTTGGTGCGGTCACCGCTGACGGAAAGCGGCCGAGCGAGGACTTGCCGCTTTGCCGCGCGCTGACTGGTTCAAGATCACCGCAGAGTTCTTTCTTCCATGATCAGGACGGAATGCGTTCGGATGGTTTCAGGCTTCGCGCATTTTCATCATCAGCCCGGAGCACGCCCGTCCCGTGGCTTTCAAAATTCGCGACTCACTTAAACCCCACCATTCTTGGTCCGGTCCATGCCGCCGGACAGGCGCAGGAAAGTAATGATCTGCCAGCGCTGTTGCTCGGGGAGCTTGGACCATGCCGGCATACCGCGCCGAACAACTCCGTTTGTCACAATCCAGAAGATCTCGCCGGGCGTCGCGTTCTCCACGTGCTCGGCCCGCAAACTCGGTCCCCTCCGGGCACCATCGGCGGTCTCGCCATGGCACTCGGCGCAATGCTGTCCGAAGAGCTTTTTACCTGCAGTTGGCGCCTCGGGGTCACTTTCAAATGGGTTACGCTTAGCTCTTACTTTCTCCGGAACTCTCAGGAGTACAACATCAACAGAATCGCAGCTCTTGGACCTTCCTTCCTGTGCGAGAGCGACAGATGTATCGAGGGCGCACAAAGCTACGCCTGCCAATGCGATGATGACGGGCGCTAGACTGCTGTTCATGAGCGGCCTCCCAACAGACTCCGGAACATCTCTCCGAAGCCGGAAAACTCCCGAGAGACGCCCCACCGCAATAGAAGGCGGTGGCTGTTGTCATTCAAGCCGAACCCAGGCGACAGCCGCACAGTCCAGCCGGAAGGAAGATTCCAAGCGAACGCCGGCGCGATGTAGTGAGATGTTTCGTGCAGGCCAAAACTTTGTGTATCGCCGAGACCACCGTATACCTCGACGCCGGCGATGAAATTCTCGCGGCAGAATGTGCAGCGGGTGGCAGACGCTTTCAGCGCCAGTGGACGGCTGATGCCTGCTGCGTAGCCGAACTCCCAGGGGTTGCTCGGAGACAGGTTCTTGGTGGCCAGCGGATTTACGGCGAAATTCCAGCCCTTGAAGTCCTTTGAAAGGATCAGCTTGAATTCCAGCTCGTGGTCGTAGTCCTTCTTCAGTACGGCATTCGAATCGGCGTGGTCAGATTCGACATCGTGGCCTTCTACCTCCTTTATGATCTTGTCTGCTTCGCTGATATTTTCATATTCGATATAGATCACAGGATTGATGAAATGTTCGTCGCGCAGCGGGCGGAACCGGTTCTCCCAGCGGAAGCCCGTAACAACCGTGCTGTCGTTAAAGGTAGTCTGTCCATCAAGGTAGAATTCGGTTGTCCACCACGCGGTGGCGCCGTACTCGAACTCGATCCAATAGGCGTGAAAATCATTGCCGCCGCGTTGTGTGCCGAACGTCGAAAAATACTCGACCTCCAGGTTGCCCGGCTCTTCGAGGTGGTGGTCATAAGTAACGATATACGGGCTCTCCTGTGCGAGTGACGGAGAAGAGACAAACCCGAGCGTGAAGAGGGTAAAAAGAGCTTCACAAGCCAAAGAGAACGCTGCTGCGGTGAACGTGCCTTCGCTGGGGCGCGTACGTTCTGGCGTGGAGCGAAACCATCGCTTACTTCCGCCGCTTGCGGCGGTCGTTCTAACCCGCGAATTCGAAGCGGTGACTTCTCCCTGGGTAAGATCGGATGCTAATAGAAGACTGCCAATCATGTTATTTTCACCATGTCTGAAAGCTGCGGACTGGCGAGCCTACAACGAAGGACGTCAGCCTGCCGGTTGTCGATTTCGTGAGGCCACGGCCTCTATCTCTTGCGACTAGGCGCAACTCAATTGCAACATTCTGATCACTACCTCCTAAGATCCGAGTAATATCGGATCTGTTTGGTCCTATATTCAGTCAATGTGCGTGCTCGAACTGCGCTCCGGTGAATGTCATGATTGGGCGGGACCCGCTAAGGAGTGATTGCTGTGTGGTCGCGTCTAGCGAGCCATCGAGCCTTGAGGCGTTAGTTCGAAGTACGGCCGAATCCCTAGGGAATTCGAGTGGTGAAAAGCATTCGTAAGTCCCATCAAAGAGAATACGTCCTTCAGATCGCATGATGATGCGTGGCTGCATGCGGTTAAGCATATCTCTGTCATGAGTAATGAAAAGACCGGTCCGCACCAGGCATGATCCGGTTTTGCGTCGATGCACTGCTTCGATCAAATCCTGTCTCAGTCGCTTTGGCAATTGACGATCGTCGGTCATAGACACGCTAATCGCAAGCGGCGCACCCAGCCGTAAATACTTTCGAATCAGAGGACGTCACGGTGAGATCGGTAGGACCGGGAAATGCACTCTACTGTTGCGGCCCTGCACAGTCGGAGAGGATGATGCTGAGCTATCGGTCGCAGGTCTACGACGGGCCCGGCATCGGGAAGAAGACATGAGCGAAGATCCGAAACGCCCGGTACTGATGCTCCTCAGCAGCCATTGGATAAGCATGTTGGGGGCGGCACTTGTGACGACAGCCGGCTTCTCCTGGCTGTTCGCTGCCCCAACCGAGCTTCGAGGACATGCCAGCAATCCCTACATCGGCATCGTCCTTTTTCTCATTATTCCGATTGTCTTCGTAGCTGGCTTGGTTTTGATCGCCCTCGGCGTTTTCCTTGCTCGTAAGCGTATTGAGAGCGGCCTGCTAAAGGCGCCAGAACGGCAAACGTACCTTCGAAAACTAGCGATCTTCTTCGCCGTAACCACTGCAGTCAATATAGTGATCGGGACTCAGGGAACATACCGTGCCGTACAGCACATGGAGACCGCCCAGTTCTGCGGCCAGAGTTGCCACGTCATGAAGCCGGAGTTCACCGCACATCAAAACTCGCCTCACGCAGATGTTCTTTGCGTGGATTGCCACGTGGCGCCAGGCGCGGCCGGATGGGTGGCAAGCAAGGCAGCAGGTACCCGGCAGTTGCTGGACGTGGTATTCAAGCGCGTGCACTACCCGATTGAATCGGCCATGGAGAGCAACCGCTTGGTGCCCTCCGCCGGGACATGCGAACAATGCCACTTTCCCCAAAATTTCGACTCAGTGAAGCTTCGGGTGTTGTTCCACTTCAAAGACGACGCGACCAATACCCAAACGCAGACAGCTTTAATGATGCTCACAGGCGGGGGAGATCTCGGGGGCATTCACGGAAAGCATCTCGCACCCGGAGTCGAAATCCACTACGCGGCCTCGGATCCCAAACGTCAGACCATTCCCTGGGTCGAATACCGCAATCGCAATACGGGTGAAGTCCGTACTTTCCTGGCGGATGGCTCGACGTCACAGTCAGTCGCGAGTCTGCCTCGCCATCAAATGCAGTGCGTCGATTGCCATAATCGCCCGACCCACGCGTTCGAACTTCCGGAGCGAGCCGTGGATGAAACGATGGGATTAGGGCGCATTTCTCCAACGCTGCCCTTCATCAAAAAGCAGGCTATCGAACTGCTGAAGGCGAAGTATTCGAGCAACGAGGAGGCGTCGCGCATTATCCCGGCTAAGTTGGCTCGCTATTACCAGGAATGTTATCCGGCCATCTCATCCCAGCGCTCCCAGGATATTTCCAACGCCGGGACGGAGATCGCCGCGATCTACAACCGCAACGTATTTCCCGATCTGAAAGTGAACTGGGGCACTTACCCCAATAATCTGGGACATACCGACTTCCCGGGTTGTTTTCGATGCCATGACGGATCGCACGAAACAGCCGACAAGAAGACTGGCATTACGCAGGACTGCAGCACCTGTCACGTGCCGCTCGCGGTTGACGAAGCAAATCCGCAAGTAATGAAGGCGCTCGGCCTGGCAGATCAAATCGCCAACCTGCAAAAACGATAAAGCAAAAGGACCATCACATGAGAAAGACTGCTCTGAACATCGGAATTACGAAATGGTTTCGACATTTCGGGCGAACCGCGGCCTTGTTAGCCGTTGTCGCTCTCTGCTTAACAGGTGCGAGCAAGAAGCTGTACAGCCCGCGCGACAAGGCATTTTACGCAGATGCGGCCCTGGTTGGTTTTGTAAACCCTGGCTTGACGATTACCATCAACTCGGCGCAGATCGCTCAAGACGGGACCATCACGACGGTGTACACGCTCACGGACCCCAATGGGGTTCCTCTCGACGCAGCCGGAGTGACGACACCGGGAGCAATCAGCTTGGGTTACATAGCGGCAGTGTTGCCCAACGATCAGGAAGAATATACCGCCTACACTACCCGCGCCAATTCAGGGCCGGCAGTTTCGTCGACCAATCAGCCAGGTCCCGATTCGGGCGGCGTGACAACAAATATTGGGCCGGGTCAATATCAATACGTTTTCAATACGAAAGCGCCCAGCGGGTTTGACGCCACCGCCACCCACACCATTGGCATCTACGCATCCCGAGTGTTGACCAACTACAATTTGGGCACGAATTATGCGAGTGCCGAATTTAACTTCGTCCCCAATGGCGCGCAGGTCACCAAGGTGCACGACATCATCAAGACGGCGAGCTGTAATTCCTGTCACGATCAGTTGGCCTGGCACGGCGGACGACGCCGCGGGATCGAGATGTGCGTGCTCTGCCACACCCAGCAAAATGTGGACACGACCACGGGCGGTTCGCTCGACTTAAAGGTGATGATCCACGAAATGCATATGGGAGCTCAACTGCCGAGCGTTGTCGCCGGCCAACCTTTAATCGTCAATGGAAAGGATTTCTCGAAGATAGTCGATCCCGCCGATCCACGCCGCTGCGAGGTTTGCCATAGCCAAACCACTGGCGCCGTGCAAGCCACGGCGTTCCTCGGGGAACCGAGCCGGGCTGCCTGCGGGGCCTGTCACAACGACGTCAATTTCGCCACTGGAGTCAACCACCCGGGCGGTCCGCAGCCGGACGATAATCAGTGCCACAATTGCCATATTCCCCAAGGTGAGCTGCCCTTCGATGCATCGATCATGGGAGCGCACATAGTGCCCACAGATACGGCCAAAACTTACCCGCAGAATCCGGATACGCTGCTGCCGGGCATCAATCTGGCCATTAGCAGCGTCACGAATACACTGGCCGGGCAAACGCCCATCGTCAATTTCACTCTGCAGGACGACAAGGGAAACAACATCCCGGTCTCGAGCACCACAACCCTCAGCTTCACCATGGCCGGTCCCACCTCCGACTTCGGCTACACGAATTTCGGAAGCGGCACCGCCAGCACTCCGGGATATGTGACGGAAAGCGTGAAAGCGCCGAACTGTAATCCGAGCGGCGCTTGCTCCTACACCTTCACGCACGCTATTCCGACCGGCGCCACCGGGACGTATACCATCGGCGGGGAGTCGCGTACGTCTGTGACGGTGCTAGGCGGAACCACCGAATCGCAAACCGTCCAGATCGGCGCTTTCAACCCGGTGGTTAACTTTTCCGTGGATGGCTCGCCTGTGACGCCCCGCCGCAATGTGGTTGCACTCAGCAACTGTAATAACTGTCACGTCTCCCTTTCGCTGCACGGCGGCCTGCGCAACAACACCGAGTACTGCGTGTTGTGTCACAATCCGTCCAACACAGATGCCAGCACGCGCTCCACGGCCACCGTCGCGTCCTATCAAAACCAACCGCCGCAAGGTATCAATTTCAATCTGCTGGTGCACCGCATTCACAATGGAGTGAACGCCGCTGCCGATAACCCCAAGAACCCCTACGTCGTCATCGGCCATGGCGGCAGTGTGAATGACTTCTCAGGCGTGCTCTTCCCAGCCATGAGCCCTGCTGGATCGGCCCCTTACCTCCAAAATTGCTCGATGTGCCATGTCAATGGCTCGGAGCAAAACGACTTGACGCTGAGCAATCTGAATCAAGTCACGGATCCACAAGGCTGGATCAATCCGACGGGGGCATTTTCGTCGGCTTGCAGTGGATGTCACGTTTCCCAGAACGAGGCTTCCCATTTCGAGGCAAATAGTAACTCGTTAGGCGAGAGCTGCAGTGTATGCCATGCCACCGGCGCGCAGTTTGCCGTTGACGCGGTCCACGCTCAGTAGTAGCTCTGGCTTCAAATGTAAAAAGGAGATGAATATGAGAATCATACTGACAACATTGACTCTGGCTAGCCTGTGGGCAATGGTAGCTTCGGCCGCCGATGCCAAGGCAGGTCAAGCAACCTACGACAGGGCCTGCAAGACCTGTCACGGGCCCGATGGAACGGCCAACCCCGCCATCGCCAAGATGATGAAGGTTGACATACAAGACTTGAAATCGGCCGCAGTCCAGGGAATGAGCGACGACGATATAAAGAAGGTCATCACTGACGGCAAGGGCAAGATGAGACCGATCGCGTCGTTGGCTGGTCCGGCGTTGGATGACGTTGTCGCTTATGTCCGTTCCTTCAAGAAGTAACCCATAGGTTCGCGCCGTTCGACTCAACTGGCACCGCTAGTTAAGCGAGCGGCGCTCATTTTCCTCACCCTGGGAGCACAAAATGAAGACATATGTGAGGTTTGGAGAGCTGGTCGTTGCTATCGTCGGAGCACTGGTTTGGCTCGCTATGGGCGGGACCAACGAAAGCAAGACGTATTTCAAGACTATTTCCGAGCTTACCCGAATGGGCGATCAGGCCCAGACAAAGCGACTGCGTGTGGATGGGTATGTCGAGCCCGGATCCATTGTGCGCAGGGGAGCCGAAGTATCTTTTGTCATCCATCAAGACCCCAACAAAAGGCGACAGGATGGCCTCAGCTTGAAAGTTGTGTACAAGGGGATGGACCCATTGCCGGATACGTTCAAAGATGACGCCCAGGCGATTGCGGATGGCAAGCTTGGTCCGGATGGCGTGTTTCAAGCCACGAAGATTCAGGCCAAGTGCGCGTCCAAGTATGAGGCTAAGCCTCAACCAAAGAAGAATCCGAACCAAACCAGCACCTAAGTTCACGATGGCGCGAACGCTCCGACGATACTGCAGCCGATCCCTGGAATCCATTCGTACACTTTCCAGCAGAAGCGCGCCCAAACAAAGTTCCAACAAAATGCGCCACCGCGCGGTCTCTTATTAAGCCGAAAGGAAAGAATGCAATCAGTCGAAACAGGGCCGAACGAACGTTCAACGAGCTTCCGGCTGGACGTACCTCTGAACAGTTTGTTGAAGCAACCGGGGTCGCGAGCTCTTGTATCTCCAGCGGGAACACCCGCACGTTTGCCAGATCCTGTATTTCCGCAACGTCCCGAGCTACTCGGCGACGACGGACTTGGTCCGCCGCTGCCGCCGCCGAAGCGCCACTACAACGGCGAACACATCTCTCGCGCTTTCCGGGGTTGGGCTGTCCCGTGGCTGAAGTCCCGCGTGTTGACAGGCGACTTTCACCCGATCATCGCTTACCTGTTCACCGAGTGGAAGTGCAATCTCGACTGTCATTACTGTTGGGCGTTCGACAATCGCGTCAAAGGCATGACCGAAGAGATTGCAAAGCGGTCCATTGATTGGTTGCGTGATACCGGTGCGGGCGTCCTGGCGCTGATGGGCGGTGAACCGCTGCTCCGACCGCAATTTGCCCATAAGGTCTGCTATTACGCCGCCAAGAAGGGTTTTTGGATCTATGTTCCGACTAACGCGCGGCTTCTGCGGCCGCAGGTAACGGACTGGCTGGCCGATGCTGGCGTCGCCACCTTCAACTTCGCTGTCGACGCCGTGGACGAAAAGCCCGGTCTGCCGAAAGCGCTGGCGCCCGTAAAATCTTACTTCAATTACCTCGTAAAGAAGCAATATAAATACGGCTACAGCGTTTTCTTCAATATAAATATCTGCCGCAACAACATAGATGACGTTCGCCAGCTTACAGAGATCGCGCACGATCACGGCATCGCCACCGACTACCACATCAACGAGTCGCCCATGATGGACCAACCCGACTTCAAACACATGGAGAATAACCAAACCTTCATCACGCGTGAGGATTGGGACAAAGTGGATGAGCTAGTGGACTGGCTGATTGAAAAGAAGAGGACAGGTTACAAGATGGTGAACTCCGCCAGCCGCCTGGATGAAATGCGCAACTTCATGCGCGGCAAGGTCCAGGAATGGAACTGCCGGGCCGGATGGAATTCCCTCATCGTTCGAACCGACGGCACACTGGCGCCCTGCTTTCCGATGTACAACGCGACTTACGATTGGGGCACCATCGAGAACCAAAAGTTTGAAAGCAAGCAGCTCACCGAGATGAAGAAGACGTGCCAGCCGCACTGCTTCTCTACTCTGAATCATATTTTGGCGTACTGCTACAACGATGCGCGCGTCATCAAATGGATGTTTCGGCAGGCGCTCAACCGGTTCCAGGGAACCACCAACTTCGACTGATTTCCAAGGGATTTCCACGGGAGGAGTAGGAAATGCCAGAAGCTATCGATCAAGAAGTTATCAATGCGCAAATTCACAATTCGACGTTCGCGGCTGATGAGATTGAGCAGCAGTTGAACGCCGAGCGAGCCAGGTTGCGAGCTGTCGCGGGCTTGGTAAATATCCGCCAACAATTTACGCGTCCAGTGGAGCGTCCGTTTACCGCGGCGGAGCGAGGCAAAGTCACCATTCTCATCGGGGGCATGACGTGGAAGCACGACAACATGTTCCGCGCTGTGTTCGAAGCCTGCGGATACAAATGTGAGACTCTGCCGGTGCCGGATGTCCCAGCCTTCCAGATCGGCAAGGAGTTCGGTAACAACGGCCAGTGCAATCCGACGTACTTCACGGTCGGTTGCCTGGTGCAACACTTGCAGGGACTCGAGAAACACGGTATTCCGCGTCAGGAGATTGTCGACAACTACGTGTTCTTCACAGCCGGATCGTGCGGTCCGTGCCGCTTCGGCATGTACGAAGCGGAGTATCGCTTCGCGCTCGAGAACGCCGGCTTCAACGGCTTCCGCGTGCTTCTCTTCCAGCAGGACGACGGCATCAAGGCCGCTTCGGGCGAAGCCGGGCTGAAATTCACGGTCGACTTCGGGATGGGCATGCTCAACGCTATGAACATCGGCGATACGCTCAACGACATCATTTACCAAGTCCGACCATTCGAAGTGCAGCGGGGTGAGACCGACCGCGCTTTCGAGGAGGCCGGCAATACCCTGACGCGTATGCTGCGCGAACGCCCGCCGTTCGAGATCGTTGAGCGCGCGCCGAACTGGGCAAAAGGCTACCTCAAGAGCCACGACAAATTCATGCGCTTCTGGAACTCCTGGGGCAAGGTTTACGAGAACTTGTATGGAAAACCCTACCTGGACGCTCTCGAGGCTTGCCGTGCCCGCATCGACCAAGTGGAAGTGGATCGAACCAAGGTCAAGCCCGTGGTCAAGATCACCGGCGAGTTCTGGGCGTCGATCACGGAGGGTGACGGCAACTTCAACATGTTCCGATTCCTGGAGCGCGAGGGCGCGCAGGTGATCGTCGAGCCTGTGGCCACCTGGGTCGCATACCTGCTTTGTCAGGCGAAAGCGAAGGCGCTGCACAACAACGAAGTTCGTGCTCATCACGAGCGGTTGCCCTGGCATGCATACAAACGGAAGGCCCAACGCGAGCTGGCCTATGAAGCGAAGATTCTCGGCCTCACCATTGGGGAGTCCATGTGGGCGTATTTCTATCACCGCGTCGGCGAGAAGCTCGGCGGCTTAGCGCACAAACTGGTAGATCAAAGAGAGCTGGCGAAGCTGGCTGAACCTTTCTATCATCGCTTCGCGCGCGGCGGGGAGGGACATCTCGAGGTGGGCAAGAACGTCTACTATACCGTTCACCACAAGTGCCATATGGTGCTGGCGCTGAAGCCGTTCGGATGCATGCCGTCGTCGCAGTCGGATGGCGTTCAGTCAGCCGTGATCAACAAGTTCAAGGACATGATCTTCCTGCCGATCGAAACTTCCGGCGAAGGCGAGGTCAACGCGCATAGCCGCGTGCAGATGGCGCTCGGCGAGGCCAAAGTGAAGGCCAAAGCCGAGTTCGAGACGGTGCTCGAATCCACGGGCAAGAGTCTGGATGACATCCGGAAGTTCGTCGATGACAATCGCGAACTGCGGCGGCCGTTTTATCATGTGCCTCATCGCGAAGGCATCGCCGGCACAGCCGCACAGTTCGTCCTGCACGTCAACGATCTGATGAACTCTCGCGCGGGCAAGTGGAAGCGCTCGACTGCGCGTGTGGCCGATCCAGTGGTGGCCTGACATGGAGGCCCGATACCTGGTCGGACTCGACGTGGGTTCGACCACAGTGAAGGCTATTGTCGCCGAGAGCGGGACAGACCAGGTCGTCTGGCAGGACTACCAACGCCACGAGACCAAACAACCCGAGAAGGTGCTGGAGTTTCTCCAGCGCATCGAAGCTGACACAGGCCTCACTTCCCGGAATTCGCGTGTATTCATGACTGGATCGGGCGGCGGCACGCTCGCCGAACTGGTGGGCGCGAAGTTCGTCCAGGAGGTCACCGCCGTGTCGCTGGCGGTCGAGAAGATGCATCCCGAAGTTTACTCGGTCATCGAGCTCGGAGGTCAGGATGCCAAGATCATCGTCTTTAAAGACGATCCCGAGAGCGGGCGCAAGAAAAAGATCCCGTCGATGAACGATAAATGCGCCGGCGGCACCGGAGCGGTGGTCGACAAGATCAACGCCAAGTTGAAGATCCCCGCCGAACAGCTCAGCCTGCAAGGATACGACGGCATCAAGCTGCACAAAGTGGCGGGCAAATGCGGAGTCTTCGCTGAGACCGACATCAATAGCCTGCAAAAGGAAGGCACTCCGCCGGATGAGCTAATGGCTTCGCTGTTTGAGGCCATCGTGCTGCAGAATCTCAGCGTGCTAACGCGCGGCCATACGCTGCGGCCTCACGTGTTGCTGCTCGGCGGGCCGAACACGTTCATCCGAGGAATGCGGGAAGCTTGGCAGACTAACATCCCGCGCATGTGGAAAGAGCGCAAAGTCGAGATTCCGGAAGGTGCGACGCCGCAGGAGCTGATCAAGGTTCCACAGAATGCACAGTATTTCGCCGCGCTGGGGGCCATCGAGTTCGGCAAGTCCGAAGAAGATGAGGTGGGCCGCTATCGCGGTGTTGCAAAGCTGGTGCACTATATCGATTTCGGCCGCACCGAAGAAAAAGCCGCGTCGGGGAGCGGCGGGTTGATCGAATCGGAGAGCGACTTGGATCGTTTTAAGTCAGCGTACCGGCGCAAGAAATTTGTTCCGGCCGCCTTTCAATCCGGAACCACAGTCGCCGGTTTTGTGGGCGTCGACGGAGGCTCAACGTCCACCAAGGCTGTCCTGCTCTCTGAAGGTGGCGACATCCTGTGCAAGGCCTACCAGCTTTCGAATGGCAATCCAATCCAGGACACCATCGACATGTTCGAGAAGCTGCGCGCTCAGGTCGAGTCGCAAGGCGCGAACATGGAGGTGCTTGGGGTCGCCACCACGGGCTACGCCAAGGACATTCTCAAAGATGTCTTGCACGCTGATGTGGCGTTAGTCGAGACTGTCGCGCACACGGAATCCGCGATGAAGTTCTACGACGACCCGCACGTCATCGTGGATGTGGGTGGCCAGGATATCAAGCTGATCGTTCTGAAGAACGGCCGCGTCAAAGACTTCAAGCTCAACACGCAATGTTCCGCCGGTAACGGGTACTTCCTGCAATCGACGGCCGAGGGTTTCGGCTTGAAGGTCGAAGAGTATGCGGACCTGGCGTTCTCGGCTACCACCATGCCCGTCTTCGGCTACGGCTGCGCAGTGTTCATGCAATCGGACATCGTGAACTTCCAGCGCCAGGGTTGGCGCGCGGAAGAGATCCTGGCGGGCCTTGCCGCAGTGCTGCCCAAGAATGTCTTTCTGTACGTGGCGAGCATTCCCAACCTGGCGGCGCTCGGATCGCGGTTCGTGCTGCAGGGGGGGACGCAGAATAATCTGGCCGTCGTCAAGGCCGAGGTCGATTTCATTCGATCGAGTTTTCGCTCGGGCGATCGCAAACCCGAGATTATCGTGCACGAGCATTGTGGCGAATCGGGAGCGATTGGAGCCGCTGTGGAAGCCTCCCGGCTCTATCGGAATGGGAGGCGCACCAGCTTCATCGGCCTGGATGCCGTCCGCAACATCACTTATCGCACCACGCGCAACGAGAACACGCGCTGCTATTTCTGCAAGAACAATTGTCTGCGTACGTTCATTGACGTGAGTACCGGCAATGCCCCCAAGAACGATTTCATATCCATCGGCAAGGTTGTCAAGACGAAGGTGCCTCTCCAGGCCGGCGAGCAGCGCCTCATCATCGCCACCTGCGAAAAAGGCACGGTCGAAGAGATGGAGGACATGAAGGACATCAAGGCCGGCCTGGATGCGGCGAAGAAGCAGTACCCGAACTTCGTCGATCTGGCCGCGCATGAGGCGTTCCGCTCGCAGAAGACCGATCTCGTTGCCGACCCGATTCCATCGCGCGCCTGGACCAAATCGGCCAAGGACCGGGTGTCGCTGATGCGGAACCGGCCCAACGTACGGATCGGCGTGCCGCGCGTATTAAACGCCTACGTTTATGCGCCGCTTTTCAACGCCTACTTCGAAAGCCTCGGCCTGAAGGGCGAAAATGTTATCTACTCCGATTACACCAGTCCCGAATTGTATCGCGCAGGGGCGAGCCGTGGCGCTATCGACCCGTGCTTCCCGGCGAAAATCGGAATCGCGCACGTCCACAACCTGCTCAGCATCAAGGCTGGGAAGAAGCCGCTCGACCTGATCTTCTTCCCGATGGTTGACGTTCTCCATACACCGCTCGTGAATCTAACGGGCTCAAACGCCTGCCCCACAGTGACGGCGTGCCCGGAGACCGTCAAGGCAGCCTTCACAAAAGAGAATGACGTCTTCGCCGAGAATCACGTCAAGTACGTCAATCCAGTGGTCAACCTGCAGGACCGGAAGCTATTCGCGCACCAGATGTTTACCGCGCTCCAGCCGCTGCTGGGACTATCGCCGGAAGAAAATCAACGCGCTATCGAGGCGGGGTACAAAGCTCTGGAAGCCTACGAGACCGGCATACGGCGCAAGGCGCGTGACGTGCTCGACCAGCTCGAACGCAAGGACCGCATCGGGATCGTAATGCTCGGCCGTCCCTATCATCATGACCCCGGTCTCAATCATGAAATTCTGGACGAATTCCAGAAGCTGGGATATCCGATCTTTTCGCAAAGCACGTTACCCCTCGATGAAGACTTGCTAGAGCGCCTGTTCGGTGACGAGGTCCGCGCCGGCGTAATCAAACATCCGCTGGACATCGCCGATGTGTGGAAGACTCGTTATTCGGCAAGCACCAATCAGAAAATCTGGGCGGCCAAGTTCACCGCGCGCCATCCGAATCTGGTCGCCATGGAAATCTCCAACTTCAAGTGCGGCCACGATGCGCCAATTTATGGAGTGATCGAGGGCATCATCGAGAAATCGCACACGCCGTATTTCTGCTTCAAAGACCTGGACGAGAACAAGCCGACCGGCTCAGTAAAGATCCGCGTTGAGACCATTGATTATTTTCTTAGGCGTTATCGCGACGACATCATCAAGCGCGCGCATGCCGAGCGCGAGATCGAGGCGCGCGTAGCCGAGTACGAACGCGAGTTGCGTCTTAGCCTCAGTGGCGTCAGCAGCGCGTCAGAGCCGAAACCGGAGCTGATCCAGATTGCGTCTTAACCGCCAGCGATCGAGATCCGTATGTTGACAAAAACTATCCGCCTTTCAGCAATGCTGCTTATGGTCGGATTCTCGGCGTCGCCACAATTTGAGACGCGCACCGTAACCGGCGTTGTAACTGACCAGAGAGGCAATGCACTTCGGGGTGCCGCTGTACAACTGGAGAACATCGACAGCCTATTGATCCTGTCTTACGTCACTGATCAGGACGGCCGCTACCACTTCAGTGGATTGCATGGCGATATCGATTACACTTTGAAGGCGAACTACCGAGAGCGGTGGTCCAACCGAAAGACATTGAGCAAGTTCGATTCGTCCAAACACCCCAGCGTCGATCTCGTAATACCGACCGATTGACTCACCGGTCAGCAACCCGATTCGACAACGAAATCCCGTAGATTACCTCTTGAATCAAAATCGAAACGCTGGAGACTGGTCAGAACAGATAGGTCCTTCCAATGCTGGACTTCCTCAAGAAACGGCGCGGAGCATTCGAATTCAAGAATACATGAAGTGTTCCGAATCCAAACGATCCTTGCATCGTCAGGAAGACTTAAACCCATAAGCGAAAGCGCCGCGTCCAGAATCTCCCGGTCTGTTTCAAAATCGATGGGAGAGGCCGCGAGCGTAGGCATCCCAAGCGCCAGCGAATTCAACCGTGTGGCTGTTGTGTCCGCCTGCCTCAGCAGTCTGGAGCGGACAAACTCGGCGTGACCGACGCCGGTTGCGTTCCCACGGGAAGCGGAATTGAGCCCGCGATAAACGATTGTTCGGATCTGAGGGAATTCCTCTTCGACTGCAGCGTGAGCGTTGAATTTTCGGCCGATCACGTTGGAGTCGGCGCCGACACAGCCGAACATCGGCCCAATCTCATCCACAAGCAATATGTCAATGAATTTGAAAGGTAGCTGAGGGGTGAGGCTGCGCGCATGCTGTAGCATCGTCTTCTCTTTCGAGACGAAGTCTTCCGCCAAAACACCCTGAACACGAGCGGTGGTTTGGTGGCTATTCTCGACGATGATCAACCCCGCGAGTAGATTGGCTTTCTCCAGCATCAGCTTGTGAACACCCCGCGCTATGTCTTCAAACGGAGCATTTGCGGCGGCCCTGTGATACTGTTGTGCGCCAACGAGATTACCGAGTCCCATGGTCAGCATCTTGAGAAGCCCGCTCTGCACTTCGCCGTGAAAGACGGAGTGAGGTTTCACGCGGTTCACAATTACCAGGTGATCGGCGTGCAATGCCTGCATGTCGCAGACAACGGGTATTCCCTCCGCCAATTGACCGATGATTTCGATTTCCATCGATGACCGGATCTCAGCGCCGATGGTCTCTTCGTGAATGCCCAATTTGTGCAATACTTCGCGCTGGCCTTCCGGCGTCCCAGCGCCATGGCTGCCCATCGCGGGCACCAAAAATGGCACGGATCTCAGCGCCTTGAAGTGGTCGACGACTGCCTTGATGATCGCCGCGTAATTGGCGATCGCGCGGCTGCCGCAGGCAATCGCAACGGTGTCTCCAGAATTAACTTTGCCCGCCAAGCTGAGCTTCGAGAGCTCGGCCTCAACTGCCGCGGGAACATCCTGAATGGCGGGGCCGTGTGGCTTCTGCGCTAACCGAAACATAAATGGATACTGCATGTTCCTTCTTTTGTTAGACCTCATTGCGCAGCTTTTTCAGAATCCGGTCTCTTCCCGCGGCAAGAGGTCGCATTAACGGCTGGGTCAAATTAAGAGACTTTTGGGTACCGGCATAGCTCCCAGATTCGTTCGCGGACGCACAAGGCAATACGCATTCAAACTAGTTGTACCTAGAGCGCGATCGGGTACGAGTGGTGCTTCAGGTAACCGTTTGGTTGAGAAATGGTAACCGCTGGCATTTAAGATATCTTGCCCCGCGGTGTCCGAGTTATTCTTCTGTTGAGAAGAAAGCTCGAAAGGAAGGGCAAGGTCAGAAGTAGTTCAAAATCCACTTGTTGCAGGCATCGAAGCGCTCCGCAAGTCTTGGAGCTGGTTTCTCTTTGTGGTATCAGTTCATCGCTGCTGTCCAAGAACACACACCGAGGTACTTTCCCCAAGCGCTCAGACAGAGGCAAGGCGTCTTCGTCGGACTAACTCGCCCGCTCGCCCGCCTGCGTAATTAATCGCATGAGGTTCCTTTCGGCGCCCGGTCAGCAGAATCCTGGAAAAAGCTGAGATGATCGGCACTTGAACTTCGCTCGCCCAACAAAAACTTGCGGTCGCCCCTCTTATCTTCTGAAGAGTTCAACGGTTGTCAAAAGGAGAATGGATGGGTACGAAACGGGGGATTGTAATCGCTCTGCTGGCTGGAGCCTCAGTGATCAGTGGGGCGCGAGCGTTCGCTCAAGCGCCTGCGGCAGACACGTCCACGGATGACGACATCAAGCTGTTCAGGAAGGACGTGAGGTCGCTCAGGAAACAGCTTATCGCGTCGAACCTGGATCTCACCGACACAGAAGCCCAACAATTCTGGCCCATCTTCGACCGCTACACCGTTGAGCTAGTGGCGATCACCGATCATAAGTACGCGCTCCTGGAAGATTACGCACACAATTACACCACGATGACCGACGAACAAGCGGAGAGCTATATAAAAGGCCGCGCGGATGTCGAGCAGCAGATCATGCAATTGAGGCTCAAATACCTTCCGGTATTTCGCAAAGTGTTGGACAGCAAGACGACGGCGCGGTTCTACCAAATGGATTGGCGTCTCGGTCTGATTATGGATTTGCAAATAGCTTCCCAGACGCCCCTTATTGAACCCTAATGCAAACATTGCATCATGACTGGCTCGCGGTGGAACAATATCGAATCGACTCGATGGAGCTGTGGCCCGATGGACCTAAGAAGGAAGCAGGCCTCGCTGCGGCCCGCTCGGCTCTCAATAGCCTAAACAAGCGCTTAGCCGGCGAATCCTCCTTCTGTTCCGCGAATGGCGCCTCGAAGCGCCAGGCCGTGACGTTAGATCCCTATTCTCGCGTCATTCATCGAGTCCCTCTGAAACTGGCCGCGTGATGGCCCTGAGCGCGCTGCGGTTGTCCCACGAAGCACACGAAAATATCCATTATCACTTCAGACGCCCCGCAAACGTGCAAAGGGCCGTCGAAAAATTGCCTTCAGAGCAGCATCAGTCCAGGGTCAACCCAGCGTCTTCCAACCGGTCAGAGGTCAGCTGGACAAGACCTCGACAAGACGGCTGCCGCGCCGTGAAGGAATTTCCTCTGTTCCGGCTGGACAAAGTCAAGTAATGTCTCTACCGGCGCCGGAAACCAGGCGAAGAAGAGCGCATCCAATTTAAAGCCGAGGACGCTTGGTAACGCAGGAACTCCATCCGGTCGTTTGGCCCGATACGATCGTGCAGCCGAAGGCTCTGAAGATTCACGTCATTAGGGCGCCGCTAAACACGCCGAAGATACTGCGGGTCGAAACCCACTAGCGAAAAAATCCGCCCGGGCCCGATGGGATGCGAGCCGCCAATGACGGTTGAGCTGTCGGGACGGCATCGGACGGACGGATCTCCGTCATCGTCAAGTACGCCCGTTGTTTGCGCGGCAGCTCAATAGCGATGCGAGTAATACGGGCACAGACAGAGCCGTCGGCCGCTAGCTTGGTATGCCGTACAACATCCATGCGCCGGATAACGCGAGAAGGTAATTTAACGAGGTATCCGGCCTGTACGAGCGCAGTACCCGTGGCGCCGTCAATCCAGAGTTCGCCTCGAAGAAGGCCATTGCGTTTGTGCTTCGGCGCGATTTGAAAAGCGTATGCTTTCGCGTCGTCAGTGCCTACGGCGCCGATGTAATGGAATTTATAATTCGCGGGTGTAATCATGACCGAGGCTACCGGCAGGGTTTCCAGCTGCTCCTGTGCGACGAGATAAGGTGCAATCACCTCGGTCAGTACCGCCGCATCGCCCTCGCAATTGAGCACGAGATACTCGCTGCGTTCCGAGTCGCTTGTGTCCCGGAGCGTCACCAGGCGGCTCGCTTTGTGCGCGCTGGGTAACCAAGCGTCGATAACCACCGCCACGGGCCCCGACTCCGTCAATGGATCGCGTCCCTGAATGGAAGCTAGGTAACGGGCGAAAACGAGAGCTTCGTCGGAAGTGGGGGCGACGAACAATTCTCCTGCCGACGCGCTCAGAGGAATGAGTAACGCGAGCAGTCCTGATAGGAGGCATGTGCAGTGCTTCACACCGATATGAGGGCAGTTCGAGAGCCATACTGCAGTATTGATGTGTTTGCTTGAAAACAATGAGCCTAGGTGGGAAATCGAGTATGGCTGGGCCGCGAGTATTGACTGAGGGCCGGCATTTGCTGTGGAACCGGCACCGGAAGTAGAGCTGCCCAGCTTCTGCCCGGGCTATTTCTGTCTTGCGGAACGGGGCTGCCGGAGCGCGGCCATACAAGGAATTTTGCAGGCCAAATTGGCTGCCGCTTCTCAGTCTTGTCTGCGCATCGGAGTGGCTATTCTACACGAATTGAAGCGGTGAGTTCGTGAGATGCGCGCGGGAGAAGATGGACGGCGTTATCAGCAACATTGGCAGCCTCGACACAGATCATCTCTTGCCACGAATCCGGGGCCATGTCGACCATAGCTTTGGTCTTATCAACCCAGGGAATTCCACACGACGGTGCTGCCGGAACCGCCCTTTTCAATGATGATGCGGCGCTTCCAAACTGGGTCGTGTATCACGCAACTAGCCTTGGTGCTCAAGTGCACCTGATCAGTCTCTTTCGTGACGCGAAGAGGTCCACTGCCCAGAGTCTTGCGTTTGAATCCATCCGTCTTGTCGACGTGGGTGGTGCCCTCGAGCCCGGAGATCGAAGCTTGATGCACGTCACTGGTCGCGAAATAGGCGTGCAATGCCTCTTCGTACGCGACCGGCTCGTTTGAATCGTTGCGAGTTTTAAGCTCCATTTCGAGCTCGGCGCCTAACGTCACGCGAAAGCGTAGGTGGAAGTCGGCGTACCCAAAACCGCGCGTAACATCGTTGGTTGAAAGCGCGAGCGTGATTTGCACTCTTCCGTCGTCGTGCTGGCGTGTTTCTTCAATCGTCCACTCCATCGTGCGTGCGAAGCCATGAGCCGGGCCAAGCTTTCCAGCGCTACGAGGGCCAAACCAGGGAAAAATGATTGGCACACCGCCGCGAATCGCCTTACTGGGCGCGAACAGACTTTTGGGCTGATAAACAGGACTGGCCGATGTCCTCGTGGCGTCCAGTGCGTTACGTTCGCACCATGCAAATAAATGTCGGCTTCGGCGGCTGGCGTTGAGATCACACCGCGCCACCAATCCGCCCGGGGCATCTCGAACCGGAGCGCGTTTGGAATGTCGAATTGAGCCACCAGTTTCGCTTCTGTAATTGCTCGCACCTTTCCTATCGTTAAGAGTCGTTCACGGCTCGTCTTTGTTGGAATCCAGGGCTGCACCAACAAAGCTAGCAGTGACGAGATCCTATCAATTTGAAAGCCGTAGCGGAGGTTTTGGAGAGCAATTGATGCGCCACTCAAAAGTGATCTTTATGTTCGGACTAATGGCCGCCGTCGTGATCCTTTATGGATGCGGCGGCAAGATCAGGTACCCAAGTTATTACG